>TARA_B100000963_G_scaffold54844_3_pt1 | contig 11601 bp, 10 predicted proteins | sample TARA_B100000963 | Tara Oceans TARA_B100000963 (sample SAMEA2622097) | marine metagenome | biome: marine biome (ENVO:00000447); feature: surface water layer (ENVO:00002042); material: "saline water (ENVO:00002010), including plankton (ENVO:xxxxxxxx)" | depth 5 m | reverse complement strand
GACGCGACCATTTCGCTGACCATGTGGCCCGCGCCAAAACGCCACGCGAGGGTGCGGAACGGCACATCAGTCAACCCCGCCATCGGTGCCAGCGCAACACGATTACGCAGCTGCATAGGTCCTAGGCTCAATGGGGAGTGGAGAATTGACTGGTTCATATCACGGACAAAAAAAGAGGGCGGAATGATACCGCCCACTTCAACAAACCAACAGCTCGAGCCGTCGTTACGGCTACATTTTCATTTCGTAAAAGCACAGTTTGTTGCCGTCCGGGTCACGCACGTAGCCGCCATAAAATATCGGCAGCCGCTCTCCAGGCTCGCCCTCGTCCGAAGCACCAAGCTCTATCGCTTTAGCATAAAGCTTGTCGACGCCAGCACGGTCCCCGCCAGGAATTGCGATCATGTTGCCATTACCGTGGTGCGGCGATTGCTCGTCATAGGGAATGCACACGGCCAGCATGGGTGCTCCAGGACCGGTGCCATAAAATTTGATTCGATCCTGACCAAACAACTGCTTTGCACCGATCTCTGCTAACAGACCGTCGTAAAAACTGCAGGCCCTGTCTATGTCACTCACGCCAATAGTTGTATAGCCGATCATTCGTCTCTCCCTTGTCCAACGTTAAGATATTTAGTGCCGATAAGACACGCCCAGTCATCTTCAATGACCGGATTCACAAAATCAATCAGCGGATAAGCCTCGATTACTTCATCAACCTGTTGTGGCAAAATTCCCGACAACACGATCTGGCCACCAGCCTTTAATAACGCGCAAAAATGCCGCGCCAATTGCTGCAGTGGGCTGGCTAAGATATTTGCCGTAATCACGTCAAATGTTGCAGCTGAAGGCGCTGCAAGTTGCTCCCAGTCTTGCAGATTAAAAACCTGCAGCTGCTCGGCGCTGAGCTCGTTGAATTGCGCATTTTCGGTAGTCGCCAGCACCGCTTGATGGTCGTGATCTACGCCCACAGCCGTCGCGCCGAGTAGGGCCGCCGCAATCGCGAGGATTCCGGAGCCGCAGCCGAAATCCAGCACCTTCTGGCCCGGTTGGATCGCGCCCGCCAAGTAGCTCAAACACATCCGCGTGGTCGGATGACTGCCGCTGCCGAATGCCAGCCCGGGGTCCATATACAGACGGGCGATGCCATCGGGCGCTGGCTCTGACACCGTGGACTTTGGCAGCAGCCACAGGCGCTCCGAAAACCGCTGCTCGACCGCGTGCTGGCGCAACGACGCCTGCCAGTCTTGTTCCGCGATGAAGTCGAATTCGCAATGAGCATGGAGCTGCGGATCGAAATTCTTCAATGCCGCGCCAAGCTCTGCCACGTTGAGATCGAGATGAAATAGCGCTTTCACCAGCACCGACTGCCATATCGGAGTTGCACCGGGGTCAGGTTCCAACACCACCTCGTCCGCCAGACTTTCCAGCACCACCGCCGCTGCGCCATGGTCATTTAACAACATCTCAGCCTCCGCGACTTGATCTGATTGCAGCTGCCACTGCAATTGGATCCAACTCACGAAAGTTCGAACAGAGGATCGCCGGTACTTATTGGCTGCCCATTGCTCACTGAAACGGCCACGACCGATCCGCCTATGGGTGCTTTGATTTCGTGCATCATCTTCATGCTTTCCACAATACACAGCACATCGCCGGCCTGGACCACATCACCCACGCGTACGAACGGCTCTGCCTCGGGATTGGCTGCTTGATAGAACGTGCCAGCCATGGGTGCGGGAACCCATGTTGTTTTGCCAGAACTCGACGGCTGCGGTATCGCTGGAGGCACGTTTGGCGGAGCCTCAGGGGCGCTTGTTACGTTCGCTGGCCGCGCTAACGCAATGCGCACGGACTCATCGCCACTGGTGACTTCCAGCTCTGCAAGCCCCGCCTCTTCGGCGAGTTCGATGAGTTTTTTTACTTTGCGTAAGTCCATCTAACTCTCCTGATTCTGCAAAATCGATAACGCAGCGCTCAGCGCCAATGCATAGCCCTGGGCACCCAAACCGACGATAACCCCTTCGGCAATGTCGCTAAAATACGAGACCTGCCGAAACTCCTCGCGCCGATGAATGTTCGACAGGTGCACTTCGATCAGAGGAATACCTACACCAAGAAACGCGTCGCGTAAGGCAATGCTGGTATGAGTAAACGCTCCCGGGTTGATCAAAATAAAATCTACCCCTCCGGCCGCCGCGGCTTGCACCGCATCGACCAATTCGTGCTCGGCATTGCTTTGCAGAGCCGACAGCTCGGCGCCCCCGGCGTGCGCTTGCTGGATCAGCTCTTGCTCGATCTGCGGCAACGTTTGCTGGCCGTATACATCGGGCTCGCGGGTTCCCAGCAAGTTCAGATTCGGGCCGTTTAGCAATAATAATCGATAGCGCTGTTGTGACATAGTGTATCTCTGACGGGCATTTTCGAATTTATCCGAATTTAGCCCCAATTTTTCTTATTTAGTAGCATTTTAGGCGAAGTTTCAATCGGCTCCTGCATCAAATCTGGACAAAACAGCTTCGAGATGGGGCGCTAGTTGCTGCTCTGACACTTCCCCTTGTAATCTAAATTCGTCGATTTCGCTGCTATCTGACCGAAAAAAGACTAGGCTCGGCGGCCCAAAGAGACCATAGTGATTGAGTAACTCTCGGTCTAAAGCATCATTGCGCGTCACATCTGCCCGCAACAGTTGAAAACGACCGAGCAAGGGCGCCACCGCCATGGTTGGAAAGACTTCTTCTTCCATGACTTTGCAAGAGACACACCAATCGGCATAGACATCCAATAACACCGGCCTCTGGCTAACCTGCACAGCCTGCCGAACGTCCGCAAGACTTTTCACTCCGCGCCACTCAAGTGCCTGTTCGCTGCCGCCATCTAAACGCGTATCGCGGGCAAATGCGTCGAGTGGTTTTAGCGGGTCTGTGCCACCTAAACCCGCACCGACAACGCACATAACACCCCACGCCAAGGCAATGATACCGACGACCTGAAGGCTTTTTTGACCTTGTTTCTGCTCTGAGAAGACCAATGCGCCGAGAAACACCCCGCAGCCGATTAACAACCCGCCCCACAACAGCAGAACTAATGCAGGTGGCAGCAATCGCGCCAGTAACCAGATAGCAACAGCCAGCAATCCAACCCCGAACGCGGCTTTGACCAGATCCATCCAGCTGCCAGCCCGCGGCAACCAGTGCCCGCCAGTGCCCCCAACGATCATCAGCGGCACGCCCATACCCAGCGCTAGGGTAAATAGTGCGCCGCCTCCTAACGCTACATCGCCAGTATTCGACAGATAAATCAAAGCGCCGGCAAGGGGTGGCGTAATGCATGGCGACACCACCAAACTGGACAGCGCGCCCATCACAAACACTGCTCGGTGACTGCTGCCGGCGGCCACCTGCGCTTGCTGTGCGCGTGCTCGATCGTCCAACCACTGCTGCAGGCCTTGGGGCAACGACAGCTCATAGAGCCCGAACATGGCCCCGGCGAGTAGTGTAAAAATTAGTGCCGATAAGATCAGCACAACCGGGGACTGCAGCTTCGCCTGCAAATTTAACTCCGCGCCAAACAAACCGACCAACAAGCCGACACCCGCAAAAGTAAGCGCCATGCCAAGCACGTAGGCTGCAGACAACGATAGCGCGCGCCGTTTCGCCAAATCTGCGCCCTGTCCCACGATAATGCTTGAAAGGATGGGCAACATTGGAAACACACAGGGGGTGAAGGTCAGCCCCACGCCGGCGAGAAAAAACACCGCCAAGACCGTAATAAGGCTGGCCTCGGCAAGGACATTCGCTAGCGCTCGATCTTCTCCCACGACCTGTGGCGGCTGTTCCACCGCACTCAGCCCCGCAGCAGCGGGCAGCAAACGCCCCATTGTGTGGATGTAATGGCGTTGCTCTGGTGGATAGCAAAGCCCAAGATCGGCGCAGCCTTGATACATTACCGCGAGCCGAGCGCCCTCTTCGAGCACAACGTTGTCCGCCAATGTCAGCTCAGCAAATTGGTAGTAGACCTCGACATCGCCGAAAAATTCGTCGAACTTTTCCACGCCCGATGGAATCTGCAAGGCGTCCATCTCCACATCATCAACTCGAACCGAGAACTGATGACGGTACAAATAATAGCCAGGAGCGATATCCCACGTGATCTGTACAGCGCCCGAATCCGCTCGGTCAGCGCGAATTACAAAAGCTTCATCAACAGGCAAGAAAGTGGGTTCTTGAAACGCTTGGGCCTGCGTCCGGGTGAAGTCCTCCGCACTTACACAGACAGCTGAAAGGCAAAGCGCTGTCAGGCCCAGCCACCGCGACAAAAATCGCATTCCTAGGTCCGCGCCGCTGCGCACACTCCGCTCCACACTTGGGTGGGGGTTTCGACGCAATAGCCCGCTAACCCGCTCGCGAAAAAAAACCATATGAATTACATTCCCGAATTAACCGAGCACCCTACCAGCGACTTGCTGAAGCATTCGCTCGAGATTCACGCATGATAAGAGCACCAAGGATTCACCGCCACCAACTATTGTCGCCGTTTATCGGATCCGCACTGGCGCTCTGGATTTGTATGGGTCTGCTAGGCTGCTCTGCACCGGCACTTCCCCCAGCCAAGATACTCACACCAGAACAACAAAACCGCTTGCTGGATCTGGAGTATGCAGCCATCGAGGCGATCGATCGCCGGCACTTCACCACGCCTTACAGCAACAGTGCGTCCGAGTTTTACGCACAAATGCTCGCGCTGGATCCCGACAGCGCCATTGCCCAGCGCGGAATCGAACAAATCGTCGAACACCACATCGATGTCACTTTACGTGCTCTGGCGGCCGGCCAACGACATGCCGCGCAGCGCGCATTGGCGCTCGCACGCGAGCTTGATCCCCAACATCCCTCTATCGCGCCCACGGAAAATCAACTGAACTTACTTGCAAATGCACAATTCATCCGCATTGATTTACCTAGCGGCGACGTTCGACAAGCGCCGCAGGCTACTGTGCAACAAATGCAGCGGCTGCAGGCGCAACTGGATCGAACTTTACGCTGTCGTTTCACCATCGCGGTGGCCAGCGACGTTCAGGGGCGATTTGTATATAGATTGCTGAAACAGCGCCTTAGCAGTGCTAAAACAATGCCGGCACCGAGCGCCGCTATTGTAATTTCCAGCCCCAACAGAGTGGAGGCCACATGTTTTTAATTAAGTACCACGCAGTGTGTTTTAGCGCACTGGTTGCAGCCCTACTCTTGGGCGCCACCGGTTGCGCGCCGAGCGACTCTGACAGTAGTGGGCTCTATCAAGTGAGCAACGCGACGATTCGTACGCCCATCCCGGGGCGCGCGGTCACTGCAGGCTATTTTAATTTCAAAAACAACAGCGATGAGAGCGTCACTATCGTTGGCGTCAGCAGCGACATCGCCTCACGCATTGAAATGCACACGATTAAAAATATCGGCGAGCAAATGCGCATGCGCCCACTGCCTGAAGCGATCGTTGATGCAGGTGCCGAGGTCGCATTCGCCAGCGGTGGCCATCATCTGATGTTATTCGACACTCAGCTGGTTGGAAGCTCCAGCATTCTGAACATCGAGTTGGCAAACGGGGTTATCGTGGAGGCTCCCTTCCAGCACACGCAACTAATCGATACAGATGAAGAATAATCCTATGCGATGGAAATTCTGGCAGCGAGCCGACGCGGATCCTAATGAGATCAAAGACAAGCCCGTAGAGTCGCCAGCTCGTGGAACCCTACGGACCATCGTCACCGGTCTAACGGCTTTACTCGTTTTAGTCTGCGCAATCGGTTTCTGGTGGAACACCGAGCCGAAACAATTTGACGTTCGCGCTACGGCACTGGCTCACGCCGAGACGAACGGCCAACAAGTGGTCACTGGCTACATCACCACCTCGACCGTTATTGAACTAGCAGAGACCCTACTGAGCAAACGCGGCGGCTACCTAAGTAATGATCTAATGCCACCTGGCGTGTGGATGGATAACATCCCAGAGTGGGAATTCGGCACCCTAACCCTGCTACGCGACACCGCCCGGATCTACCGCAACGACTTCTCGCGCTCGCAGAGCCAGTCCACAGAAGATCCAGACCTCGCCGAGGCAGAAGCTAAGTTTTTCTTTGATAACAACTCATGGTTGTTGCCGCAAACCGAAGATCAATACCGGGAAGGAATCGAATATTTCCAAGCTTATCGTAGTCGCCTAACAAACCCGCTGGAAGCAAACGCGCAGTTTTACGCCCGTGCTGACAATCTGCAACAGTGGCTAGCGGCCGTCGAAACCCGCTTAGGCAGCCTATCCCAAAGGCTTTCCGCCAGCGTCGGCAAACGTCAACTGGACACTGCTCTCGCCGGCGATACCGCGGCCAGTCAGGCGACCCAAAGCCCACAGGAGCAAGTCGTAAAAACACCCTGGCTGCAGATAGATAATGTGTTTTATGAAGCGCGAGGGTTCACCTTTGGCTTGATCCATATTTTACACGCAATCGACAACGACTTTGCCGATGTGCTGGACAAGAAAAACGCCCGAGTGTCGCTGAAACAAATCATTCGAGAGTTGGAACCGACTCAGGAAACGCTATGGAGTCCGATGGTTCTGAATGGCGACGGCTTTGGCCCATTGGCTAACCATTCACTGGTTATGGCGTCCCACATATCCCGGGCCAACGCTGCAATCATCGACTTGCGTACTCTATTAACCCAAGGCTAGAGCCAGCGAGCCAACCGAAGCACAGAGAAACCTTATTTTCGCTTCAATCTGTGTGGTAACCACCCGCGACGCTGGTATCATACGCGCCGCAGCTTTGCAGGGGGGCTCGTTCTGGACGTCCGGAACATCAAATGGTTGCGTCCTCTTGCAGACCGAAACACCAATCTGTTGGGGACTTAAATGACTGATCTTTTCATATGGCCGCCCTTACTTGGCGCCCTCGGCATGGTCGTTGCCGTAATTATCTATATGATCGTGCGCAGCTATGATCCTGGCTCAGAGGCTCTGAGAAAAATCGCCGACGCTATTCATGAAGGCGCCATGGTTTTCATGAAGAGAGAATACAAGCAACTGGCAATTTTCGCGCTGGTGCTCGTAATCGCTATTTACTTCTCGCTGGGGACCTCTACAGCAATAGCTTTCCTCGCTGGGGCACTGTCCTCAGCCTGCGCAGGTTGGTTTGGTATGTATACCGCTACCCAGGCCAATGTTAGAACGACTAATGCCGCTCATACCGACGGTCAAGCCAGCGCGCTCTCCGTTGCCTTCTTTGGCGGATCTATTATGGGACTCGCCGTGGCGTCGCTTGGTCTTATAGGCTTAGGCTCAGTCTATTATTTCTTTGGTGGAGATCCCGAAACAGCGCACCATATACACGGATTTGGTATGGGAGGATCTGTCGTTGCCTTGTTCTCTCGAGTAGGCGGCGGTATTTACACAAAAAGCGCGGACGTTGGTGCAGATCTCGTTGGGAAAATTGAGCAAGGCATCCCTGAGGACGATCCAAGAAACCCTGGCGTTATTGCTGATAACGTCGGCGACAATGTCGGCGATGTAGCGGGTATGGGGTCGGATATCTTCGAGTCCTACGTGGGCTCTATGATCGCGACTATCGCCATCGCTTCCACTCTCGCAGCGGCATCAATCTCTGCCCTGGCGCCCGAAATGAGCGAGGGAGATGGCAGGGCAACGCTGATGTTTTTACCCCTAGCTCTCGCATCCAGTGGTTTGATCTGTTCCATCCTCGGCATTGGTGCCGTTCGAGCGATGTCCACCTTCGAGCCAGCGAAAGCGCTTAGGTTTGGCATGATTGGCACTACCGTGCTGTTTATGGTGGTGGCCTACTTCCTTGTAGACATGATTGGTTTGACCACCAATATCTGGTACTCCGTCCTATTCGGCGCGGCCGGTGGCATTTGTATTGGACTGATCACCGAGTATTACACGGCATCGAATCCAGTCGTTAGCATCGCTGAATCAGGCAAGACAGGGCCGGCGACTGTGATGATCACTGGTTTGTCTGTAGGTATGCAGTCAGTCGTCGGGCCACTGCTTGTTATCTGCGCAATCATCTGGGTCTCTACCGAAATGGCTGGGTTATATGGAGTCGGCGTTGCCGCGGTAGGACTTCTGGCCACCGTGGGGATGACGATGGCAGTGGACGCCTATGGGCCTGTGGCCGACAACGCGGGCGGTATAGCCGAGATGGGTGGCTTGGGAGAAGAAACCAGAGCCATCACCGATTCGCTTGATGAACTGGGTAATACAACAGCAGCCATGGGCAAAGGCTTTGCCATCGGGGCGGCAGCTCTCGCAGCGCTGGCAATCATTGCCGCGTTCGTCGAGGTGCTGACCTTGGAAAGAGGCGGCGACTTTGTGCTGCACATCGGTGATCCAAACGTTCTCATTGGCCTGTTTATTGGCGGCCTGGTCCCGTTTTTGATCGCCAGCATTACTATGACAGCGGTGGGGGATGCCGCGATGGATATGATCGAAGAGATCAGAAGGCAATTCCGAGAAATCCCAGGCCTGATGGAGGGCACCGCTGAGCCGGATAATGCTAAGTGCGTAGACATTGCGACGGCCGCGGCTTTGAAAAGGATGCTTTTGCCGGGAATAATCGCGGTAGCTGTTCCGCCAGTAGTTGGTTTCAGTTTAGGCGCAGAGGCTCTGGGTGGAACTCTTGGCGGTGGCTTAATTGGCTGTGTCCTGCTCGCGCTTACTATGGCCAACGCGGGCGGCGCTTGGGACAACGCCAAAAAGTACGTTGAAAAAGGCAATCTGGGCGGCAAGGGATCTGATGTCCACGCCGCAGTAGTTGTTGGCGACACGGTTGGCGACCCCTTCAAGGATACCTCTGGGCCCTCAATGAACATCCTTATCAATGTGATGGCCATTGTCAGTTTGGTGATTGCTCCACTATTGGCCTAGGATTTTTTCCAGGTGGCAAAAAAAGGGAGGCTCGGCCCCCCTTTTTTTATTTGTGCTTTTCATCTCGACGATCGAATCGGCATTACCACTTTGCAGGCAACTTTTTCGCAACTCGCTGCTGCTTCAGCCGCACATATTCTGGCACACCATTTTTATATCTCGGATAGTCTTCCCCAGCGATCAGCGGCCTTAAATAACGCAGCGCCTTAGGGGTTATGTCGAAGCCATCTTTGCTGATGTAGCTCTTCGGCATAAAGCGCTCGATATTAGCAACCCGAGACAATTTCGCTTCGCCAATCTTCCAGCGATAGGGCGCATCGTTAGTGCGTACGATCGTTGGCATCACTGCGGTCTTACCCGCCACAGCTAATTTAACCGCAGCACGACCAAGGGCATAAGCCTGTTCAACATCCGTCGCGGAGGCAATATGCCGTGCAGACCGCTGCAGGTAGTCGGCGACCGCCCAATGGTTTTTATAGCCCAATTTAGACGTTACCAAGTTGGCAATCACCGGAGCTACACCGCCCAACTGCGCATGACCAAACGCGTCCTTCGCCGCGCCCGATTCACCGACGAACTTGCCGTTCGCAAACCTTACACCCTCTGAAACCACCACCACACAAAAGCCTTTTTCTGCCACCGTTGCTTTAACTCGACGCAAAAATTGCTGCTGTTTAAAGGGCACTTCTGGGAGCAAGATAATATGCGGTGGATCTCCAGCCTGCTCGCGCGCAAGAGCGCCGGCGGCGGCGATCCATCCTGCGTGCCGCCCCATGACTTCCAATACGAACACCTTGGTCGACGTCGCACACATCGACTCGATGTCTAGCGCCGCTTCTTTTGTCGATACCGCTACATACTTCGCGACCGAGCCAAAACCTGGGCAGCAGTCGGTGATCGGCAAGTCATTATCGACGGTCTTAGGCACTCCAATGCATTGCAGCGGATACCCTACGCGGGCACCAAGTTGCGAGACTTTGTTCGCAGTATCCTGAGAATCGCCGCCACCGTTGTAGAAGAAGTAGCGAATGTTATGCGCTTTGAACACATCGAGCAGACGCTGGTATTCGCGCGGATCCTCAGCATAGGGCTTGAGCTTGTAACGGCATGAGCCAAAGGCTCCACCAGGGGTCGTGCGCAAGCCTGCAATAGCACGTTTACTCTCTTTTGAGGCGTCGATCAGTTCCTCATTCAACGCACCGACGATACCGTTTGCCCCCACCAGGACTTTACCGATCACGTCTTTGTGCTCGGCAGCGGTTTGCAATACCCCACAAGCAGTGGCGTTTATGACTGCCGTGACGCCGCCAGATTGGGCGTAAAAGGCATTTGCCTTGACCATTCAATTCTCCTTCAGGAAACAGCGGTTGATTAGGGGCGGAATTGTCTGCGATTCCGCAGATTTGTGCGACAATTTCTCCGTTATTTAGGCGCACCCTCATGAGCAAACACCTCTATTTTCTCGGCATCGGCGGCACGCTCATGGGGAGCCTTGCGCAACTGGCAAAGCAGCTGGGGTTTGAGGTCAGCGGCAGCGACGGCGCCATCTACCCACCTATGTCCGACCAACTTAGCCAAGCCGGCATCCACGCTTTCGAGGGTTTCGACCCTGCTCAACTCGAGCCACCGCCAGACCAGATTATTGTCGGCAATGCGGGCCTGCCTCGAGGTCACGCGGCAATCGAATACATCCTCGAGCGCAATCTAAGCTATACCTCTGGGGCAGAGTGGCTGGGCACCGCAGTATTGCGCGACCGCTGGGTATTGGCGGTCGCGGGCACTCATGGCAAAACTACTACGGCGAGCATGCTGGCGTGGATCTTGGAGCAAGCCGGTCTTAACCCAGGTTATTTGATTGGCGGTGCCCCCAACAATTTCGAACAATCTGCGCGCATCGGCAACGGTCCATTCTTTGTCGTTGAAGCCGACGAATACGACACAAGCTACTTCGACCGTCGTTCAAAGTTTGTACATTACCGGCCGCGCACGTTAATCGTAAACAACCTTGAATACGATCACGCGGATATATTTCCGGATATCGCGGCAATTCAGGCACAGTTTCACTTGCTACTCAGAACGGTGCCCGCAGGTGGTCTGGTATTAGCGCCCAGCGACGACGAGGCCTTCAACGAAGTGCTGGATCAAGGCTGTTGGACCGAAATCGCGCGGATAGGCTACAAAGCCCCGCGCAGGCCGGTGGCAACAGACACTGGAGATTTATGGTCGAGCGCCCAAAGTATGGCGGATCCCGAGACATTCGAAGTGCTGCTTAACGGCGTTCGCCAAGGGGTCATAAACTGGACACTCAAAGGCGAACACAACCGCAGCAACGCCATAAATGCAATTGCTGCTGCGCGGCACGCAGGGGTGCCGATCGAGGTGTCGATAGAGGCTTTAAGTCATTTCAGCGGCGTTAAACGCCGCATGGAGATCATATTTCAAGACGCTGGCACGGTAATTTACGACGACTTCGCTCACCACCCGACAGCTATTAGGGCTACCCTGCAGGGGCTACGCGACAACGCCAGCACCGACGAGATCGTCGCAATTATTGAGCCCAGAACGCACACTATGTCTCTCGGCACCCTGCAAAATGATTTAACCACCTGTTGCGCTGCCGCCGACCGGGTTATTTGGTTTCGCGGCAAAAACATCCGATGGGATGTGCAC
>TARA_B100000963_G_scaffold362029_1_pt1 | contig 11607 bp, 12 predicted proteins | sample TARA_B100000963 | Tara Oceans TARA_B100000963 (sample SAMEA2622097) | marine metagenome | biome: marine biome (ENVO:00000447); feature: surface water layer (ENVO:00002042); material: "saline water (ENVO:00002010), including plankton (ENVO:xxxxxxxx)" | depth 5 m | reverse complement strand
AACAGTTTTTTCCAATTTTTATTTTTTCATTGATTTTTGCACCTAACGATATCGTGGAATTATCACCAATTTTAGTACCCCCAGCAATCAATACACCAGAAGATATTGTAACATTATTTCCTATTTGAACATTATGCCCAATATTTACTAAGTTTCCTATTGAACAATTGTTTCCTATTATGGTATTTCCAATCATTCCCCTCATTATTACACAATTTGATCCAATATAACAATTTTTGCCAATTTTAACTCTTCCAATATGTGGGAAAAAGTATTTTTTTTTACCGAAATATTCAATTGCAAGACCGTTCTTTCCTATAACAGTTCCATGGTCAACAAAAGTATTTTTTAACAAAATTGTATTAACACTTATCGCAACATTAATTCCTGTTTTAATATTATTATTCTTGAAATAATACTCATCATTAATATCTCTTGATTCAAAAATAGCATCATATGTTGATAGATTAATTAATTTTTTTATAAATAATGAATACAAATATCTTGGATTTTTAAATATAAATAAACAATTTTTTTTTAAATCAACATTAATTTTTTTTTTTGCAATTATTAAATTATTAAAATTTGTTTTTAACAAATTTTCTTTTCCAGAAACATTCTCTAAAAATTTTATCGCATTTCTATTTTGTTTGGGAAATTCACTAAATTTTTTTAATATAATGTTTTTGTTTCCATATATTTTTAGATTTGAACGAAATAGTGATTTATAGATAATTTTTAATTTTTTTGGTGTTATTTCAAAACTATTCATTTTAAATTTTTTAAAACAATGTTTGAAATTCTATCTGATCCAAGATTATCAATTTTAGATTTCATGTTTCTTTCAATTAAGAAAATATATTTTTTAATAAATTTTTTAATTAACATAGCTTGGTTTATTGATTTTTTCTTTAAAAAATTATCAAAATAACCTTCATATAAACAACAATTTTTTTTTTGCCAAGCCTTAGCGTAGATTTCCTGATTTTTGGAAAGAGCAAAAACTAATGCAGGAATTTTCATAAAAATCATTTCTGTCAAAATGGTGCCGCCAGATACTATTGCAAAATCTGCTTTTTTTGCATCTTTTAAAATATTATCTTTATTTAAAATGATTTTTACATTTTTAATCTTATTTTTTAATTTATTGACTTCTAATTGATATTTAGTTTTATGTTTTGTTTCAGAAAATTTTAAGAATATATTAAAAATCATATTATTAAAAATCTTGAAAAATGGTATTAATTTATAAACATCTAAAATGTCAAAACTACCTCCAAGACAAAAAAAAATCTGATTTCTTTTTTTTCTTCTATTTTTAACTGAAAGATTTTTTACTACAATTTTATTTGTATCTATTATTGAATATCTAGCTCCATTTAATTGAGTTATATTTCTATTAATTATAAATTTTTTTAAATCTTTAGGTTTTGGGGAAGAATTTATGAGATAACTGCCAAATTTTTCAAATTTATAGTTATTATTTATAAATTGTATTGTAGAAATTTTTTTTTTCTTAAAAAATTGAAATAAACTAAATTTATATTCAAAAGTATCAAAAATTACAAAACTTGGATTTAATTTTTCAACTATTTCTTTTATAATTTTATTTGTAAATTTTCTTTTTATAATTATATCATAAAAATTTGATCTAACTCTTTTATCAATAAAATTAATACTATCACTTATAAGTATATTCTGGTGAATATTAAGTTTTTTTGATAACACTACGCATCTTTTGAGATGGCCAAATCCTACTTTTTTTGAGTTAGAAACAATAAATAAAATTTTTTTTTTTAACATCTAATGAGTTTAATTTTTTTGTTCATAAATGACTTGAATTTAAGTAAGAATAAATAATATGTTAAAACAATGCAATTTTAAATTTAAAGGAAATCGGGATTATATTCACTCTACAGATATATATAAATATCTTTTAAACCATTACTCAAAAGTGAATTCTCTTGAACTAATTTTTAAATTAAAATCAAAAAATCAATTGATTTTTATCGATAACCTAGAAAAAGGACTAATTGATAAAAAAAATGTTTTTTGTTTTGGTAAATTAAATAAAAAAAAAATTTTTTTTTTAAAAACTAAAAAAAAAATTAAATATTCATATAAATTCAATGAAAATATGTATAATGAAATATTTAAAATAAATAAAACCTCAATTAAATGTATTGCTCAAATTAAAGGTGATTTTATAGATTTAATTGTATGTATGATTAATTATTTTCACCGAAAAAAATTTCCAAAAAAAAAGTATCTTTTAGTTAAATTAAATCAATTTAAAAAAATAGATTTTAATAGTTTAAAAAAACAAAACTTAGAAATTAAGACAAATCTAAATATTTATAGTCCAATAAGTGTTAATAAGGTATATATAAATAAAAAAAAATTTTTAGAAATAATTTATATTAATAACTGATAATTAAAAATATGGTCAGCATCACAGACATAGATTTTTACATTCCAAAAAAAATAAACTTAAGAAAAAAATATAAAGAAGTACCAAAAAGATTTTGGATGCAAAAAATTGGTAATTATTTGGTACCTAGAAAAAGTGAAAACCAAGATATAGTTTCGATGTGTATTTTGGCTTATAATAAATTAAAAAATAAAATAAATACAAATAAAGTTAAATGTATTATTTTGTGCACTCAGAATCCAGAATATGGAGGATTGCCTCACAATTCTGCAATAATTCAATCAAAAATATTAAAAAATAATAACATAGCTTGTCTTGATATCTCTCATGGTTGCTCAGGTTATTTATATGCAATCAAAACTGCTGAAACTTTTTTAAAAAAGGATCAAATAGGGTTAATATTTACTTGTGATCCTTATTCAAAAATTATTAAAGAAGATTTCAATACAGATGTAATTTTTGGAGATGCAGCAACAATTACAGTGGTAAAAAATAATAATAAAGGACACACAATAAAAGAAACTGATTTTTTTACAGATGGAAAAGAATTTAATTCAATAATTAAAGATAAAGATAAAATAAATATGAATGGAAGAAAAGTTTTAAATTTTTCAACAAAATATGTGCCACCACTTATCAAAAAATTTATAAAAAGAAATAAATTATTAGATATAAAAAAAATTTTTATCCATCAGGGTAGTAAATTTATGATTGATTTAATTAAAAATGAGTTACAAGAATATGATATTCCTTCAAATTTTAAAAATTTAGGTAACACAGTTTCATCATCCATACCAATTTTGTTGAAAGAAAATAATTTTAAAAAACAAAATAAATTTATTATATGTGGCTTTGGAGTTGGTTTGTCGATTTCTATAGGATATGTTGAAAAATCATGACATCAAATAAACAAGAAAAAATTATAAAATTACTTAAAAAAGAGTTAGATATAAATCGAAATATAAATATTGAGAAAACGTTTGAGGAAAATAATATTGATTCTTTGGATAAATTTACGATTATCTCTTATATTGAAAAAAAAAATAAAATTAAAATCTCTGATAAATTATTCTCTAAAATTAAAACACCGAAAGATTTGTTTAAATACTTTAAGTAAGACTATAGATAATTATAATACTTATCACATAGTTTGTAATTTCTTTTGATTGAGTTTATTTTTTATTATTTAAATTTTATTAATTGATTAAACTATTTAATTTTAACAAAAATTTATTTATTCTTTTTAAATTTAATATAGGGAAATTGTATTCAAATATAATAAAAGTAGAAATTTAGTTAATTGTAACTTATATATTTTTTATTAATAATTTAATTAAATGTCTCAGAAAAAAAAAATACTATTAAATATTCTTAAGGAAAAGAAACCCACATCTTATAAAAAAATAGTTAAATACAAAGGAAATCTTGTTGATGACAATTTATTAGATTCTTTTGACATAATAGATATTATATCAGAAATAGAAAAGAAAACTGGCAAAAAAATAAATTCAAGTAAAATTTCCAGGAAATACTTTCAAGATTTCAATCACATAGTAAAAATAATAAAATGAAAAATTTTTCTGTTAATGAAATTAAGGAAAGTTTAAAGAAGATAGGTCTTAAAAAAGGTGACTTGATCTATTTAAATCCTGAATTTTATAGACTTGGTAAATTAAAAGAAGCTACAAATAAAAATATTTATTATAAAATCTTTTATGATTTAATTTTAAAAAAAATTGGAAAAACAGGGACAATTGTTTCTAATTGCTATTCTTTTCAAACTTTAAGGTACAATAAAAAATTTATATTCGAAAAAACTTCAAGCACAAGTGGTGGTTGGTCAGAATTTATGAGAAATCTTAAAGGTTCAGTTCGCAGTAAACATCCTGTTTTTTCAGTTGTGGCTGTGGGGAGGTTAAAAAAAATAATATGTGGTAAAAACTCACTTAATAATTACGGAAAAAATTCACCATATGATATTTTTTTACAGCATAATGGAAAGATATTAAACATTGGAATGAAACCTGAATTGAATCCCTTCCGACATGTTGTGGAGTTTAATTTTGGAGTACCTTATTGTTATAATAAATTTACAAAAATTTCCTATTACAAAAAGAATAAAAAAATTAATAAAATATTTTCGAGTTTTGTTCAATATACCTCATTAAATTTAAATCAAAAAATCAGAGATAAAATGAATGAGAAAATTAGAATATTTATTTATAAAAATGTTAAAATAAAAAAAAGTAAATTGGGATCAGGAGAGATATATTTTTATAATGCAAATGAATATTGTTCAGCAATAGGTAAAATTTTAAATAATAATCTTCTTGGTCTTCTTGGAAATGAAAAAATTTTTCAAAAAGGAAAATTTCCCTATAAATGAAATCAGATATAAATTTTAAGAAAAAACTTTTTAAAATACTTTTTATAAAGAAAAAAACATTAATCAAAGTTGGAAATAAAACCTTAAGTCAAAGATCTATTAAAAAAGATATAATGATACTAATGAATTTTGTACAAAAACAAAATTCTAAAATTGTCGAAGTTTGTATAAATGATAAGTATTTATTTTTTTTAGTTTTAATAGCTTGTTTATTTTCTAACAAGATAATTTATCCAAAAAAAGAACCTATTAAATCATTCAAAGAAAGCTTACATTTTTTCAATGAAAATCAATTAAATGAAATTTTGTCTAATAAGAATACATCAAATAGTAAATTTTTTTTTAATAATTCTCAATTTTTAATACTTGAAACAACTGGCACTACAAAAAAAAAACTTATGATTACCATGGCAAATCAATATTTAAATGGGTGTGATCACTCAAGAAAGTTATTTAAATACAATAAATCAACAAAAATTCTTCATTGTTTGCCAATATATTATAATGCCGGTTTAAATAATACACTTTTTGCACCCTTGCTTGGAAATTCAAAAATAATTTTTACAGATAATTTTGACAATTTTAAGTTTATTAAAATATTTAAAACTGCAAAAAAAAATAAAATAAATTCAATTCAACTGATGCCAAATATGTATTTAAGTTTAATATTTGGTTACAGAGATAAGAAATTTATACAAAAATTAAAATCTGTAATTTCAACAGGTAGTTATTTATATCCAGAAATACAAAAAAAGTTTTATGATTGTTTTAAAAAAAAGATACTCTCCTGTTATGGTATTACTGAACTAGGTGGAGCTTTGACAGTCCAAAATCAATCAAACTTTATCCAGGCAGGCAGTGTAGGAAGTATTAAAAAAAATATTAAAATTAAAATTAACAAAAAAAAAGAAATTTTGATTAATACTCCATTTAAAATGATTGGATATCTAAAAAACATAAATATTAATCAAATAGTAAAATTTCACAAAAAAAAATATTTTAACTCTAAAGATTTAGGTTTTATTAAAAAAAATATATTGTATATCGTTGGAAGGTCTAAAGAAATTATAAATAGAGGTGGTGAAAATATTTCTTTAAAAAATATTGAGAATGTAGCTTTAAAATTTAAAAATGTTAAAAATGTATTGTGCATAGGTGTAAAAAATATTTTTTCTGGAGAAAATATAGTAATGTTTATTGAAATAGAAAAAATTAGAAAAGGCTTTAAATTAAATTTTATGAAGTACCTCAATGAATCATTAGACAAAAATTCTATTCCTAGTCAAATTATATATAAAAAAAAATTTCCATATTTTGCTAATGGAAAAATGAATGGACGTTTATTAAAAAAAAGTATAATAGGTTCCAATGACTAAAATGAACTTAGTAAATAAGCTCTATCAAAAATCAGTAATAAATAAAATTTATAATACCAATTGGGATGAAGGAACCAGCTCTCCATTTGTAGTAGAGCTTGATCCTACAACTGTATGTGATTTAGCTTGTCCTGGATGCATAAGTGGTGATTTATTAAACCAAAAAAACCCTGAAGATAGAGGTTTTTCAATAGAAAAATTAAATTCTTTATGTGATGAATTTATTGAAATGGGTGTAAAAGCTGTAATCTTAATTGGTGGTGGAGAACCGCTAGCTCATCCTTCAACAATAAAAATAATTGAAAAACTTGGACAAAATAAAATTAAAATTGGATTAACTACCAATGGAACATTAATGGGCAGATATTTGAATGTTATTGCAAAATACGTAAGCTGGACAAGAGTATCCGTTGATGCAGGTACAGACGAAATGTTTTTAAAATTAAGACCTACAAGAAACAACAAATCAAAATTTAATATAGTAATTGAAAATATGAGAAATCTTGCAAAAATTAAAAAGGGCAAACTTGGTTACTCTTTCTTAATTCGTACAAAAGCGGATGGAATGATTGAAAACCCTGCTGGAAAAGAAATAGGCTTAGTAGAAGTAACAAATATAAATGAAATACTTGCAGCTGCAAAACTAGCAAAAGATATCGGCTGTGATTATTTTGAACTCAAACCAAGTTATGATGACGATCATCAACTTATATTACATTCTCAAGAGGATATGGAACTAGCTAAATCAGAACTAGTGAAAGCTAGATTGCTTGAAAATACATATTTTAAGATTTTAGAGTCAATTATGTTAGAGTCCTCATTAAACAGGGAAAAAATTGGAAACCAGGAAAAAACTTATACGAGTTGTCTATCTGCAGAAATGAGAACATTGGTTACACCATCTGGTTGTTATGTTTGTCCGTACTTTAGAGGTTCAGAAGATAAAAAAATCGGAGATGCAAGATATTCTAATTTCAAAGATATTTGGAATCAAAGCAGAAAATCCGTTATAGATAATTTGAATCCAAGTGTGGATTGTAAAAATCTTCACTGTATTAGACATAAAACCAATATAGAATTAGAAAGAATGGTTAATGGCAAAAGAAAAGAAATAGATGATCTAATTAGAGATGATGAAGATCTATTTATTTAATCGTAAAATTGAAAAAAGAAATTCCTAAGAACCTAAAAATAGAAAATAGACCATTTATTAATGGAGAATTTTATTTGCCGAAAAAAGTCGATTTGATTAAAAAAAAATCCCCAGTAAATAATTATAATTTACCTGATATCATAAACTGTGGTGAAAAAGAAATTGACTTAGCAGTAAGAAGCGGGGGAAAGGCCTTCAATGATGGAGATTGGAAAAACTTTTCACCTAAGAAAAAAAAGAATATTTTTCTTTCTGCTGCAAAGTCTATAAAGCAAAATTTAAAAGAAATTGCACTTATAGATTGTCTAGAAACTGGAAGATCAATAATTAATTTTGAGAGAGATTCAATTCCTAAATCAATAGAAGTCATTGAGTATTTTGCTGAGAGTATTGACAAAATTTATGATACTATGAAACCCCTAAATATAAACTCTTTAGGGTTAATTACACGAAAACCTTATGGAGTTGTTGCTAGCTTAACTTCTTGGAATGATCCGCTAGTTCCAGCAATGTGGAAAGCATGTCCTGCAATTTTAATGGGGAATTCAATAATCATGAAACCATCAGAAAACTCTACTTTTTCCTTACTCAAAGTGGCAGAATTATTTTTCAAATCTGGATTACCAAAAGGTGTACTTAATGTTATAACTGGATCCTCATCAACAGGTCAAAAATTAGTAAAACATCATGGTACTAATGCAATTTATTTTACAGGATCAGCAGAAACTGGAAGGAAAATATCCCAAATAGCATCAATTAAAAAATTAAAAAAAATATCATTAGAGTGTGGTGGAAAATCATGTTTTATAATTACAAAAAAATGTAAATCATTAAAAAAAGCTGCAAAAATTTTAGCTAAAAATATTTTTTATAATCAAGGTCAAATATGCTCTGCACCCTCAAGATTAATCATAAATAACAAAGTTAAAAACACTTTTTTAAAATATTTATATAAAGAGACAAATAAATTTATTCCCGGGGACCCCTTAGATTATAATTCTGAAGTCGGTTCTATAGTCAATAAAAATCAATTTAAAAAAATAAAGAAATATTTTAAAATAGGAGTTAAAGAAAAAAATAAATATAAGATTTTTAATAAAAAAATTTGGAAAAAAAGTATTAATTTTCCACCAGTTATTTTTTATGAGACAAAAAAAAATTCAAAGTTACTTAACAATGAGATTTTTGGTCCAATACTTACTTGTCAATATTTTTCAACTAATGAAGAAGCAATAGAAATTGCAAATAGTACTGACTATGGTCTAGCTTCAGCGATCTGGTCAGATGACTTTAAAGAGGTGCATTACTTTATTAATAAGATTGAATCTGGCATAGTTCATATTAATAGCTACGGAGAGGATGATAACAGCATTCCTTTTGGAGGTATTAAAGAGTCTGGATTTGGTAGGGACAAATCTATAAATGCTTTTAATGAATTTTCTTATATTAAATCTATATATTTTAAAAAATAAACTAACATTAACTCGCAAATTTTTTTCGATCCGTATATCAAGCCAATTGAACTATTAAAATTGATCAGCTACACACATTACTGTGCTTCCACATGAAGCCTATCAACGTGGTGGTCTACCACTGCTTTTGGACTAAGACCTAGTTGATTTACTTTTACGAATTCTCCTCTTCCTTTTTTTTCTGGAAATGATTGTATCTTGTTTCCAATAGTTGATGATAATTTTCCTTACAAAATTTCATAACTATAGCGCATTTATAATTCCTGAACTAATTCTAAATATGCGCCCTCAGGAGTTTTGCAGTATGTCATAAGAACATTACCATCAGATGATTTCTGGGGTTTTGAATTAAATCTAATTTTTTTTTTAATTAATCTCTTATATATTAAATTTAAATTTTTGACTGTTACTGAAATATGAGTAAAACCAGTGGTATAAGGCATTATATTAGAAAAATTTTTTTTTGGTGAATTTTTAAAATAAAGTAACTCTAGTAGATTATTATTTTTATCTTTAAGTTTAAATGTTTTTAATTTAACGTTTTTGTATAACATTATTTTATCAATCAAGTCTCCCTCTTCATCCATTTCTTTGTAAATTTTAAATTTCAAATATTTTGTCCAAAATAATAATGACTTTTTAATATTTTTTGTTACTAGTCCTGTGTGCCTAATTTCAGTCATTTCTTAAATAATATATTTATATTTTTTCTTAATATTTCAATGCCCTCATTTAATGCGCTTTTAGTGATCGTTAATGGTGGACCGATTTTAACGGACTCTCTGCCTGTATAAACCAAAAGTAGCCCGTCTTTAATACATAGCTCAACTAATTTTTTTAACTTTCTATTAATGTTTTTATAATCTTTATTAAATACAATTGCAGCAATAAGGCCTTTTCCGTAAATGTTTATCAATTTTGGAAACTTATGGGCAATTTTGAGTAAATTTTTATGTAAAAATTCTCCTTTTATTCTTGCGTTATCTGATAATCTTTTCTCTACTATTTCTTCAATTACAGCAAGTCCAGCATTACACGCTATGGGATTCGCAGAATTAGTGCTGCTCATACTTCCTGCTTCTGGTAAGTCCAGAATTTTTCTCTTACCAATAACACCAGATAAAGCCACTCCACCACCCATACCTTTTCCGCAACAAATTAAATCAGGAATAACATCATAATGTTGAAAACCAAAATTTTTTCCTGTTCTTCCGAAACCAGCTTGCATTTCATCAAAACAAATTAAGATATCATTTTTTTTACAAATTTTATTAATTAGCTGAATATATTTTTTGGGATAAAAAAATGCACCCCATCCCTGAAAAGTTTCTAACATTATTCCACAAACATCTTTTTTAAAATCAATTTTTTTAATTAACTTACGAATTGATTTTTCTAAGAATTCCTCTTCATTTTGATTTTTTATTAACCAAGGATATGGGAAAGCAATATGATGAATATCCCTATCATGGTATCCAATCCATTCTTTCTGTTTCTTATTTCCGCTCATCATTTGGGAAGCCATGGTTCTTCCGTGCCAATTTCCTTCAAAACAAATAATTCCTAATCTCCTTTTCTTTTTTTTTTGTCCATACATTCGCATTAATTTAAATGCTGCCTCAGTTGCTTCTGTGCCTGCCGACATTAGAAAAGCTTTTTCAAAACCTTTTCCACAAAATTTAACCAATTTTTCAAGATATTTGGCTCTAATTTCATTTATATATGCGTAACTATGAATGAAATTTGAATTAAGTGATCGACTTATATATCTTTTAATTCTCTCATTTGAGTGACCTGTATTTGCTACAAATATTGTAGAAGTGAAATCAATAAATTTATTACCCGCTATATCATAAACATTAAAATTTTTAGCTTTAGACCAGGCAATTGGTAATTGCCCATGCATTGATCTTGATTCTACTTTATAAAGTTTTTTAATTAATTTGCTGGTGCCAGGAGCTGGTATTTTTGTTGATACATTTATGTTCTTAGTTTTTATTTTTTTTTTTGACATAAAAACTCTACATACTTAAAATCTTCAATGTTGTCTATTTCTGGAGAAAAAGAGGTTTTATAAGCTTTTACTTTTTTTCCAAAGAGTATTTTTTTATTTTTAATAAATTTTTTTTTATATATATCAATTACTCCATTAGGACTATAAGTTTTGCTAAAATTTTGTCTTGGAGCATTAAGTTCGTCCATATTAAGTTTTATGTTTTTAAGTGACTTTAATTTTCCATCAATTATTTCAAGTGATTTATAAGATGTTTCAGACATTTCGTGTACTGATCGAAGCGCATTACAATCAGAATTATTAAAAACTTTAATAGCTGAGTCTAAATCGCTTACTTTTCTCAAAGGAGTTGTTGGTCTTATATGCGCAATAAAATCGTATTTTAGATCTATGTTTTTGACCGCATGATCTATCATTTCATAATCAGTAGAATGATCTAAGCTTAATTTTTTTGACCTGAATAAAATATCTACAGGACCAAATTTTTTAGCTATTTCTGCATATTTTACAGAATCAGTTGAAACATAAATTTTAGAAATCAGCTTTGATTTTAAGCATGATTGTATTGACCAGGCAATTAAAGGTTTATCAACTAGTAACTTAATATTTTTATCTCTGATTGATTTTGAACCGGACCGAGCTGGTATAATTGCAATAGTTTTTTTTGATATCATTATCTTATATTCAATTCTTTAATATAATTAAGAATTAAATACTATCTATCTTCAAATTTAAAAAATTTTTTTCAGTGCATAAATCAAGCCAATTGAGCTAT
>TARA_B100000963_G_scaffold321616_1_pt1 | contig 11617 bp, 8 predicted proteins | sample TARA_B100000963 | Tara Oceans TARA_B100000963 (sample SAMEA2622097) | marine metagenome | biome: marine biome (ENVO:00000447); feature: surface water layer (ENVO:00002042); material: "saline water (ENVO:00002010), including plankton (ENVO:xxxxxxxx)" | depth 5 m | reverse complement strand
ATACGATGAAAAAAATAAAAAAAATAAAAATTAAAATAAATGGAAAAGAGAGGCAAATAGCTGAAAATTCTAAAATTGACAAGCTAATAAATGAATTAAAAATACCAATTAAAAAAGTCGCTATAGAATTAAATCAAACAATTTTGAATAAGAGAGAATTAAATAAAATAAAACTCAAAAAAAATGATAAAATTGAAATTGTTCACTTTATTGGTGGAGGTTAAATTTAATATAATGAAAGATGATTTTATAATAGCAAAAAAAAGATTTAATTCTAGATTAATTGTTGGCACTGGTAAATATAAAAGCATGAAAGAATGTGCTAAAGCCGTTAAGTTATCAGGAGCTGACATAGTAACTGTTGCTGTTAGAAGGGTAAATATTTTAAATAAGAAAAAACCATTGCTTATGGATTATATAAATCCAAAAAAAATTACATATTTACCTAACACTGCAGGATGTTTTAACTCTGAAGAAGCACTTAGAACATTAAGACTTGCTAGAGAGATAGGTGGATGGAAATTAGTTAAGCTAGAAGTGCTAGGTGATAAAAAAAATTTATTTCCGGAAATGATCGAAACATTAAAGTCTACTGAAATATTAGCGAAAGAGGGTTTTAGAGTAATGGTTTATTGTAATGATGATCCATTGATGGCAAAACGATTGGAAAATGTAGGCGCTTCAGCTATTATGCCTTTGGCAGCACCTATTGGATCAGGTTTAGGTATTTTAAACTCAATAAATATTAAGATTATAAGGGAACAAACTAAATTGCCTTTAATTATAGATGCAGGCTTGGGTCAAGCATCAGATGCTACAATAGCAATGGAATTAGGATGTGATGGAGTTTTAGTGAACACTGCAATAGCCAAAGCAAATAAACCTTTTGATATGGCATTAGCGTTTAAAAATGCTGTGTTAGCAGGAAGGCAGTCTTATCTCTCAGGTAGAATTAAAAAAAATTTAATGGGAAAACCTTCCTCACCAATAAAAGGTGTTATTTAGCCTTTTTAAAAAATTTTTTCCTCTTAAATTTTTTTTTAAATTTTTTCTTTTCTTTAAATTCTATTATATTTGCATCTTTTTTTTGTTGTTCTAGGTTTTTTAATTTTTCATAATGCTCAACTAGCTCTAAAGTTTTTTTTGATTTATTTTTAAAATCGATTATATACTCGGGTATTATTAATTTGTTGTCACTGATAATGTCTATTTTGATTTTATTTTTTTTTTCAAAATAAGTTAAATCTTCGATAAAATTTTCTTTTAAAAAATTAGAAATTTTTTCACAAACTTTTAATTCTACAAATTTAGCTTTACTTAGCACTGATTTGATTTCAACAATTTTTAAAATTTTTTGAGCAAAAGATTCATCCGTTAATGAGATTTTCCACTTGATTGCACTTTCTCTTAGCCTTTGTCTTGACATTTCTAATAATCCAAAATTACTAATTCTACCAATCTGAATTCTGGCTCTATCTAGCCTACACCTTTCTTTTAGTCTCCTTTCTACCAATTTTCTATTCCCATAATTGAGCATATCTATGAAATCAATAATAATTAAACCAGATAAATCTCTTATTTTAATTTGTCTAGCTATCTCCTCAGCTGCCTCAAGATTTGTATCTAGAGCAGTACTCTCAATATTTTTTTGTTTTATAGAGCTACCAGAATTGATATCGATTGAAACTAGGGCTTCGGTTGGATTTATAACAAGATAACCACCAGAATTTAATTTTATCTCAGAATCAAAAATTTGGTTCAACTTTTGCTCGATATTCTCATTTATAAAAAGTGGTATTTTACCTCTGTATTTTTTAACTTTTTTAACATGGGAGGGGATTAACATTTTGATAAATGATTGGGCTTTTTTATAACCCTCATTTCCCTCAACTATTATATTTTTAGTATTATCATCATACATATCTCTTAAAGTTCGTTTAATTATTTCACTTTCTTGATGAATTAGTGAAGGTGCTATGGAGTTTATAGCTAAATCTTTAATTTGGTTCCATGTATTTTTTAATGTATCAAGATCATGGTTAATTTCATTTTTAGTTTTATTGCTCCCAGCTGTTCTAACTATAAGACCCATTTCTTTCGGGATCTCAATTTCATTTAATATAGTTCTTATTTTTTTTCTCTCTGCAGGATTAAATATTTTTCTAGAGATACCCCCGCCTTTTGGTGTGTTAGGCATGAGCACTATATACTTTCCAGCAATCGATATAAAAGTGCTTAGTGCAGCTCCCTTTTGACCACGTTCATCTTTAATCACTTGCACTAGAATTACTTGGTTAGGTTTTATAACCTCTTGAATTTTATATCTTTTAAATTTTAGTTTGTTTTCATTTTTACTTTCATAATTTTTTTCTTGGTCTATTTTTTGATTATCTTTGTTATCTTCTCCAACTTTATCAATTGGTTCCACAGGGTCGTTAGCTTCAAGTTTACCATCAGCTAAATTTTCATTATCAATAGCCTCAACTTTTTTTGACAACTCTTCTCTTATTCTTTCCTCTTCTAATTTTATTTTTTCCAAATCACTTTGAGGTATTTGATAATAGTCTGATTGAATATCGTTAAAAGACAAAAAACCATGTCTTTCTCTTCCAAAATCTACAAAAGCAGCCTGAAGAGAAGGTTCTATTCGACTGACTTTTCCTAAATAAATATTATTTTTTATTAAATTATTCTTTAAGCCTTCATACTCATAATCTTCAATATGTTCGCCTGATTTAAGAACAACCCTAGTTTCATTAGGATGCGATGCATCAATATATAAATTTTTTTCCATAAAATTTGAGATAATTTTTTAGTTAATTTAAGTTTCATAAAATTTTGTCTTTTAAAGCCTTATATTTAACAAATTCCTTTATATAATGGAAACAAAATGAATAAGTTTTTTAAAAATATAATTGCTGTAATTACTGGTTCAATACTACTTTTAGGGGTGCTGATTTTAAGTATTTTATGGAGTTTTTCTAATAAAATTCCTGATTATAAATTTTTAAAAAATTACAAACCTCCTGTTTCTAGCAAAGTTTATTCTGGCGATGGTACGCTAGTTGCTAATTTTTCTAGGGAAAAAAGAATTTTTGTACCTTATGAAACTATACCATTAAATGTTATTAATTCTTTTTTATCAGCAGAGGATAAAAATTTTTTTACACATCCAGGAGTTGATGCTAAAGGGGTTTTAAGAGCAATCATTAAAAATATATCAAATATTATTAAATCAAAAAGACTTGAGGGAGCTTCCACCATTACTCAACAGGTCGCCAAAAACTTTCTACTAACTAATGAAGTTAGCATTAATAGAAAGATTAAAGAAGCTATTCTTGCTTTTAGGATAGAGAGGGCTTTGACAAAAGAGAGAATTTTAGAACTTTATTTAAATCAAATATATTTGGGTGGTGGTGCTTATGGAGTGGCTGCGGCTAGTTTAGAATATTTTGATAAATCAATTAAAGAACTTAATTACGAAGAGTCTGCCTTATTAGCTGCTCTTCCAAAAGCTCCTAGTAGATACAATCCTTATAAAAACATTAAATTAGCAAAGTTTAGACGAGATTTAGTTTTAAATAATTTGTTTGATAATGGGTATATTGATGAACAAAATTATCAAAATTTGAAAAAAAAAAAGATTCTTTTAAGAAAAAAGGAGAAAGTTTTTTTAGAGGATTCACAATATTTTATAGAAGATGTTAGAAAAAAAATTATTGAAGATTTAAGTTATGATAGTGTTTATAAACAGGGATTTAACATAAATACTCCCATTGATTTAGAATTACAAAAAATTGCAACAAATTCTTTAAGAGATGGACTTTCATTGTATGATAAAAGAAAGGGATGGCGAGGTCCATTAACCAATATAAAAAAATATAAAAAAGATTGGTTTAAAGATTTAGAAAAAAATAAATTAGAAAAAAGTATTAATTGGAAACTAGCAATTGTTAAAAAGATTGATAAATTTTCATGTATAATTGAGACACAGGATAATAAAAAAGGCGTTATAAGATATGATGATATTACTTGGACTAAAAAAGAATTTGACGAACTATTTAAAATTGGAGATGTAATTTACGTAAAAAAAAAAAATGAAAATTATTATAGTTTAAAACAACTACCAAAAATTAATGGTGCGATAGTGGTGATGGATCCTTACACTGGTAGAGTATTAGCAATGAGCGGTGGTTTTAGTTTTAAACAAAGTGAATTTAATAGAGCAACTCAAGCATTGAGGCAACCTGGATCTGCTTTTAAACCCTTTGTTTATGCTCTAGCATTAGAGAATAATTACTCACCATCTACGCTTATATTAGATGCACCACTCGTTTTAGATCAAGGCGAAGACTTAAAACAGTGGAAGCCGGAAAATTATGGAAAAAAATTTTATGGACCATCAACTCTAAGAACTGGTCTTGAAAAATCTAGAAATTTAATGACTGTAAGAATAGCTCAAAATCTTGGATTAGATAAGATAGTGAATTTTTCTAAACAATTGGGTATCTATGACAATCCAGATGAACTCTTGTCTATATCTTTAGGGTCAGCAGAAACAACCTTACTAAAATTGACATCAGCTTATTCGGCTTTTGTAAATGGTGGTAAATTAGTTAACCCTATTTTAATAGATAGAATTCAAGATAGTGAAGGTGTTACAATCTTGAATAACGAAATAAGAAAATGTAAAGATTGTGATCAAATATCATACTTAAGCAATAGTTATCCAGAAATAACTGATAGCTATAGACAAATTTTTTCTTCTCAAACAGCATATCAGATGACATCAATTTTAGAAGGTGTAGTATTGAGGGGTACTGGAAAAAAATTAAGAGATCTTAATTTAAACATTGGTGGCAAGACTGGCACTACAAATAAAAATACAGATACATGGTTCATTGGATTTACTTCAAACCTTGTTATAGGTGTATATGCTGGCTCAGATAACCCAGAGCCTTTAGGTAAATTTGAAACTGGAGCCAAAACTGCATTACCAATTTTTCGAAATTTTATTGAGAAGACTATATTAAAATCAGAGTCTAGACCTTTTAAAGTTCCCGAGGGAATAATAATGATGGTTGTTGATCCACAAACAGGACAAAGAGTTAAATTTTCAACAAAAAATACTATTATTGAAAATTTTAAAAAAAAAGATATTGCTAATAATGAGGTTTTAAATACTAATATGTATATTAAAGACTCAATTAACATATTTAAGTTTTATTAATGGAAGACATAATACAAACACATATAGAAGAAGTTCAAAAAGTTAATTTAAGAGTTAAGGAGTTTCTTTGAAAAGAAAAGAATTTTCGAGGAATTGAAAGTTATAAATGAAAAAATGTTAGAAGCAGACTTCTGGCAAGATAAATCGATATCAAAAAAAATTTTAAAAGAGAAAAAATTATTTGAAGATTTAACTAACTCATATAAAGACACTGAAAAAAATTTAGTTGATTATAAAGAGCTATATAAACTAGCACTCGAGGAAAATAATAATGATTTATTTAAAGAATTAACCAATAACTTAAAACAATTAAAAAAAGAGATAAAAAAAACTGAAGTTAAGTGTTTTTTATCTAATGATACAGATTCTCTCCATTGTTATATTGAAATTCATGCTGGTGCTGGAGGGACAGAAAGTCAGGACTGGGCTAATATGCTCAGAAAAATGTACCTTAAGTGGGCAGAAAGTAAAAAATTTAATTATGATTTAATAAGCGAACATAAAGGAGATGAGGCAGGTATAAAATCCTCTACGATTAAAATTGAAGGTGATTATACATTTGGTTGGTTAAAAAAAGAGTCTGGTATTCACCGGTTAGTGAGGATATCTCCTTTTGACTCAGGTGCTAGAAGACATACAAGCTTCGCGAGTGTTTGGGTTTACCCAGTAGTTGACGAAAATATTAAAATTGAAATTTTGGATAAAGATTTAAGAATAGATACCTACAGATCGAGTGGAGCAGGTGGACAACACGTTAACACTACTGATAGTGCTGTTAGGATAACGCATTTGCCCTCTAAAATAGTCGTACAATGTCAAAATGAAAGATCTCAACATAAAAACAAAGAAACATGTTTAAATATGCTTAAAGCTCGACTTTACGAGCATGAAATAAAAAAAAAAGAACAAGAAAATGATAATGTAGAGTCATCAAAATCTGAGATAGGATGGGGACATCAAATAAGATCGTATGTTTTACAACCCTATCAACTAGTAAAAGATAATAGAACAAACTTTGAGAGCACCAATCCTAAAAAAATTTTAGACGGTGAAATTGATGAATTTTTAGAGAAATCACTATATCAAATTTAATGATAAAAGTTATTTTAAAAACATTATTAATAATATTTTTTTTAGTTATCTCCTTTATTGGGTATTTTAGTTTGATTGGTTTTGAAACCAAGAAATTTAATACTCAGATAAAAGCAAACCTAAAAAAAATTGATAATAAACTAGATGTCAAATTAAATGATGTAAAAATTGTTTTAGATTTGTTTAATTTAACAATAAACACAAAAACTCTGGGCTCAACAATTTCATATAACAAAAAGTCTATTGATATTGAGTTAATTAAATCTGATATATCTTTACTTAATTTGATAAAAAATGAATTTACATTATCAAATTTATATATTTCAACAAAATCTGTTAAATTAAAGGATGTTATTTCCTTTTATAGGGCAATAAAAAAAAATAATAAAACTGAACTTTTCATATTAGAAAACTTTATTGAAAGAGGATATCTCATAGCAGATATTAACTTGAATTTTGATGATCAAGGTAAATTAAAGGATAACTTTAAAATAAACGGATTAGTAAGAGATAGTTCACTGAATATATTTAATAAACAAAAGATTGATAAGATTAATTTCATTTTCGAGTCAGAAAATAAAAAGTTAGATTTAAAAGATCTTAAATTTTCATATTCAAATGTAAATTTTATTTCAAAAATAGTTGAAATTGAAAATAAAGATAACTTTACTAAAATAAAAGGAAAAATAAATAATGACCAAACGAGTTTATCAGAAGAAGCATTAAAAAATTTTTTTGATCCATTATTAAAATTAGATTTTAAAAATATAAAGTTTTCATCTGAAAATAAATTTTTGTTTTTAATAAATAATAAATTTAAAGTTTCAGATTATGAAATTAAGACCTCGTTAAATATTGATGAATTATCAATAAATCATGATATAAATTTAAAAGAAATCTTTCCTAATTTAAATTCAGAAGTAAGCTTTAGTGATCATCAAACTGAGATAACTTTTAAAAAAAATAATTTTTTTGTAAATGGCAAAGGGAAATTTTTGATTCAAAAAAATTTTGACAAAATTTACTATAAAATTGAAAAAAAGGGTAATGATTACTTATTTGACACTAAGTTAGATTTAATAAAAAATCCTTTTAATCTTAATTTGTTAAATTATAAATCGAGTGATAATTCTACAGCAAATTTAGAATTAGATGGTAAATTCCTAAAGAATAAAACTTTGTACTTAGAAAATGTTAAATTTAAAAATAATTCTGATTTAATTAGTTTAAAAAATTTTGAATTAACTGATGATTTTAAGATCTCTGGATTAAAATCAGCAATTTTTGATTATACTGATATAGAAAATAAAAAAAACAATTTTCAAGTTGAACAAGATGGGGAAAGGTTTATTATTTCTGGCAAAGTTTTTAATGCAAGCAAACTAATCGAAGACCTAATTTTCAAAGACACTAAAAATAAAGATATTTTTGACAAAAATTACTATATTAAAATAGAATTAGATGAAGTTTATTTGCATGATGAAGATGTTGTGTATGACCTTACAGGAAAGTTGAATTTTGCTAATAACAGAATAACTAACGCAAATATCAACGCTAAATTTGACGATAGTAAAAAGATTTCTTTTACTTTAATCAGTAAAAACAATCAAAAAGTTACAACTTTTTATTCGGATCAAGCAAAGCCTTTTGTTAAAAAATTTGATTTTATCAAAGGTTTTGAAAAAGGATCATTAGATTTTTATTCAGTTAAATCTAAAGATATTACAAATTCAAAAATAAAAATTTACGATTTTAATCTTAAAAAACTTCCAGCTTTAACTAAGATTTTAACTTTAGCTTCGCTACAGGGTATTGCTGATTTACTATCGGGAGAGGGTATTGGGTTTTCTGAATTTGAGATGAGCTTTCAAAATAAAGATAAACTTATGACGATTGATGAAATTTATGCTATTGGACCAGCAATTTCCATTTTAATGGACGGTTATATTGAAAAAAATAAATTAGTAAGTCTGAGAGGGACCTTAGTTCCGGCCACAACAATCAATAAAGCTATTGGATCAATCCCAATCCTTGGAGATATTCTTGTTGGAAAAAAAACTGGGGAAGGTGTATTTGGTGTAAGTTTTAAAATCAAAGGACCACCAAAAGAATTAGAAACCACAGTAAATCCAATTAAAACTTTAACTCCTCGGTTTATAACCAGAACTTTAGAAAAAATTAAAAAAAATTAAATTAACTCGATTTTGATATGTCTTTTTTTTCCAATTGAAAGTTTAAGATAATTTTCGTTAAATAAACTTTTGTTAACGATTGTTTTTTCGTTGAAAATGATTTCATTATTAATTTTTATTGCTTTACCATTAATCAATCTTCTTATTTCACTTTTAGAATTTTCAAATTTTGAAATAATAACTAAATCAATAATATTCAATTTATTTTTTAACAAAGATTTATTGATTTTAATTGATGGTAGATTTGAACCTGTTGAATTATTTGAAAAAGTTTCTTTAGCAATTTGTTCTGAATTCTCCGCTTCCTTTTTACCATGAAGCATTCCAGTTGTTTTGTTAGCTAATAAAACTTTTAACTCGTTCACATTAGTATTTCTCAAATTTTGAATATTCTCAATTTTTTCATCCGTAAAAAATTTTAAAAATTTAACAACATCTTTATCATCTGTATTTCTCCAAAACTGCCAATAATTGTATGGAGTTAATAACTTTTTATCTAACCATATTGCGCCATCTGCTGTTTTTCCCATTTTTGCACCAGAGGCCAATGTAATTAAAGGAGTTGTTAGCCCAAAAACTTGATTATCAGAGTATCTTTTTATCAATTCAACTCCGTTAATAATATTCCCCCACTGATCTGAACCACCAATCTGTAAAATACAATCTTCTTTTTTATTTAATTCTAAAAAATCGTAAGCCTGCAAAATCATATAATTAAATTCCATGTAACTGAGTGATTGCTCTCTGTCTAATCTGTTTTTTACACTCTCAAATGTGAGCATCTTATTAATTGTAAAATGCTTTCCTATATCTCTTAAAAAAGAAATATAATTTAAATTCTTTAGCCATTTATAATTATTTACAAAAATTGGTTTAATTTTCTTATTCGAAGTGTCTAAATAATTTTTTAAGATTTTTTCTATATTTTTTGCATTTTTTTCTATTTCATTCTCTGATAAAATTTTTCGAGTTTTATCTTTACCTGATGGATCACCAATCCTAGTTGTTCCACCACCTAATAGAACTATTGGCTGATGTCCATGATGTTGCAATAATCTTAAACACATAATTTGGAGAAGACTTCCAACATGAAGACTTTCTGCGGTGCAATCAAATCCAATATATGCTTTGATTTTTTTTTTATTTAACAACTCACACAATTCTTTTTCATTTGTGCATTGATAGAAATACCCTCTATCCTTAAATTCCTTTAAAAATTTATTCATGAGTCTATATTTCCACAATATACAAAATTTGATAAAAAAAAATAAGAATGGGTAAAATTTATACATCTCTGGGTCTAATGAGTGGAACCTCTTTAGATGGAATAGACGTTTCTATAATTAAATCAGATGGTAACGAGGAGTATTCATCAGAATATGACGGGTATTTTGAATATGATAGAGAATTAGTTCAAAAATTTTTAAAATTAAGAGATAAAATTTCTAATTCAGATGATTTAGATAGATTCTATGAGGAGATTAAAGATTTAGAACGAGAGGTTACATTATTCCATTTCAAAGCAGTAAATGAAACGATCGAAAAATTCAATTCGAATATAGATCTAATAGGATTTCATGGACAAACAATATATCATGACTCAAAAAAAGGGATTTCTAAACAATTAGGCGATGGAAAACTATTATCTCAATTGACTAAAAAAAAAGTAGTTTATAATTTTAGACAAAACGATTTACAAAATGGTGGTCAAGGAGCACCACTCGTGCCAATTTTTCATAACGCTCTTGCAAATAAAATACATAAAAAATTTGATTTAGAGTTTCCAATATATATTTTAAATATTGGAGGGATTGCAAATTTAACATCAACAGTTAATTGGAATAATTTGTGGCAACCCAAGAAGATTTATGCTTATGATATTGGTCCTGGAAATTGTTTAATTGATGAATGGATTAGAAAAAATTCCAAAAATCAATATGATAATGAAGGTTCTATAGCTAGATCTGGTAAGATTGATAGATTAGTTTTGAATCAAGCGCTAGAAAATTTTAACAATAATTCTAGTTATGAAAAATCTTTAGATATTAAAGATTTTAATATTTTTTTTGCTAAAGGTCTTTCACTCGAAAACGGTGCAGCAACGATCACAGATTTTACCGCAAAACTTATTTCTGAAGGAATGAATTATATTCATAAAAAAAATAAAACTTTAAAGTATCAATGGTTAGTTTGCGGTGGTGGAAGAAAAAATCAATATTTACTAGAATGTATCAAAAATAATTTTGAGGAAATAGTTATTGATCCAATAGATAAATATGAAATTAATGGAGATTATATTGAGTCACAGGCTTTTGCTTTTTTAGCAATTAGATCTGTGGAGGGCATGCCGATTTCTTTTCCTAGCACAACAAGATGTAACGAGGCATTAACCGGAGGTGTTTCAATTGAGAATTTTTAATAAAGAGCAATTTCTTTTTTGATATATTTATCGAGCTCTTTGACTAAAGAATTTTCATTTTTGGAAAAAAAGTGATTAGCTTCTTGTACTGACTGAAATTCAACTTTAATGCCTTTTTGAGAACTTAATCTTTTATTTAATTCATTAATGTATTCAACTGGCACCAACTCATCTTTTTTACCATAGATCATTAATCCAGAAGTTGGACATGGAGATAAAAAAGAAAAATCATATACATTTGGCTGTGGTGAGATAGCAATAAATCTGTTAATTTCTGGTCGTCTCATTAAAAGTTGCATTGCAATTAAAGATCCAAAAGAAAAACCAGATACCCAACATTGAGAGTTATCGAAATTTTCCCTTTCTAGCCAATCAAGTGCAGCAGCAGCATCAGCGAGCTCTCCTTGTCCATTATCAAATTCACCGTCACTTTTACCAACTCCTCTAAAATTTACCCTACAAACTGAGAAGTTGTTTTCAACAAATGTCTGAAAAGTTTCTACAACTACCTTGTTGTTCATAGTGCCTCCGTATTGTGGATGTGGTTGTAAAACTAATGCTATTGGTGATGTTGGTTTTTTACTCTTATGATATTTTGCTTCAAGTCTCCCAGCCGGACCAGGAATGAATATTTCTAAAATTTTATTGTCCATAATTGATATTGATAATTATTCTCAAAAAAAA
>TARA_B100000963_G_scaffold115363_1_pt1 | contig 11621 bp, 14 predicted proteins | sample TARA_B100000963 | Tara Oceans TARA_B100000963 (sample SAMEA2622097) | marine metagenome | biome: marine biome (ENVO:00000447); feature: surface water layer (ENVO:00002042); material: "saline water (ENVO:00002010), including plankton (ENVO:xxxxxxxx)" | depth 5 m | reverse complement strand
CCCTGAATCAAAATCATAATGCTTATTTATAAAGTTCACAGTAAAAATTCTACATTCTTTAGGATTATCTTTTAATTTGCCAATTGTAATAATACCATTACCCCATGAACTTTGAGCCTTCTCAATTTCTGTTTTGTTAATCATGTTCGTAAAATTAATTATAATTTAGATATTGAATGATCCAGAAGTTTAAAATCCAAACTACCAAAAGCGCTCGTTATTTTCAAATTGGTGAGCTAAGTAGTATGACAAAAAATATTTGGATTGTTTTACATGGTTATGGAATGTTGCCTGAATATTTCATAAAAAAATTTGAATGTATTGCCAATAAAGAAACTGTCATCGTAGCACCTGAAGCCCTCAACAAGTTTTATTTAAAAGATAATTATTCAAGGGTGGGATCAAGCTGGATGACTAAGATTGAAAGACATGATGATATTCAAGATAATATTAACTTTCTCAACTCAATTTACACATCACTTAAATTAGACCGACTTGATTTTAAATTGAATGTACTTGGATTTTCACAAGGCGGTCCCACTGCTACTAGGTGGGTCATTAACAATAAGTTTAAACTGAATTCATTGGTATTGTGGGGGTGTGATTTGCCAAAGGATTGCCTTGCCCGCGGTAATAAGTCGAGATGGAATGATTTCGAATTGAAATATGTAATTGGAAAAAACGATGAATATATAGACGAAAAGAAAATTTTACACGAAAAAGAAAAATTAACCAATTACGGATTGGTTTACGACTTCCATTTATTTGATGGTGGGCATAACTTAGAGAGTTCTACTTTAAAAAAATTAACTTAAATGTATAAAGAGAATGGTTTCAAAATCATTAATAAGGATTTAGAAGTTTTGTTTGGAAAACTTTCTGTGTACAATGATGAGGATTTAAATAAAAAGATGAATAAAAATAAATGGTCAATCGCAGAAAACTTATATCATTTGTGGCTAACTGAGTTTATAACAATAAACTATATAAAAAAGAAAACAAGTTATCCTGAATCTTTGGTTAATGTGAGCTGTTTTTCAAAATTTAAAATGAAATTATTAAAACTCATATTTTTCACAGGTGTAAAAATGAAAGCTCCTAAAATAACGTATGATTCAATGCCTAAAAATATTGAAATAAAAAAACTGAAAGAAACTTGGACAAAATCAAGAAAATCATTCGAAGAATTGGTTAATACATTAGATGAATCCATTTTAAAAAAAGGAATTTTAAGACATCCAATCACTGGTAGGATTGATATCAATATGACTCTTCAGTTTATAAAAATGCATTTCCATCACCACAGAAAAATTATTGCTAAATTAGAATCCAAAATCAAAAGCAATTAAATGGATTGGTATGTAAAAAACAGGTGGTGGATATGGACAATCGTCCTAACCTGGATTTTTTTAAGATTTATGACGGATCTATTTAGCTGATGTCCCGTCTCTGTTAGGTTTTCTAGTTTGAGGCCACCCGCCCATTGATCTTCCTGTAAAAGGATTGATCCTGGTTTGTATAACCCTTTTTTCTCTAGATGCTCTCTCATCATCTTCACTAGCCATGTAGGCTAAAACTACTGAAAGAATTACATTATTTTTTAGGTCATCAAAAACGATTTTATCGTAGGTATCTAAGTTTGTGTGCCATGTATGATCCCAATAAGCCCAACTCAATGAGCTTAAGTTAAATGCGGGAGCTCCAGCTGCAACAAAACTAGCATGATCTGTTCCGCCTCCACCCGGTGAGCCTGGAAATTCAGTTTCTATATGCTTACTAACATCTCTTGGTACTGGAGCAAGCCACCTAGATAGGTAATCGTAGGAATGCAAAAAGCCTGAACCGCTCAAATCTACAACTCGACCTGTCCCATTATCTTGATTGAATAATGCTTGGATATTGTCCACTATATTAGGGTAATCCTCAACAAAAGCACGTGACCCGTTTAGCCCTTGTTCTTCAGACCCCCAATGACCCACCATTATAGTTCTTTTTGGATTGGGGTATAATTTCTTTAATATTCTCATTGCTTCAAGCATAACGATTGAGCCGGTACCATTATCTGTTGTTCCTTGGCCGCCGTCCCATGAGTCAAAATGTGCTGAAAGTATCACATATTCATTAGGCTTTTCTACTCCTTTGATCATTCCAATTGTATTAAATGTTGGAACATCTCCATGCTCTTTGGATGTAGCTACAACTTTAATAATTGGTTTTTGATTGTTTTCAACAAGCCTGTAAAGCATGGTGTAATCCTCAAGGTTTAAATCAACATTTGGAATTTTTTCTGTGCCTGCGCTAAATACCTTATTAGCACCAAACGCCTTAGACCATCTACTAGATATTAATCCTACAGCACCTGCATTCTCTATTGCACTATTTATGTCACGATATCCATATCCAGTATTTCTAAGACTGTTATACCACTGATCCGTTAATTCATCTCTCGTTTTTTTCATTTTTTCAAATGATTCTTCAGTTGCATACTCCTCCCATTGTGTATCTGTTCTTCCAGTAATTTCTTTTTGACTAACCAAAACAAATTTTCCTTTAACTGTTTCTAGCCACTCGCTAAATTGTTCTTTATTCTCAACTATTGGTATTCTAGTAACTTCAGCTTCAATACCCTTTTTACCAGTGGAAGGGCTCCACGCTAGTTGTCTTCCAACCAAAGTTCGTAATCTAGGTTCAATCAAATCAACATGAGTAATTCCTCTTTCCCATCCTCTCCATTTACCCCACTCATGGTTGTAGGCTTCTATACCCCACGATTCATACTTATCAATTGCCCAATCATGAGCTTGCTTCATCTGGGGGGTTCCTACCAATCTTGGTCCAATAACATCAAATAATTCGTGAGCAAGTTGCTCTAATTTTGAGTTATTTTCTACCTCATTTACTACGTTATCTACAAACTCTTTTGTAGTCTGAGAGAATGTTAGAAAACAGCTTAATATAATAGTGATAGTGAAAGTTTTTTTCATAGGGTTTTAATTTATTTTAGAATTGGTGATGTACATAACGCCTTGATTATGATTTGGAATGTAGTAACTAAATTCATATTTTTTTAAAATGTTGTTAATTATTTTATCCTGAAGTGTTGGTGAGTTTCCCGTAATTAGCTCAAGGTCAAATGAATTATCAAATGAATTCAAAAGTAGATAATCCTCTACTATTATTAATGCTTCTTCATGAGATTTCCCATGAAGATCAATGGAATTATTCATTAGTTTAGGGGTTGAAAATCTTGACTTTCCCCAAGTTTAGACTGTCTAACATTAATAATGTCTCTTTCGGAGCCTGTAGTGACAAATGCAACTAATTTTACTTTATTTTTGTCATAAGATGGTGGAATAGCGTATTGGAAGTCTCTGGTAAATGTCTTATTATGACCTACTTGGTCTTGGGGAATATCATCACCAAAAACATCGGTCAACGATCTTCTTAAAACATCATCGTGAGTAAAATCTCTAACAGGATCTGCACCACCATAATAGGAAGTAAAATTTCGTTGATCATAAACAAGGCCATCCTCTAACATATAAACAGCAAGCTTCATAGACTTATAGCTGTAGCCCATCATGACCTTTACTTTTAAGTCCAAAACATCACCACTAACTGTTGACTCCATTGCTAATGAGGCATAGGCCTTAGTACCAATTTTTGAGGTAACCTGCGACACATTAGATGGTTGAGGAGATGTCCATCTTTCTTGTCTGTTTAAAAGAGCTGTTGGGAACCCTGTAACATTGAAGGCCGCTCTTATTGTTGCCTCTCTAGAAAATTGCATTGGATCACCATTGTGTATTGCAACAACTATAGCATCTGATGTCTGTTGTTTTAACAGTCTAACAGCTTCAGAAACCCTTGGGCACCAACCACACCAGGTCCCCGTAAAATCTTCAACAACCACATTTTGCTTAAATGTAATTGGAGTTGGCATTATTTCAACAATTATTGTTTCGGAAATCAATTCACCATATCTAGCATATACATTGAACGAACCAATACTATTGAATGTATGTGTGTTCGAAGCAATTTTAACATCGTCAACATAAAAATCCGTAGAAGATGAAACGTTATTTCCTTCTCCATCAAAAACAGAAAATATGATGGTTTCTCCAATAAAACCTTCAGTGCTCGAGATGAACAAACTAATATATTGATTAGTTTGCCCCTCATCATCACCACTTCCGCTACAGGCTAATATTAGTAATAAAAAGAGAAAGCTGGTTCTCTGTAAAATCCTTTTCATGGCCTGCAAATTTAATAAATTAGTATTAAATTTAAAAAATGTTAAAAAAACTTATTTTATTGAGTTTCAGCTTCGTGTGTATAACAAATTTACATTCTCAAAAATTTGTTCCCAATATTCCAATTGAAACTTTTAAGGGAACTTACACCACAATGAGTAAAGAGCTTAGTGACGATAGTTTTTATATTTTATCATTCTGGGCAACATGGTGTGTGCCTTGTATAAATGAACTTGATGCGCTCAATGAGGCCTATGATGAACTGAGTAAAGATTTAAACTTTAAAGTTTATGCAATATCAACTGATGACGCAAGAACAAAGAGAAGAGTTAGGCCTTTAGTTAATGGTAAAAGCTGGAAATTTGATGTTTTACTAGATGAAAACCATGACTTAAAAAGAGCATTAAATATTTCTGGACTTCCGCATACCATAATTGCAAAACAAAATGAAATTCTACACAGAAGGATTGGCTATGCTCCCGGTGAAGAATTGGATCTTCTAGAGAAATTAAAAGAGTATGAGGTTGAATAAATTCGGTTTATTTTTTGTCTTTTTTCTTTTTACATTCAGCAGCTATGCACAGTCTAATAATTATTTTTATGGATCTTTTGAATCCAACGGAGTTTATTACCAAGAAAGTGAATCTACTGACTATAACGAAAAATTTGCATCAAACACCTATTTAAATTTAAAATATAACCTTAACAATAAATGGGTTTTTGATTTGCAAACCGAATCTTATTTGCCAAAACAATTACAAAATTATTCAGATCTACTTGAAGACAATTTTATCTCAACGTTCAGTATTAATTTCAACACCAATAATTTCAATTTTACAGCAGGAACGATATATGAGCAATTTGGTAGCGGAATACTTTTAAGAACTTGGGAAGATAGACAATTGGGTATTAATAACTCGTTGTGGGGATTAAGAAGTTCTTACAAAAAACAAAATCTGAGACTTGTATTGCTTGGCGGATACCAAAAGAAAGCGAATACCATTTCTGAGGGAAAAGTTTTTGGTTTTGACTCAGAATTTACTGTGTATGATAAAAAAGACTCTTACAGTAATTTGCTGGTTGGTCTAAGTTATTTGGGAAGGCTAGAAGCTCCTCACTACGTTAGTTACCCTTTTGAGGATTTGACAAATTCGTTTTCTGCAAGAGTTGATTATAATTCAGATAACTTTTACCTAAATTATGAATACGCTCACAAATCAGAAGATGGTGTTGTGAAATTTAATGTCGTTTCTGAAACTTTTGTTAAGAGTGGGAATGCACATCAAATAAATGCAGGTTTAATAAAGGACGGATTTGGATTAGATTTTACATTTAGAAGGCTAGAAAATATGGGTTTTTACAGCGAAAGAGTAGAGTTTGGAAGTCCTTTTTTTGAAACAACCTTAAATTATTTGCCTGCCCTAACCAAACAGCACGACTATTTATTGACCAATATTAATGTCTATCAATCACAGCCAAATATTTCATTTCAAGATCCTTCACTCATGAAGGCTGGTGAAATTGGTTTTCAATTGGATGCTTATTATAGTATTAAAAAGGAAACATTCTTTGGAGGAAAGTATGGGGCAAAAATTAGTTTAAATATTTCTAAATGGAGCAACCTTAAAGGAAATTACGATTATGAAAACGAAGATTACGATTTGGATTTTTTAGGTTTTGGCGAAAAATATTTTTCTGAGCAAAGTTTAGAAATTAGGAAGAGATGGTCACAAAATTTTAATAACATTATTCTTTTTGTGAACAGGTATTATAACAAGAGATTTGTTGAAGAAAAAGTTGGTGAGATCAATTCGGAAATGTTAGTCATTGACAATACGCTCAAACTTAGTGGCGAAAAGTCTGCAAGGTTTGAAATTCAACATCTTTTCACCAAAGACGATAAAAAGAATTGGTTTGGCTATGGTTTGGAATATAATTTTAGCTATAATTTTTCCGCATATTTCAACAGTATAGTAAATTATGAAAATGAGATAGAGGATAAGCCTACATATTCAAATTTTGGACTATCCTTTTCAAAAAATGCAAGTAAATTTATGTTGTCTTATGGTAAACAAAGGGGTGGGCTGATGTGCTACGGAGGTGTTTGTAGATACGTTCCTGAGTTTAAAGGCTTGTCTTTTTCCATAATCACATCATTTTAAATAACTTTGATGCGATGAAAAAATTATTTATAGAGCTATTTGGAACCTACTTTCTTGTTTTAATTATTGGTCTTTCGGCAGGCAATCCAATTGCTGTTGGTTTTGGGTTAATGGTTTTGGTATACTGTGGAGCCCATATTTCTGGCGCACACTATAATCCAGCAGTAACTCTTGCTATGTTTCTTCAAAAAGAAATTTCTGTACTAGACTCCGTTAAATATTTTATATCACAAGTTCTGGGTTCTACATTGGCAGCCCTGTCAATATATCTAATGAAATCCAATATGCTGGTGCAACCTGTTTTGGGTGATTCGATATATCCCGTATTTTTTTCAGAAATAATCTTTACATTCTTGTTGGTGTTTGTAATTCTAAATGTTGCCACACACCCAAACCTAAAAGGAAATTCGTTCTATGGTCTAGCAATAGGATTAACAGTTATGGCTGGTATTTTTTCTGTTGGTCCAGTTTCGGGTGCGGTTTTTAATCCTGCTGTTTCATTAGGACCATCTATTATCGACCTTGTTACAGGTGAAGGGGTTTCTCATTATTTTTTATGGTACTATTTGGTGTTTCCGACAATTGGTTCAATACTAGCCGTTTTAAGTTTTAAATTTTTATTAACCAACAAATAGAAATCTAGAATTTTAATTCAAATTGGATATTTAAAAAGTCTTCCATTTTCACTAACATAAATGATGGCAATTCGATTAAGAATTCACTAGGGATCAATCTAAATTTACCATTAATGACTATAGAATCCTCATCATCTACAAGGGTTGAGTATACTAGTATTGATTTTTTTTGACCATGAAATTCAACCTCACCATCTAATATCAATACATCGCCCTGTGTTTTTATCTTTTCTGAGTAAAACTTAATTGTTGGAAATTTAAGTGCGTCCAGGACTTCCAATGAGTGTGCATCCCTACCAGCATTTCCACTATCAAAGTCAACAACTTGAGCAGCAATAGCAATTTTTTCAATTTCTTGATCTTTTATAATAACTCCTTTTATATTTTCATTAATGCCTTCCCAAGCATGTAGCACGTGTTTTGCGTCGTACTTGATGTAAGACTGATCGGCCTTTAGCATTAGTGTCTTTTGAGCATTCAAGCTAAATGTACTCAAAATAAAAACTAATAATATTTGCAAAACTCTCATCATCAAAACTTAAATACAATGACAGCTGTAGCGTAACTTGCAAATGCGGTGTAAGCTGCAGCTTTGTGTGCTTTTTTATTGTCATCAGCCACAACATTTGTAATTACCATAGCGCTGAAATGAATATTAGCTAAAATTTTATGCGCTTTTATAGAGCTAAAGCCTTTCGTTTTTTTATTGGTAAGCGGAGGTGGTGAAAACAATGACAAAGCAGCACCGGTAAAGTATCCTGCATTAACAATTTTGCCCATTGTTTTATGTGTCTCATACAAATCATTTTGACCATTGTATAGTTTTCCTCCAATAATACCTTGGGCAATCATGGTAGCTAGAGTAGTGTAACCCAAAATCTGATGGGTTTTTAAAAATGTTCTTCTTAACCTAAGCTCTTTTTCTCTATTTTCTATTGTCAATGGAGAAATGCCTGTCTTTCTCATCAAGCCGTTCTCTCCCCACAACATTCTTTGAGTAAAAATCATTCTTTCTGGGAGCAAGGGGGGTGTTGCGTTTTCATCTACAACTATCAAGTCAAAAAGTTCTTTTTCTTGGGAAAATGAATTAGAAAAACAAGCTAAGAAGAAAAGTATAATAATATTTTTAATTAATTTTTTCAAAATCTTTTATTGCAACGACAACCTCATTTCTACGGTTATAGAACTTATAAGGGCTATCATATGAAAGATAGAGAAAATCTCCAAAAGGATTTATATCCAGTTCCTTTAATTTTTGAATTAATAATTTTCTCTGCTTACTTCTTTTTGAGCTGTTGGAGTAACCAGAATAACGAACTGATGCGTAAAGACCTCCATTATCCTTATAAATTTCCACTTGATTGGAAAGGGGTTGAGATACATTTTCAAGACTGAATTTTGATGGCAATACAAATTCCATCATGGATTTTTCATCTTCTTGTTTCATATATACTGGGGTAGTCATGGAAATTTTTTGATTCTTCTCATTGTAACCAGATATATATCTAAAAAGCTTTCCAAAATTATCATTAGAACCTTTTTCCGAATAAGTTTTTGCTTTTAGGACAGGTTCATAATTTCTTACCTCAAAGTTACCTTCGGAGAAAAGAGTTTCGTATTTGTGAGATTCATAGGACTGCGAAAATGATATCATAAAGGATGTTACTAATAAATGGGCTAGTATTGTTTTTGAATTCATAGAAATATTTTTATAAATAAATTCAAATATTATGCCCTTTAAAAAATTATGCACGATAAAAAAATCCTATAGCCAACAAGAAAAAAATAACAGCTGCTAAAAAAGATTTAAATTCTTGATAAAAATATATGCCTAATACCAAAAAAATCAAGCCAAAGACAAAAGAGTACTCGTTGATTAATTTTATCACAGTTTAAATATAGGTATTTGCTGTTTTAAATTTATAATTTCATAATTTTAGTAGATGCGCATAATTTTAATTTTTTTCAGTTTATTGGTTTTTGGATGTGTCTCTAAAATTTCAAAAAAAGAGCATTCACTTTATTGGCATAGTCAATCAGCAGAATACAAAGCTCTTTGTATACAAGCATATAACATTGCAAAAGCAAAACTTGATAAAGAGATTTTAAAGGACCACAATAAACCTATCGCAATTGTTGCAGACTTAGATGAAACTGTTTTAAACAATACACCATTTAATGAAATGTTACTAGACGAAGACTTAACTTACAATCAAGACCTTTGGTCTACATGGGTAAATAAAAAAATTGCTACTGCAGTGCCTGGCTCAATTGAGTTTTTTAATTATGCCTCCAAAAAAAATGTAGAGATCGTTTATTTATCAAATAGGCTGGTGGAAAACTATCAGCCAACTAAGGAAAATCTGATAAAATTGGGTTTTCCTTTTGAAGCTTCAACAAAAATGTTATTGAGGGCTGATTCAAGAGATAAAGAACCAAGAAGAAATGAATTGAATGATTATGAAATCATACTGCTACTTGGGGATAATCTTGGTGATTTTCACCAAGACTTTTTTGGCAAAGACAATCAAGGCAGATGGGATGCTGCCATAAAATATAAAGATGATTTTGGAGATAAATTTATTTTATTTCCGAATCTAATTTATGGTAACTGGGAAGAGGGATTTGAAGAATAGATTTTGAGGTTCACAATAATCTTAACGATACTTTTTTTGTCATGTAATTATCCAGTTAATAGGTGTACAGAAGTTTACTTAATACGACATGCTGAAAAAGACAGAACAGATCCACTAAATAAAAACCCACACCTAAACGAGAATGGAAAAGAAAGATCTTTATTGTGGAATGAATATTTTAAAAACAATAAAATTGATGCTATATATTCTACAAATTATAATAGAACAATAGAAACAATTCTTCCCATATCTATATCCAAGGGTATTAAGCCAATCATTTATTCTCCTTCAAATATCAACTATGACTCATTTTTGAAAAAAGTAAAAGGGAAAACAATTCTAGTGGTTGGACACAGCAATACAATTCCTGGTTTTGTAAATGGATTAATAGAGGAAGATTATTACGAGCAGATTAATGATACTGTAAATTCAAATTTATATATTGTAAAAAAATGTCCTGATGAAATTCATCACAATTTCATACAAATCCATTCCTTGTGGCAATAAAATATTGCTCTTTTTTATTTTGCTTTTGGCTTTGGGATGTGTCAGTAATGAAGATATGGTTGACAATACCAATGGAGATAATCAAACTACAGCTAAAAATAATGTTCTTCTGATTATAGCCGATGATCTGGGTTTGGATGCAACAGCGGGATATAACATAGGCAATCAAAAACCAATTATGCCTACGCTTCAAAAATTAATTAATAATGGAATTAAGTTTAATAATGTTTGGTCCAATCCTGTTTGTACACCAACAAGAGGTACAATTTTAACTGGAAAGTATGGATACAGAACGTCCGTATTAAAAGTTGATGATGTGTTGTCAACATCTGAGATTTCCATATTTAAAAATCTTAAGAACAATACTAACTATAACTCCGCGTTTATAGGAAAATGGCACTTGTCTGGAAAACCGGCGGATCGCAATCATCCAAATAACATGGGGATTGATTACTATGCGGGTATTTTAGGTGGGGGTGTGCCAGATTATTTTAATTGGACTTTATCAAAAAATGGACAAAACTCAAATGTGAATCAATACATAACATCTGTTTTTACTGACGAAGCAATTAACTGGATTACTAGTCAGAATAGTTCCTGGTTTCTTTGTCTTTCATACAATGCGCCTCACACACCATTCCACCTAGCTCCAACAAATTTACATAGCCAAGGTGCACTTCCTAGCGATAATATGAGTATAGAACAAAATCCTCTACCGTATTATTTTTCAATGATAGAGGCTATGGATACTGAAATTGGTAGATTGCTTGAAAGCATTGGAAGTGATGTAGTAAACAATACCACAATTATTTTTATTGGGGATAACGGGACCCCAAATCAAGTTGCCCAACAATACAACCCAAGGCGAGTTAAAGGAACTTTATATAAGGGTGGAATTAATGTGCCAATGATTGTTTCGGGCAACAAAGTAATTAGATCAAATGATAATGATGATTCTTTGATAAACACAACAGACTTATACTCAACTGTAGCAGAGCTTTGCGGAATTGAAAACAGCGATGTGTTCGATAGCAAAAGTTTTGTTGGTCTTTTTAACTCTAACTCGTCAAGCAATACAAGAGACTTTATTTACTCAGAACTTGGAAATAATGAATATGCTATAAGAAACTCCACGCACAAATACATACATTTTGAAGATGGGTCAGAGGCTTTATTTAATCTATCAATGAATGAATTTGAAAGACCAAATTTACTGATACAAAGCCAACTTCCATTGTCTAGTTATGATAGCAAGAATAAGGATGAGTTAATTACTAAATTAAATCAAATTAGAAATTAAAATGTTTTTAGATCCTAGTAGTGATTATTACCTCAGTCCAAAAGTTTATAGTCTTTGCGAAGATTACAAGGACAAATATCCTGAGGCAGATGATAAAGACTTTGATTTATTGTGCTGTGGTGCATTTC
>TARA_B100000963_G_scaffold42000_1_pt1 | contig 11622 bp, 11 predicted proteins | sample TARA_B100000963 | Tara Oceans TARA_B100000963 (sample SAMEA2622097) | marine metagenome | biome: marine biome (ENVO:00000447); feature: surface water layer (ENVO:00002042); material: "saline water (ENVO:00002010), including plankton (ENVO:xxxxxxxx)" | depth 5 m | reverse complement strand
TATTTCGTGCAAACAGGCTGGTGGGCTGAACCTGGCGACATAAAGAAGACTGAAGAATACGACATGCAATGCCAAGAATTGGAGGATTACTTTTTAAAAAGTAAGAGTTTTTATGAAAGCAAGAGCACCGTTAATGATTTACCAATGATGGCTATGCAAGGACTTTTTAGTGGAGAAAAAAGACTGTTTATACATGCCAATTTGCAAAGAGAAATGACCGATGGCATTTTATTTGCCAAAAATATGGGAATCAAACACATAGTAATTGTTGGTGCTAGAGAGGCTCATAAAATGGCTGCTTTTTTAAAAGAAAATAACATTCCTGTTATTTTGGATCGTATCCACCGACTTCCTGCCACTGAAAGTACCGGTGTTGATGTACCTTACAAACAGGCCTCTATTCTAAATAAGGCTGGTGTTAAATTTGCATTTTGCTATCAAGGAGATATGGAAGCTATGGGACAGCGTAACCTACCGTTTTCTGCTGGTACTGCCGTAGCACACGGCTTACCCTACGAAGAAGCTGTTAAAGCATTGACACTAAATACTGCCGAAATTTTGGGAATTGACGAATATAGCGGACAAATTAAAACTGGCATGGATGCTACCTTCTTTATTTCTAAAGGCGATGCTTTGGATATGATAGGTAATGATGTGAAATACGCTTTCATTAAAGGAAAAGCTATTGATTTAGACAACAAGCAAAAAGTCCTCAACAGAAAATATAGAAAGAAGTACGGATTAGAAATAAAATAATTGAATGCTTGTGATAAAAAAACAGTTGTTTTAGATAAACTTTAATAGCCTACCTTTTGTCTGACTCTCTTAAGTACCGACTGGGCAATAACTTTGGCATTTTCTGCCCCCTTTAACAACTCCGACTCTATCTCGTCGGTATTTTGCATCAAATAATCAAAGCGTTCTCTCTCTTTTGAATAGCGTTCCAAAATAAGCTCGTACAAGGCTTGTTTGGCGTGTCCATAACCGAAATTACCACCTTCGTATTTAGCTTTGAGTTCAGCAATTTGAGAATCAGAACCCATTAACTGATACAACTGAAACACATTACAAGAAGACCAATCTTTAGGTTCTTCAAGGGGCGTACTGTCAGTAACAATCCCCATAATTTGTTTGCGCAACTTCTTTTCTGGCAAAAAGATGTCTATAAAATTGTCATACGACTTGCTCATCTTTTGGCCGTCAGTACCTGGAATAGTCATAACACGCTCATCAATTTGGATCTCTGGCAATACCAAAGTATCACCATAAGTATGGTTAAAAGAACCCGCAATATCTCGTGTCATTTCTAGGTGTTGTTGTTGGTCTTTTCCCACAGGCACAATTTCTGCATCGTACAGCAAAATGTCTGCCGCCATTAGTACTGGATAAGTAAACAAGCCAGAATTTACATCAGACAACCTATTGGTTTTATCCTTAAAAGAGTGAGCATTTGCCAACATGGGGAAAGGCGTAAAACAATTCAAATACCATGTCAGTTCGCATACTTCAGTACAATCCGATTGACGATAAAAAATATTTTTAGAGGTGTCAAAACCAAAAGCCAACCAAGTAGCTGCCGTAGCATAGGTGTTGTGCCTCAATAGCTGGGCATCTCTTACAGTGGTTAAAGAGTGTAAGTCCGCAATAAATAGCAAACTCTCATTAGCAGGATTTTTGGATAATTCTATAGCGGGAATAATTGCACCAAGAATATTACCCAAATGAGGAACTCCTGTACTCTGTATGCCTGTTAAAACTCTTGCCATGCGTTAAATTTTAGAGTGTAAAAATAAGAATTGCTGTAAATATGCCATCTAAATAGCTATTTTTGTTTGTACTTATGAAGATAATAAAAGGGATACTCAGCTTATTGTGGCGATTATGGTTCGCTTTGTGCTTTGCCATACCCTTTCTTGTCCTATTGCCGATTACTATTTTTATGACGCTAAGTCCTAGGTTTTACCCTGTCCTATATTTCTTTTTGCACCGTATCAGTAAATTCATGATGTATGCAAGTGGTATATTCCCAAAAGTCAATAAAGAGTACAAACTAGACCCTAAAAAACAATATCTGTTTTGTAGCAATCACACCTCAATAATAGATATACCAATGATGTTTTTTTTGAGTAAAAAGCCCATCGCATTTATTGGCAAAGCCTCCATTAGCAAATACCCCATCTTTGGCTACTACTACAAACGTTTTAATGTTTTAGTCAATCGAGCAAGTTTAAGAAATTCGTATGCTGCTTTTGAACAAGCAGGACAAAAAATAAAAGACGGACAGAATATGGTTATTTTTCCTGAGGGGGGCATTGTAAAAGAAAGTTTACGCTTAGGAAAATTCAAAAATGGCCCCTTTAGATTGGCAGTAGAACAGAATGTTAGCATAATTCCTATTACCTTTGCCGACAACAAGCAAATTTTTCCTATTCAATATATGAAAGGAAAACCACAGAGGGCTAGAACAACCATTCATCAACCCATTGACAATTGCTCGACTTATAGTATAGAAGACCTAAAAAATAAAGTATTTAACACCATTGAAAAGGAATTGATTCGATATGAAAATTGACCAAACACTAATTGAAAAACTAGCTAAACTCAGTCAGCTAGATTTCAGCCAAGAAGCAAAAAACAAAATGGAACAAGATTTAAATAAAATCTTAGCCTTTGTCGATGAGTTAAATACATTAAACACCGATGATATAGAACCTTTAGTCTATATCAATGAGGAAGTCAATAAGCTGAGGGAAGATAAAGTCGGCCAACACCTACCCAAAGAAAAGGCACTTAAAAATGCTCCGGATAAAGACTCGGATTATTTCAAAGTGCCTACGGTATTAAAAAAATAACTCTTAGCAGTTTTCGTCAAAAGCCTGCATGAGGTTTTCAGCTATCATTTCTGCTGGACGACCTTCTATATGATGTCTTTCTATAAAGTGAACCAATTCTCCATCTTTAAATAAAGCTATCGATGGAGAAGATGGAGGGTAAGGCAAACAGTAATCTCTAACTTTAGCTACCGCTTCTTTGTCCTGTCCTGCAAAAACAGTCATTAACCTATTAGGGACTTTGCTGTGTTTTGCCGCCATCTTAACAGCAGGACGAGCATTACCAGCAGCACAACCACATACCGAATTTATCACTACTAAGACAGAGCCTCTCTTTTCTGAGAGTACAGCGTCAACTTCTTGAGCATTACGCATTTCTTCAAAACCCGCTTCGGTCAAATCCAAGCGCATAGGTGTACAAATTTCTTCTGGATACATATTTTCTTATTTAGTGGTACAAAATTACTTCAGTTGACGTTTACTAACAAAGAAATCACGAATTATTTCGCTACACTCTTGTTCCATTACACCACCTACTAGCTCTGTCTTGGGGTGTAATACCTGTCCCGCCATCGCTCTAAACCCTCGTTTTTCATCACTTGCCCCAAAAACTATTTTTTTGAGCTGAGTCCAATAAGATGCTCCAGCACACATTACGCAAGGCTCTAAAGTCACATAAAGAGTGCATTCATTCAAATACTTGCCGCCTAAATAATCGGCAGCAGCAGTAAACGCTTGCATCTCAGCATGGGCTGTAACGTCGTTGAGACGCTCGGTAAAATTATGAGCTCGAGCAATAATTTGATTATCACAAACGACTACAGCACCTACCGGCACTTCATCTAATTCTTTGGCTTTTTGAGCTTCTGCCAAAGCCTTTTTCATAAAATAGTCTTCAGAATGGTCTTGTAACATCTAGCAAAAGTAGCTTTTTAATTCAAAATTATCGTAATTTTGACGCTTTGTAAAACAACTATAATGTTAAGAACACATCATTGCGGCGATTTACGTCAAGGACATATTGGAGAAGAAGTAACCCTTAGCGGCTGGGTACAAAAGACTAGAGATTTAGGAGGAATGACTTTTGTCGATTTGAGAGATAGATACGGTATCACTCAACTAGCTTTTAATATGGACACGGAATCCGATTTGTGCCTACAAGCAAGAAAATTAGGTCGTGAATATGTGATTCAGGTTCGTGGCAAAGTCATTGAACGTTCTAGCAAAAATAAAAATATCCCAACTGGTGATATAGAAATAGAAGTGCAAGAATTGAACGTACTTAATAGTGCCAAAACACCACCGTTTACAATTGAAGACCAAACCGATGGCGGTGAAGATTTGCGTATGCAATACCGTTATTTAGATATTCGTAGAAATCCTGTCAGAGAAAATCTAGTCCTAAGACACCGACTATCTACGGAAACGAGAAAGTATCTTGATTCTCAAGATTTCATAGAAGTAGAAACTCCCTACCTCATCAAATCTACCCCTGAAGGAGCTCGTGATTTTATTGTGCCATCTCGTATGAATGAAGGCCAATTTTATGCCCTACCTCAATCGCCCCAAACTTTTAAGCAATTGCTTATGGTCGGAGGTATTGACAAATACTATCAAATCGTAAAATGCTTTAGAGATGAAGATTTGAGAGCCGACAGACAACCTGAATTTACTCAGATAGACTGCGAAATGTCTTTCATTGAGCAAGAAGATATCCTCAATATGTTTGAAGGTTTAACACGCCACCTATTGAAAGAAATAAAAGGGGTTGAGTTAGAAAATTTTCCTAGAATGACCTATGACGATGCTATGCGTCTATACGGTTCAGACAAGCCAGATATCCGTTTTGAAATGACCTTCAATAAAATGAATGCCCTCACTCAGCAAAATAATTTTGTGGTATTTGACAGTGCCGAATTGGTAGTTGGTATTTGTGCTAAAGGCTGCGCCGAATGGAGTCGTAAGCAGTTAGACGCTATGACAGACTATGTTAAAAGACCGCAAATTGGTGCTAAAGGACTTATCTATTGCAAATATAATACCGATGGTACTTTTAAATCTTCAGTAGATAAATTTTTCAGTCAAGAAGACCTAGCTAAGTGGGCAGAGAAAATGAATGCCGAGCCTGGTGACATAATGTTCTTATTGTCTGGAGAAACCGATAAAGTACGTAAGCAAATGAACGAATTGCGTTTGCAAGTTGCTGAACAGTTGGGACTAAGAAAGCCCAATGAATTCGCACCGCTTTGGGTCGTCGATTTTCCATTATTAGAATGGGACGAAGAAACCGAACGCTACCACGCTATGCATCACCCTTTCACTTCGCCAAAGCCAAATGACATTGATAAGCTAGAGAGTGATCCAGGGGCAGTACGTGCCAATGCTTATGATTTGGTCATGAATGGCACAGAATTAGGCGGCGGTTCTATCCGTATTCACGACAAAGAATTACAGCGATTAATGTTTCAACACTTAGGGTTTACTGAAGAAGAAGCCAAAGACCAATTTGGATTTTTAATGAATGCCTTTGAATATGGTGCACCACCACACGGAGGTATTGCCTTTGGTTTTGACCGACTATGCTCACTCTTTGGTGGTCAAGAAAGTATTAGAGACTTCATCGCTTTCCCAAAAAATAACTCAGGAAGAGACGTTATGATTGATGCTCCATCAAAAATTGATAATGCCCAACTAGAGGAACTGAATATAAAATTTAAATAATATCAATTTTTTTACAAAAAAACCCAAAATTGGGACTTTTTTTAATTCTTTGAATTCAGAGATTTATAAAGTTCCTCTATTCCCTTGTTCTCTTTCTATGGCCTCGAATAAGGCTTTAAAATTTCCTTTACCAAAGGATTGAGCTCCTTTGCGTTGAATGATTTCGAAGAACATAGTAGGTCTATCTACAACAGGCTTAGTAAACAGTTGTAACAAATAACCCTCATCGTCTCTATCTATAAGAATACCGTGTTGCTTAAGAATTTCAACATCTTCATCGATATCTCCTACTCTATCTAGTAAGTCATCGTAGTAATTGTCAGGGACATACAAAAACTCTACCCCTCTGTCACGCATAGCCGAAACAGTAGCAACAATATCATCGGTAGCTACAGCAATGTGCTGAACACCCGGCCCGTTGTAAAAATCAATATACTCTTCGATTTGTGATTTTTTCTTGCCTTCAGCAGGTTCGTTAATCGGGAATTTAATTCGTCCATTACCATTACTCATAACTTTACTCATAAGTGCGGTGTAATCGGTTGAAATATCCTTATCATCGAAAGATATGATTTGAGCAAACCCCATAACTTTGGCATAAAACTCACACCAAATATTCATCTCGTTCCAATCTACATTACCGACCATATGATCAATGAATTTCAGGCCAGTTGGAACTGGATTATAATGACTTTCCCATCTTTTGAAGCCTGGCAAAAATACGCCATCGTAGGCTTTTCTTTCCACAAAAATATGTACTGTTTCTCCATACGTATGAATACCCGAACGAACAACTTTACCGAAGCCATCTTCTTCAGATGTTGGTTTCATAAAAGACTTTGCACCACGCTTAGTTGTTTCTTTCCAAGCCTTAGTAGCATCTTCAACCCATAATGCGACAACCTTTACGCCGTCACCATGCTTATTAATGTGTTCATTAATAGGTCCTCCTTGAGTAAGTGGTGTAGTCAATACCAATCTTATTTTTTCTTGTTTTAAAACATAAGAAACACGATCTTTAAATCCAGTTTCTAAACCAGCATAAGCTTCTGACTGAAAACCAAAGGCTGTTTTATAGAAATGCGCCGACTGCTTAGCATTGCCTACATACAACTCGACATAGTCTGTGCCGAGTATAGGCAAGAAATCTTCAGCATCATTAAACAACTTTTTTAAACTGTATTCTGTGTTTTGAAGATTTTTTAAATTTTTAATATCTGCTGACATAGTTATAAGCTTTACACGTTATTAGTCCAACCAAGATTGATGATAATCTCCGTCTATTAAATCAATAGCTGCTCGAGTTACTTTTAGGGGTTTAAAGGTATCCACCATTACTGCTAATTCATCCGTTTCAGTTTGTCCGATACTACGCTCAGCTGCTCCTGGATGTGGGCCGTGAGGAATGCCTGCAGGGTGTAAAGTAATTTGACCTTGTTCTATATGGTTTCTACTCATAAAATCTCCGTCCACATAATACAAAACTTCATCGGAATCAATATTAGAATGGTTATAAGGAGCGGGTATGGACTCAGGGTGGTAATCGTACATCCTAGGACAGAAAGAACAGACTACAAAACCCGCCGCCTCAAAGGTTTGATGCACTGGTGGTGGTTGGTGAACTCTACCTGTTATAGGCTCAAAATCGTGAATAGAAAAAGCATAAGGATAATTATAGCCATCCCATCCAATAACGTCAAAAGGATGTGATGCATAAACATACTCGTGTAACATACCTTCTTTTTTTATCATTATAATAAAGTCTCCCAATTCATCGTGAGTTTCTAACTTCTCAGGTTGACGTAAATCACGTTCACAAAAAGGAGAATGCTCTAACAACTGACCAAACCAGTTGCGGTAACGCTTTGGGGTATACATTGGACTTGTAGATTCGACTATGAAAAGCCTATTGTCTTCTGTATCAAATTGAAAAGCATATATCATTCCTCTAGGAATCATCAGATAATCGCCTGGCCCATACTTTAGGTTACCCAATATGGTGCGTAAAGTTCCTGTTCCTTTGTGAACGAAAACCATCTCATCGCAATCGACATTTTTATAAAAATAATCTCTCATAGATTGCTGAGGTGCAGCCAACGAAATATGACAATCATTGTTGATAAGTACAGCGACTCTACTTTCTAAATAGTCGGGTGTAGGCTTTACATTAAAGCCTTTAAAACTAAGAGACTTCAGATTTTTTTCAACTGCAATTTTAGGACTAATATCTTTTGCTCCTCTAATATCTTTAACCATTGTAGGTCGGTGAGTATGATATAATAAAGAGGACATACCGTCAAAACCGACTGTTCCAAATAATTGCTCATAATATATCCCGCCCTTTGGTTTAGAAAAAACGGTGTGTCTTTTGTGGGGTATCTTTCCTAATTTGTGATAATATGGCATACTTTAATTTTTTAGTAAGTTATAAAAAAATTTACTTTTTAAATGATTTTGACAAATCAACGCGCTTATGACTATGAAAGCGTTTTTTATTTTCCTTTCTTTGCCTTAGCTTTTGTTGTTGGTTTTCAGGTAGTTGAATAATCTCCAAACAATCCGTAGAACAACAATGATGATGTTTTTCTTGACAACTATGGCATTGGATAAATAATAAGTTACAATTAACATTGTTGCAATTGACGTGTGTATCTGAAGGCTCTCCACACTGATGGCAACTACTGATTATATCATTACTTATACGTTCAGACAAACGTTGATCAAAAACAAAGTTTTTACCTTTAAATTTATTTTCTAAGTCCTCATTTTCGTCTAACTGTCGAGCATAATCAATAATACCTCCATGTAATTGATTGACATCTTTAAAGCCGTGATGCTTGAGGTATGCGGAGGTTTTTTCACAGCGTATACCACCAGTACAATACAGTAATACTTTTTTATCCTCTTGGCCTCTTAAAATATCTTTCACTTCTGGTAATTCTTCTCTAAAGGTTTCAGATTGTGGACAAATTGCATTTTCAAAATGACCTATTTCACTTTCGTAGTGATTACGCATATCAACAACTATTGCTCCTTTTTCTATGGCGTCATTCCATTGTTGAGCATCAAGGTGCTGACCAACATCCGTCACGTCGTATTCGTCAATAGGTAAACCATCAGCCACAATTTGTTCCCTTACTTTTATGGTAAGTTTATAGAACGATTTTCCATCATCTTCAACAGCAATTTTAAGGGCAATATGCTTAAACGCCTCATACTTATTGAGTGTAGCAATAAATTTTTCCCATAGGTGCTCAGGCACATTCATTTGGGCATTAATGCCCTCTCTGGCAACATAAATCCTACCTAAGCAATCCAAATCGCCCCAGTCTTTAAACAATTTATCCCTAAACTGCTCGGGGTTTTCTAGGATTACATAGCGATAAAAAGAAAGCGTTTTTCTGAAAAACTTCTCAGATTCTAGCCTTTTTAAGGCTTGTGCCTTACTCAGCTTGTTCCTCAAGCCTTTTTTATGAGCATTCGGATCCATTAACCAAATTTTCTTTCGCCAAAGGTACAATAAACAAATAGGAAAAGATATGATTTATCTCATAGGTATTAAATGCTATATTTGTACCATATTTAAGCTCCACATGAAAGACACTATACTTGTAATTGGTGCTTCAGGCCAAATCGGCACAGAATTAGTAAGTACTCTTAGGTGTACTTACGGCAACACAAATGTCGTTGCTTCAGATATTCGACCAATAAAATCGTACGATAATTTACAATCTGGGCCTTTCGAGGTGCTGGATATTATGGATAAAGAATTGTTGTTTGAAGTGGTTAAAAAATACCAAGTGACACAAGTGTATCTTTTGGCAGCTTTGCTTTCGGCAACCGCCGAACAAAACATAGAATTAGGTTGGAGTTTAAATATGCGCTCACTTTCTCACGTTTTAGATCTTGCCAAAGAGAAACACATTAAAAAGATTTTTTGGCCTAGTTCTATCGCTGTTTTTGGACCAACAACGCCACGCATTATGACACCTCAGCATACCATAATGGAACCTAACACGGTTTATGGTATCAGTAAAATGGCAGGAGAAAGATGGTGTGAGTACTACCATAAAAAGTTTGATATTGATGTGAGAAGTATTCGCTATCCCGGCCTAATTGGCTGGAAATCGCAACCCGGTGGTGGCACAACCGATTATGCCGTTCATATTTTTCACGAGGCCATAAAAAACAAAAAGTATACATGTTTTTTAAGTGAAAATACCACGCTTCCCATGATGTATATGAGTGATGCTAATCGAGCAGCCCTAGAAATTATGGAAGCACCAACAGAGCATCTTAAAATACGTTCTTCGTATAATATTTCAGGTACTAGTTTTAGTCCAAAAGAGTTAGCGGAAGAAATAAAAAAGTATATTCCAGAATTTGAAATGTATTACAAAAGCGACTATAGACAAAAAATTGCTGACAGCTGGCCACAAAATATTGATGATTCTATAGCTTTTAATGATTGGAATTGGAAAAGTTCATTTAATTTGCAAGAAATGACTTCGGACATGCTGAATAACATTAAAACACATATTATCGAATAACTCGTCAATGAGCTTAGATTTATATATATACAATACACTTAGTCGTCAAAAAGAAACCTTCACTCCTTTACATCCTAGACACGTGGGCATGTACGTCTGTGGGCCAACAGTTTATGGCGAACCCCACTTGGGACACGCTAGACCGTCTATAACTTTCGATATTGTCTTTCGTTATCTTAAGCATTTAGGACTTAAAGTGCGTTATGTACGTAACATTACAGATGTTGGACACTTGGTAGGCGATGCCGATGAAGGGGAAGATAAAATTGCTAAAAGAGCTCGATTAGAACAACTTGAACCTATGGAGGTGGTTCAGTTTTATACCATCAAATATCATAAAGCTGTTGAAGCACTAAATTGTTTGCCTCCTTCCATAGAGCCTAGAGCAACAGCACATATTATTGAACAAATAGAAATGGTCAAAACCATTCTTAACAACGGCTATGCTTATGAAGTCAAAGGTTCAGTGTATTTAGATGTCAACAAATACAACGAAGATTTTCCTTACGGTAAATTATCTGGCAGAAATTTAGAAGACACTTTAGAAAACACGAGGACTCTAGAAGGACAAAGTGAAAAGAAAAGTCCGGTGGACTTTGCAATATGGAAAAAGGCCACTTCAGAACATATTATGCGCTGGCCATCACCGTGGGGAGATGGCTTTCCAGGTTGGCACTTAGAATGTTCGGCTATGAGTAGCAAATACTTAGGCGACACCTTTGATATTCACGGAGGTGGTATGGACTTGGTCTTTCCTCATCACGAAGCAGAAATAGCACAATCGAACGCTTGTAACAAGTGTGACCCCGCTAAATATTGGATGCACAATAATATGATTACCATAAATGGACAAAAGATGGGCAAGTCCTTGGGCAACTTCATAAACCTCGATGAATTTTTTAGTGGTAACCACAATTTATTAGATCGTGCCTATAAGCCTATGACGGTACGCTTTTTTATTTTACAAGCACACTATCGTAGTCCACTGGACTTTTCAAACGATGCTTTACAAGCTGCCGAAAAAGGTTTGAGTAAGCTGTTGAATTCCTTAACAACTTTAAAAAGTTTAAAAGCAAGTAATGAAAGTACTGTAGATATTAAAGCCTTAGAAGAAAAATGCTACAAGGCTATGAATGACGATTTCAATACGCCTATTCTTATCGCTCATTTATTTGAAGCCGTACGTATTGTCAATTCAGCAAAATCAGGTTTTGAACAGCTTAAAAAAGAAGACATAGTACAGCTCAGTCAATTATTTGATACTTTTATATTCAATGTTTTAGGATTACAAGATGACCAAGACAATAAAAATAATGACTTGACTAAAGAGATCATGAACATCATTCTTCAGCTAAGAGGAAATGCCAAAGCCAATAAAGATTGGTCGAGTGCAGACCTCATTCGAGAAGAGTTAAAAAAGCTTAACATAGAAGTCCGTGACGGAAGTGATGGCAGCTCTTGGGAAGTGAAAAATTAATACAAATTTCAATGAAAAAATTACCAGTCTATTTGTTATGCCT
>TARA_B100000963_G_scaffold158683_1_pt1 | contig 11632 bp, 5 predicted proteins | sample TARA_B100000963 | Tara Oceans TARA_B100000963 (sample SAMEA2622097) | marine metagenome | biome: marine biome (ENVO:00000447); feature: surface water layer (ENVO:00002042); material: "saline water (ENVO:00002010), including plankton (ENVO:xxxxxxxx)" | depth 5 m | reverse complement strand
TATTCTTAAACTATTAGAACAGTTTTAGAAATCAAATGTAACCTGCATAGTACTGTGATCATCAAAGTACTCATTTGCGGTTCTCATAGCATATGAAACATGCATCATGTAATCACCGACGGGAACTGATACTCCAGCTCCAAGTGAAACGCCCCAAAATGTGCCGCTCCATTCTTCCCAATCAGCATCTGAAACATCTGATGGTTGAGCATCGTCACCAACAGTCATCGTTGATGCAGCGCCGAACCAAGATGATCCTAGCACATATTTAGCACCCAAAGATAATGTGTTGGCCTGATATGAATGATTAGTAAATGTTGCACTCACGTCTAGGTTATCAATTAACTGGTATGTTCCTGATAAATCTAGACTAGTTGGTAAAGCAAAATTATCGGCAATAATTCTGAAGGACTCAGTACCCGATCCTGATTCAGAATCACCAGGAACCATATCCATATCAAGATTAATACCGTCATAATGCATTCTACTACCTACGTTTTTCATTGCTACACCAAGTGTAAGTGGTTGGTTTGGAAAACGATATTGTACACCAACATCGAGTGCCATACCTGTAGCGGTTGTTTCTTCAATTGTTTCTGAAATTAATTTACCAGAAACACCTACATTAACCCTGTCAGAAAATGCTCTTGCAAATCCTGCGGTTGCGGTGAAGAAGCTTGGTGAAAAGGTTTGACCATCACCTTCTGGTGCTAGTGCAGTAGTTTTAGGTATCTCGCCAAAATCAAGTGACTTTATTGTCATACCGAAAGTTCCCGTTTCACCCATTGCTACAACCATACCAGCATACATTATATCAATATCAGCAATGTATGTGGTGGTTGAAACTGTTCCTTGAAATCCAGAGTTGTGTCTAGCTAAACCAGCTACATTAGTATATAATGCGTCTACGCCAGCCACTGTACCAACGTTTGTTCCGCTAAGAGCTACTGTTTCAGCACCAACTGGTATAAGCAGTTGTGCGGCACCGGCAGTACCTTGCGATCTAACTGTACCAGCTGTAAGAGCTGAAGCTAAAACTGCGCATCCAAGGAAGATTTTAAATGTATTTTTCATTTCTTGTTCTCCTTTTTCTTAGTAAACGTCAAGACGTTGTTCTGGTTGAATTACAGCTAACTTGAGGATTTTGTCTCCTCTATTAGTCTCTACATGCGCAACGTACATTCCACTAGCAACTGGAAGCTCAAAGTTGTTCTTCATGTCCCAGTATGTGTGCTGTGTTCCCATGTCGTTGTGCTTAATTGTTCTTACTAAAGTACCATCTAAAGCAAAGATTCTAATAGTTGATGGTCCTTCTGTTGGAAGGTGACTGAACATAACTCTTCTATCAAGAGCGTCCCTTTCTTCAGGGTTATATCCATAGTATGGATTTGGCCATACAGTAATTCTATCTGGATCATAGTCTCCTTCTAGCATTTCCATTCCTGTTGTTGTGAATGAAAATACATCTCTACTAGAACTTGGTTTACTCATTTTAAATACAACTGAACTTGCAGTTGTGTAAGGACTACCAAATGCGGCGTGACCAGCTGCAGTTGGAAGTTGTGAGTTTTGTCTACCAATATATCCATAGTAGTCAGTGAAAAGTGTTGCAGTCATGTATGGATATTTAATCTGCTTTCCAGTTGTTGTAACGGCAGTACTACCAGTATCAGCCCACATTACAAAACCGGATGTCTTACCATCATCTTCTGCAATATATTGTGCTTCTTTTGCTGGATCATATTCTTTACCTAAGTATCCAACAAATGCATATATTGGTTCCCATGCTGGCGCTTTATATACTGTTCCTATCCAATCTCCACTTAAATAACTCTGTGCGTGTGAGAAGTTACCATCATAGTCCCAGTAACCTGAAGCCATTTGTTCTTTTTGACCTGTAGCAAAGTTGTGTCTGTATGTACTCCAAGGAACATAGCTATTTATCCATTCCATAATATAGTCATATCCTAAAGATGGAGTAGAGAAATCAAGCTCTACATCATCAGACTCCCAATATCCAAACCTATCAAAGGTTCTATCATTTGCACATGAAAGGTCTGATGCGTTCGCACAACCTGCTCTATTTTCAAGTAGGTATCCTGTACGTCCTAAACTTGGTGGAAGATACGATACTGAGCTATCTCTTAACTCGTCGTTTTCCTTGTAGCCTGCTGTGTACTCCTGAACTGAAAGTAGCTCAACCGGTGGTCCGTATATTTTTACTTGAACCCCGTCATGCACTGTTGCAGCGCCAACTCCAAATTCAATCCCTGTTACGGTATTTACTCCACCAATAATAGGGTTATTGGATTCCATAACCTCACCAGTTGTTAGGTTGGTTAGTGTCCAATTAACTGCGACTTCTCCTGTTGGCATTACATCTTCAAATGTAATTTGATATTCATCGCCTGTTATTCTTGAAGGGTCTACTACCACGGCTTCAACATAACCTTGTCCGGGTCCTGCGTCGTGTGTGGCTGAAATAACATCGCCTACTGTACCTGTATTTTCTCCTACAACCATAGTATTAGGTACTTCTGGCCTAAGACTAAAGTATTTAGGTGAACTCTCAAATGTTTTTGGTACACCATATTCATTGTGTCCATAAGCAGTAACTGCAAAATAATAGTTTCTATTTACTATTAAATTAGTGTTACCGTTTAATGCGTCTTTCTCAACAACATGAAACCTGCTTACACCTGAATCTGAACCAAACTGTGTTGTAACAGCAATGTATTCATTATAGTTTGTATCAAAAACAGTGTCTACAACCTCTTCAATGCCGTTTACGACGTCATATGTTGCTAATCTAGCTCTTTTACCAGAACCGTCAGCCGTTTCAACTTGGTATACATTATATCCTTCAAAAAGGTAGTCTGTTGTTTCACCGGCTTCGTCCGTGAAGAAACTGTTTTCATTGTAAGATTCAGCTACGCTGTCCCATGCAATTACAAGCTGATCTGCAAAAGCAGTAGTTGTAACATTTGGAGCAGGTGGAGCATCAGGAATATCAAAGTCAGCATCATATGCTGATTGTGCAAGTTGGTCAACCTGTGTTAAATATGCTACAGATGATAAAGCATCACCGCCAGCAGCGTGGAAAATACCAAACACCACTTCCTGTGAATCTCCGTCAGCCATAGTAAATGGACCAACACTCATTAAGAACCTTCTATCATCCGGTGTTGAATAATTACCGTCAACTGGATTAGCTGTTCCGTGTGTAAGAGCAGGGTCTCCATAGAAACAGAATTTTTGATCATACAGATCACCTGCTATTTCATTTGGATATGCACTACCGTCTTTTCTTTTACCTTGCAAATAAAAGTAGCTTTCTTCTTCTGTTGCAGGGTCTGTGTATATCAGGTCACCATTAATATAAAATGCAAATGATGACATACTAAGGTTCTTCTCGCCTGGATAGTATGTTCCAAACATCTTAGCACCTTCAACTGGACATTCAACTGTATCAGTTGGGTCATCACATGGAACTTTAGGTCCTTGGAAGAAATCATATCCTGCTGCTGGTGTACCTATATCAAGGTTGTCATAATAAGGGTCTGGACCGGCGTTATAAACATAACCCATACCAAGCTCAATATTACACCCTACCAAATCATCGCTTGCACTACCAAGGTCTGGATCTGACCAAATACCCATATAGGTATCTGTAAGAGTGTTTCCACCTTTATTAATAATTAACTGCTTAACAAAGAGCATGTCTCCAATAGCGTCTATTCTATCGTAACCAAACATAGTTGTTTGAACTTCAACGCCCATTGGGCTAGTACCACCACCACCTTCTCCATTAAGTTTGTATGCGGCGTCACCGTCGTTACTTACAAACCATAGGACTTGGTCACCAATAAATTCCGGGTGGTCCTGACCTGCTGGTAATGGCGTATAAACATTGTCGCCATCAACGTCTACCCATGGCGCACCATATTCTACTGGCCAGTTCTGAAAGTCGTCATGACTTCCTGGGTCATCAAGCATGTCTTTATTTACTTTATATATTTTATGAACCGCTGATAATGGGTCGCCACCAAATGGACCAGGGCCCATATCTTGCGTATAGTCTGCAACAATAGCTCTAATTTCACCATTCACTGTTGCGCCCAACCATAAAGATGATTGGAAGATTGAGTGAACCCCTGTTCCTTTAGGCCATTCTAAAGCAGAATCACCCGAAACATGATAGTCTAGAAAAAGACCATTGTTCGTAACATCGGCGTAAATGCGGTTTCCATCAAATGTACCACTTGATTCTACAAAACCAGATCCGCTAAAGTTAGAAACTTTTCTAGTTTCTTTTGCTTCCAAAGAAGAAGCAAGTAGCAGGACCATTACCATTGTAGCTGTGGTAATATTTTTTAAGATTTTCATATATACCTCTTTACCTTCTTTTTATTAAAAACTAATGTTTAAACCAACTCTAACTGTGCGAGGTCTACTCCATCTAGCAGGAAATGCTAGATTATCTTGATACATAGCTTCCGCATCAACATCAGGGTTGATTGATAATCTATTGGCTAGCCATAGCTGCCCACTTTCAGTAGCAATCCAGCCATCTTCGGCCACATTACCAGTACCGTTGTAAACAGCATTTACTTGCTCAGCATCCAGTGCATTGAAAACAGAAACATAAGCATTGGCTGTAAGTCCACCTAACTTAATTGCTCTATCAACACGTAAATCTAAGTTTGTATATGCAGGCATTGTACCTGAGTTTACTGGTCCTTCTGGGAACTCCCAGCGATTTGAAAAAACTGTACTATAAATTTGAGATGGTGTAAAGCGAGTACCACTACCAAAACTCATTACAGCATTAAATCCAGTATTTGCTAAAGCTCCCGTTACATCTGGGGATCTCCAGTCAAGAATTACGTTGGCTGTGTGTGTTTGGTCATAATCAAGAAGATTCATCGCCTTTGGATAACCATCATCTGTACCAATCCATGTAATATAGAAGTTTTGTGATCCATAAGATCCTGTACCTCTAGATTCTGAATAAGTATAGTTTGCTTGCGCGTACAAACCTCTAGTTCTGCGCATTTCAAGGTTTGTAGTTAAACCTTGAGATACCATAACGTCACCGTTTTGATATTGTGCCCAGTTTTGTTGTGTGTCTGCACCACCAGTGTTGGTATATGCTTCTGTACGGTTAGCAAGCGTTAAATAGTCTTTACTTTCTTTATAAAAACCTTCAACCTTAATTGAAGCAAATGCTCCGATTCGCTGCTCAATACCTATTTCGTACTGAGTTGATCTTTCAGGTTTTAGAGCAGGATTCTCAGACGCTGTAGCATTACCTTGCAAAATATCAGCTGATAACTGCGAGTCTGAAAGATATAAATAGGACATAGGAACTGATTGCCAGTGGGTTCCATAATTAGCACGGAACACCGTACGGTCTGATACTGGGAATGAAACTCCTATTCTTGGGTGTGTAGCGGTTTCTTTTTTAACCTTTTTCCAAACATGGTTGCCGTTTCCATCACCGTTTCTATTTACTCTCTGTCTATTAAAGTAAAGGTTGTTAAATCCGTCAGAGTCACCATATCCATCATTATCGGAATCAGGGGCCATTGCGCCTGTGTCGATAGTTTCGTATGATACCCCTAACTGAACAACAACATCTTTAAATTCAAGCTTATCTTGAATGTAAAAACGTGTTTGCTCTGGTTCAGCTGGAGCTAACATATGATCATCTTGATTATATTGTCCACTCCACTCATCACCATAAATATTGTATCCAAGGTTGGTTACATATAGTGGTCTATAATTTATAAACCTCCAATCCTTTGCAGCTTCAACACCCACAGCATCTATAATTTCTTGATCTGATGCTAAGCCGTCAAAGTTGGCGTCTACCTGTGAAATTGCTCTTGCTACACCGGACGCGCTTAGGCCATACCTTGTTATTTCATGTCTATCAATGGATGCCCCAAGTTTTAATTCATTGTAACCTATTTGGTTTGTGTAATCAAAACTAACTGTGTTTGTAGTAGTTTTTCTAGTGTCATAAGAGGTATACTGATTACCGTATCCTGCTACACCAATAAATTCATCTGGGCTAACAGGGTTAAGGCCATTATTATCTCTCTTATAATAATTTGTAGATCCCCATGCGCGGGTTCTTCTACCATACTCTTCAATTTCGTGTAAGTAGTTTTCATTACCGCTTGTTGTTTCATAAGTTTGTTGCGATAATGAAGCTTTTACGTAAGACAATGGGTTAATTGTATATCTAGCATTTAAATATCCCATTGTAAAGTCTGATTCGTTTATAAATGAACCATCTGTTCCACCAAAAACCCTGCTCCAGCTATAGCTGTGACCTTCAAAGTCATAAGCCTGAGTACCAAGCTTTAAGCGTAGCGGACCAAAGTCCATGGTCATATTACCGTTGATTGTAACTCTTTCATTGTCATCTTGTGGCTGTTGACCATACATACGCCTATAATTACTATATACAACATATGTTGTGTCGCTTAATGCCGGATCAAGAATTTCTCCAAGCGTGGTTGGAGCGACATTGTTTCTAACAATCGTTTCTATGTGTAGAATTTTATTTCCATCAGCATCTGTAGCATATGTTAAGCCGTCTGTTCCGTCACTATAGTAACTTGCCGGCGGAGCGTCTTGCATTGGAGTTGCATCCATCATAGGATAATAACTATATGATACATCGCCGCCTTTTTCTTTACTTTCTACAGATAAATAGACTTTAACATTTTCGCTAATCGGACCACCAAAATCAAAATTGACATTATTGTATCCATCGGTGTAAAGCTTATCTGGATCTGTGCTTGGGTCAGCTCCTAAAGAAGTTTCAACCCCAACCCTAGAAGTCCAATCAGATCCACCGGTTTTTGTAGTAATATTTACAATACCACCATTAGCACCACCATATTCAGCTGAGAAACCACCAGTTTGTACTGATATTTCTTGTAACGCTGCTTGAGAGTTACCGTTTAAAAGATTTCCGCCGCTATATACGTCTTTAACAGGAACACCGTCTACATAGTAGCGGCTATCTCCGCTTCTACTTCCACGGAAGTATCCGTTAACAACACCTGTTTGAAGGTTTACAATATTGCTTACCCCTCTAACAGCAAAAGCATCAATTAGTTCTTTATCAACAACACGAGTTGTGTTGGTTGCGTTAGGATTAATTAATGGTCTTTCTCTTGTTACTGTAACTGCCTGACCGGCCACTGCTGCAACGTCAAGATTAAAATCAACAGATGTTGTAAAACCAACTGATGTTCTAACTCCTGATTCAATCACAGTAGTATAACCAATATATTCGGCTCTTAGGTCATAAGTACCTACAGGAACGTCAAGAATATAATATCTACCTAGTTCATCGGTAGCTGCACCAAGGTTTGATCCTTCAACCACAACGTTTGCTCCAACCAATGGATTACCATCAGCATCTGCCACAACCCCTGCTAGCTTAGCAGTTGTTGATTGTGCAAACATCATTGTTGGTAGGAGAACTAGTGCAATTAACATACGTAGTTTTCTCATTATTCTACCTCCAAATGAGTATTTATATACAAATTTTAGTTTATTGTTTTTTGTCATTTTTACTTCTTACCCTATTATATATATGTATAAAAACAAACAATATATACACAGCCTCCGAAGGGTTCTTGCCCTTTCAGAAGCTAATTTCATCTAAATTGACGATTGTTTCCGTAGATGTCAATACTTTTTTGCTAATTTTTTTTTGGTTATCGTCGATAAAATAGAGCTTTGTCGACGGAAAGAGGTATTAAGGATGTTTATTGTAGATTACTTGATTGTTGTAGGTGTCGTTACTCTTTATATTGAATGGTTGGCCTTTTAAAGAATAATTAAAGAAATCCAATACAGTTTTATCCATAACTTGATCCACTATTTTTTTGTCTACCTCACCAAGGCTGTCTAACGGTAAAGCAAACGGTGCTTTTTGATTATATATTAATTTCATATCTGTATATGAGTAGTGTAAGCTGTTTTTAATGTACACTCCATAGCTTTCTTTATTGGTTGCTAAAATTGTATTATAAAGATCAAAATTTCTTTTTCCATCTTTTGAAAAGTTGATGTCTCCTTCAATGTCTTTATCAAGAAACTGTTCTTGTCCTATATGCAAAAATGGTTTATTTGTATTTGTCTGTGCGTCTTCATTTAGCAGTCCAAAAAACCAACCATCAAGAGCAACCCCTGATTTGATTTCGTTATTTTTGAGCATTGCAATATAGGTTGTTCCACCCCCCATTGAATGTCCCATTGCCCCCACGTTTTCAAAATCAATATTGTTTTTAAATGGATTTACAGAGCCATCATTTAGATTGTTCTGTTTTAATGTTTGTAATAAAAAGGCTAAATCTTGATACCTATAATTAATTAGAAGGTTGGTATAATATTTTTTATGGTATTGCGCTTGTTCGTTCCAACTTACGTTTTGTTTATATGGAATGGGGTTTCCATCTTTATCAAACGTTATACTTGCATTATAAGTGTGGTTGCAGGCAATCACTATATATCCGTTACTTACTAGCTCTTCAACCTGAGATGTGTTTTGGGTTAAAAGTCCTCCGTCCCCATGTGAAAAAAGGATTAATGGAAATTTTTCATTTTGAAGTGGAGAAAGCCCAAAAACGCTGTTTGAAACTAGTTGGGTTCCGTGGTTCCCAAAGCTTGAGGGCAACCCGGCAGTTTTTGCAATGTTAGAAATTGACTTTTTTGGAAAAGTTACGTGTGGTGCCCTTTGATAATTTTCTCCTCCCTCTGCAGGATACCATATTTGAACCATTAGCTCTCTGTAATCTGTAGGGTCAGTTGTATACACTTCACCTCTAGAACTGTCTGTCCAAAAATATACCTGTGTTCCAATATTATATTTTCCTTTTGGTGGATCAATAGACTCAAGGGGGACTAGCACGGAGCCGACCACAGCACACCCTTGTAACGCTGCACAAACAAAAAATATGAATATTTTTAAAGTATTATTTTGGTATAAAGAACTCACAGCATAAATTACACTTTATCATTTACATCAAAAAGTGCAAAAAAATAATAGCAATATTGTTGTAGTAATTGGTGCTCAATGGGGCGACGAAGGTAAAGGAAAGGTTACTGATTACTTTGCCGCACGCGCTAATTACATTGTTCGCTTTCAAGGTGGAAATAATGCTGGTCATACAATTATTCTCGATGACAAAACTGTTAAACTGCACCTAATTCCTTCTGGCGTTCTCCATAAAGAGTGTAAGCTTATTATTGGAAACGGTGTGGTAATTGATCCTCGCGTTTTAATAAAAGAATTAAACATGTTAAAAAAAGAAGATCTTTCAACAAATCTGTTGATAAGCGACAGGGCACACCTTATTATGCCATACCACGTAGATATCGATTATCACCTTACCAATTATCAAAACGAACTAGCAGCAGGAAGCACTCGTTCTGGTATTGCCCCAGTTTATGCTGACAAACTCTATAGACACGGGCTAAGGGTGGCCGATCTATTAAATGAAGAGTTGTTTGAAACTCGCCTTAAAAAATCGTTTGACTTTAATAAAGCGCTTGTTGAAAGAGTGTTTAATGAAAAGTTTGAACACAGTTACGAAGACATATTAAAAGAGTTTCTTGAATATGGTTCTATGATTAAACAATATGTTGCTAATATTACAGAGGTGTTATCAAGCGCTGTGACAAAAAACGAACGAATTATGTTTGAGGGTGCACAAGGTGCTTGTCTTGATGTTGACCATGGATTATACCCTTATACTACAAGCAGCAACACCATAGCTGGTCAGGTAGAGGCTGGTGGTGGTGTAGGTCTCAATACGTCAAAAAAAATAGTGGGAATTGCTAAAGCATATTTAACATATGTTGGTCGTGGTCCATTTCCGACAGAAATAAAAGGGGAATTAGAAGAAAAAATTCGCGATATTGGTCAAGAATATGGAACTACAACTGGTCGTGCAAGAAGAGTTGGGTGGATTGATCTTGTACAGCTTAAGCTTGCTAATCAGCTTAATGATTTTTCTGAAATTATATTAACCAAGGTTGATGTTTTGTCTGGTCTTGAAAATATAAAGCTTTGTGTTGGATATAAAGTTAATGGCAAGAACTTTTTCGGGGTTCCTTCGGATATTCATAATTTTAGTAACATTGAACCTGTTTACGAAACTCTCCCCGGTTGGGACTCTTTACCCAGCCACATTGAAAGTATTGAAGAGTGTCCATCTGAGTTAAAAAAATTTATATCTCGAGTTGAAGAAGTTGCTGAAGTAAATGTCTCTTTGATTTCGTATGGCCCTGATAGAAACCAAACCTTCAAAATATAAAAATGAAGGGTCTTGCTAGTTGGGATACAGTTGATTTTTCATCTAGCTCAGACGCTGATATAAAACAAAGGCTGCAAAAATTAAATATCCCGCTAAGCGTTGATGAGGTAAAAAAAATTCAGTTTTCTTTTCTTGAAAGACCAGCCACTTTAACAGAGCTTGTTCTTTTTTCCATTCAAGGTTCGGAGCACAGCTCTTATAAGAGTAGCAAAAATCACATAAAACACTTTATAACAAATGGCGAGCATGTGATTTTAGGTGCTAAAGATGATGCTGGTGTTGTGTCTTTGTCTACTGATAATGATGGAGAAAAATATGGACTTGTTGTAAGTCATGAGTCGCACAACCACCCCAGCCAAATTGTTCCATATGAAGGCGCAGCAACAGGCGTAGGTGGAAACGTTAGAGATGTTTGTTGTATGGGAGCAGAAGTAATGTCGCTTGGTGACAGCTTGCGCTTTGGAGATATCAACAGAAACAAAACTAAGTGGATTAGCGATGGGGTTGTTTCTGGAATTGCTGGATACGGAAACCCTTTGGGCATACCAAATATATGTGGTGACGTTTATTTTGACAAAGAGTATAACGATAATTGTCTAGTCACAGTTTTAACAGCTGGGATTGTTAAAGAAAAAAATGTAATACGATCCAGGGCCCCTAAAAACTCTGAAGGTTATGATTTAATACTGGTAGGAAAGCCTACGGACAACAGTGGGTTTGGTGGAGCCAGCTTTGCTTCTCTTGAACTAGAAGAAGAAAAAGAACAACAAAATAAAGGCGCTGTTCAAGAACCAAATGCTTTTCTTGAAAGGCACATTCTTAAATCAACTTACGCGCTTTTTGATTTTTTAGAAGAAAACGATTTAATTAATAAGGTTGGTTTTAAAGACTTGGGTGCTGGTGGTGTTGCATGTGCAAGCATAGAGCTAGCAGATGCTGCTGGAATGGGCGCTGAAGTATGGGTTGACAAAATTCATACTAGCATGCCTGAGGTTGATGGTCATATTATACTTTGCTCAGAAACCCAAGAAAGATTTATGTGGGCCTGTCCAAAAGATTTAACTCAAACCATTTTAGACCACTATAATAAGGTGTTTGATTTTCCAAATGTTTCAATGGGAGCACACGCAAGTGTCGTAGGAAAAATTGTTGGTGAAAGGCATTATACTGTTTTTTATAAAGGCAAAAAACTGGTCGATGGACCAATTGAAAAAATTAATGAGGGGTTTGTTTATGATAGACCTATGTTAAAAAAGGAGTCTAAACAATTAAGTGAGTTTCTGCCT
>TARA_B100000963_G_scaffold152967_1_pt1 | contig 11632 bp, 16 predicted proteins | sample TARA_B100000963 | Tara Oceans TARA_B100000963 (sample SAMEA2622097) | marine metagenome | biome: marine biome (ENVO:00000447); feature: surface water layer (ENVO:00002042); material: "saline water (ENVO:00002010), including plankton (ENVO:xxxxxxxx)" | depth 5 m | reverse complement strand
GTTATGTTTTCTATTATAAAGATAGTCGTGGCAAGTATGAAAGTATATTTGGTGATAAACTAGAACGTGTTGTTACAACTAGTGGCAAGCAATTCAAAAAAGAACGCAAACTATATGGCAGTCAAAAGCTATTTGAAAGTGATGTTAATCCTGTATTTAGATGTTTAGCTGACAATTACTTGGGAGCAGATACTCCAAAGCTACAACAAGCATTTTTTGATATTGAGGTTGACTTTGATCCTGAGAAAGGATTTGCAGATCCTAGTGATCCGTTCAATCCTGTAACTGCAATCAGTGTACACTTGGATTGGATTGGCAAAACCATATGTTTGGTTAACAAACCCAAAACACTCACAAAAGCTGATGCACAAACTATTGTGGATAGATTTGAAGATACAATACTGCTAGATACTGAAGATGAACTGTTAGATACATTCTTACAACTGATAGATGATGCTGATGTAATGAGTGGATGGAACAGTGAGGGATTTGATATTCCATACTTGGTTAATCGTATCGCAAGAACTATGGGCAAAGAACATACAAGACGTTTTTGTTTGTGGGGAAAGTATCCAAACAAGCGAGAGTTTGAACGTTATGGTAGAGCACAAGAAACTTATGATACAGTAGGTAGACTGCATTTGGATTATATGGAACTTTATCGCAAGTATACATATCACGAAATGCACAGTTATAGTTTAGATGCTATTGGTGAATATGAACTTGGCGAACGCAAAACAGAATATCAAGGTACATTGGATCAACTGTACAACAACGACTTTGAAACATTTATTAGATATTCAAGACAAGATGTTGACTTGCTGGTGCGTATGGACAAAAAACTACAGTTTATCGACTTGGCAAATGTTATTGCACATGACAACACAGTTCTTGTGCAAACAACAATGGGTGCAGTAGCAGTAACAGATCAAGCTATTCTCAACGAAGCACACAGTAGAGGATTGATTGTTCCTGATAAACAACATGACAAAACACAAAAACACTATCCACAAACTTGTACAGCGGCTGGTGCATATGTTGCAACACCGAAAAAAGGCTTTCATGAATGGATAGGCAGTATGGACTTGAACAGTCTATACCCAAGTATCTTACGTAGTTTAAACATGAGTACAGAAACTATTGTTGGTCAAATAAGACACACATTAACTGTGCCTATGTTAAATGAACACAAATGGATAGTTGCAAGTGCATGGGAAGGCAAGTTTGCATGTAGAGAATATGAATTGGTTATTGAAAAAAATGATGAAACACTGCTATATATTGACTTTGAAAATGGGGAAGAACTTCAAGGTACAGGTAAAGAACTGTATCAAATAATATTTGGAAGTGGACAACCTTGGGTATTGAGTAGTAATGGTACTATACTTGACCAAAGCAAAAAAGGTATCATTCCAGGCTTGTTAGAACGTTGGTATGCTGAACGTAAAGTTATGCAAAAAGAAATGCGTGAAGCAAGGGAAAGTGGTGATGTTGAAAAAACTGCTTATTGGGATAAAAGACAGTTGGTTAAAAAAATTAACTTGAATAGTTTGTATGGTGCATTGTTGAATCCAGGCAGTAGATTCAATGATCCACGTATGGGACAATCAACTACACTGACAGGTAGAACTATTGCAAGACACATGGGTGCAAAAGTAAATGAACTATTTACTGGTAAGTATGATCACGTAGGTGATGCAATAATTTATGGTGATACAGATAGTGTATACTTTAGTGCTTATCCTGTATTCAAAGATCAGATTGAAAACGGCGAGTTTGCTTGGGACAAAGACAAAGTTACAGAACTTTATGAAACTGTTTGTGAACAAGCTAACGAAACATTTCCAGATTATATGGCAACTGCACATAACGTTCTAAACAAAGAACAAGGTAAAATTATTGCGGCGGCTAGAGAAGTAAGTGCAACTGCTGGTATATACATAACTAAAAAACGTTATGCTATTTTAGTGTATGACAATGAAGGTCATAGAGAAGATACTGATGATAAACCAGGCAAAATAAAAGCAATGGGCTTGGACCTCAAAAGGTCAGACACACCAGCATTTATGCAAGACTTCTTGAATGAACTGTTACTTAAAACACTAACAGGCACAAATGAAGAAGAAATTATAGAACGTATAATTGAGTTTCGTAGTGAGTTCAGAAACATGCCAGCATGGCTTAAAGGAACACCCAAACGTGTGAACAAACTTACACACTATTACAATAGTGAATATATGATTGATCCAAAAACAGGTGATGAGATATACAAAGGCAAAGCTAATATGCCAGGTCACGTTAGAGCGGCAATCAATTACAATAGAATGCGTAGAATGAACAGTGACAGATACAGCATGGAAATTATGGATGGTATGAAAACTATTGTGTGTAAACTAAAGCCAAACCCAATGGGTTTCACTAGTATTGGCTATCCTACAGATGAAACAAGACTTCCAGAATGGTACAAAGAACTGCCGTTCAATAGTGAAGAAATGGAACAAGGCATCATTACAAAGAAGATAGAAAACCTATTAGGTGTAATGAAATGGGACTTAACTAAAGCAGAAGATAAAACTACATTTGACAGTTTATTTGACTGGAACTGACATAAATAAAGTACGTACATAATAGTACGTTTGGCTTTATTAGGACCGTTTAGGCATGACAGAACTAGAACAGATAGAACAACTCACATCACGTTTTTGTAGAAAAATACCAACAACAAAAGAATACACAGATAGGCTAGCCGAAGAAGTAGAACTAATACTCAAGCATAGATTCGTCAAACATTTTGTAAGAGTACATGAGATATTAGAACTAGCAAAAGACTTTCCACACATAACTAGAGGATCAGCAGGATGCAGTCTTGTGTGTTTCCTTATGGGCATAAGTGATGTAGATCCAATTGAACAACAAATACCACTAGCACGTTTTATTAATCCAAAACGTGACGACTTACCAGACATTGACTTGGACTTTCCACATTGGGCTCAAGCAATAGTAATGCAACGTGTATACGACAACTGGCCCAGACAAAGTGCAAGAGTATCAAACTTTGTAACTTACAAACCCAAAAGTGCATTGCGTGAAGCATGTAAACGACTTGGAGTACCACACAACAAGTTGGGCAGAAACTTTCGACTTACAGAAGTTATTCCAGGACAAGAAGGCGAAGCAGAACGCATAGCAAGAAAGCTGGAAGGCAAGAAAAACTATATCAGCAAACACTGTGGTGGTGTACTTATATTTGATAGAAAGGTACCCAAAAGTCTTATCAATGGTGAGAATCAAATACTATTAGACAAGTATGAGATAGAAGACCTTGAACACTTTAAAATTGATATACTTGCAAACAGAGGACTTAGTCAACTATGGGAGATAAATGGCAAGCAACCAATGGAATATCCGCAGTATGATGAAAAGACTGCACAACTGTTACAGCGTGGTGATGTATTGGGTGTTACACAAGCGGAGTCGCCAGCAATGCGTAGACTGTTTAGAGCATTGCACGTAACCAACAGAGATGACTGCACATTTGCAACTGCACTGGTACGTCCTGTAGCAATGCAAGGCAGACGCAAAGCCAGTTTCTTCAATGATTGGAGCAAAGACAAATTTAACGAAACAACTGTATACGAAGATGATGCTATCAAACGCATCAGTAAAATACTAGGTTGCAATTACTATGAAGCTGATATGTGGCGTAGAGCATTTGCCAAACGCAACGAAGAAAAAGTTATGCAGTTTTATGAACTAATTGGTAGCCATGTCAAACGTGATGAGATTATGGAAGATCTAAGACAACTAAGTGGGTTTGGTATATGTAGAGCTCATGCTATAAACTTGGGTAGGCTTATATGGAGTCTAGCATATGAGAAAGCCCACAATCCACAAAAGTTTTGGGAGGCGGCACTCAAACACTGTCAAGGTTCGTATAGACGTTGGGTATACAAAAGAGAAGCACTATTAAACAATGCATTGGGCAATGTGTGTGATTTGTATGATCCTGTAGACGAATACAAACGCAAAGGCTATTGGACCAGCAGTCAGTTCTTGCCCAATACATTTTTAAAACGCAGAGGTGGTAAAGCCGCTTTTTGTGGTATAGTAGCCAACAGTAGGGTATTCAAAAGTGAACGTGGCAAGTATGTAACATTTGTAACACTTGGTATTGGAAATGGTGAATACATAGATGTAACACTGCATGATCCAATCAGCACAAGAAAATATCCAATACTTTATGGGCACGGATTTTTAAAAATGAACAACAGAACACAGTATATTGATGCTAAACAATGCAGAGGATTAACTGTTGACAAACTAGAAAAACTAAGTTAAAGTAAATTATGCGTAAACCTCCTTTAGTTCATATATATGAACACGTAGAACCTGGCAAAGATATTGTTATAGTTGCAAACAAAAATGGTTTGTTAGACTTGGCTAATGCATTGCAACACGCAAGTAGTACAGGAGTCGCTATGACAAAGATCTTTACGGGAGACGGACACGAAACAAATGTTATTGTTTGTAAGGAAGGTGACGATACAGTTTGGGAAAATTTAGAAGTTCCGTACACATCTAATATGTTCAATGAAGAAAGAGATGTATATGTTCCAAAAGAAAAACTAGAACCTCTTGAATATTATTTTAACACAAAACAAACGAAAGAATAGTTATGGATGATGAACAACTTGAATATGCTACTATTAGGCAACAAAATCTTGTAATGGAGTTAATTGAAGAAGGATTATCACCTTTGGCTGTGGCTTCAATAGTACAAGCTAGTGCAACTAAAATGTATCGAACTATGCTAGATGATGAAGAATTTGAAGACTTAATGATTACAGTAATGAATACAAACAATAAAAATGCAAATACTTTCCACTGATGCCTTGTTTAGATTTGCATAGAATGCATGTACATGAAGCATGGAAAGCAGTTGACAAGTTTGTAGAACAATGCTATTATAACAACAATAAACGGTGCGAAATTATTTGCGGGCAAGGTTTAATTAAACAAGAGATTGAAACTTGGCTCCACCTAAATACATATGTGAGGGAGTACAAATTAAACACCCGCACACAAGGCAGTTACAACATAATACTACTGAAAAAGGATCGAAAATGAGAGATTATTTAAAAGATATTGTGCAACATACACATGGACTTGGATTTATCGAGTCAGCAAAAATCGTCAATGAAGATGGCGGAACACAACTAGAAGCTATGGATGATGATCGTACAGTTATTGTACAAGCAACATTTAAAGAGCAAGTACCAGGACTAAGTGGTACTTTTGGTTTGCCTAATCTTAGCAAACTAAACATTTTACTTAACATTGATGAATACAAAGAAAATGCAAACATCACTGTTAATGAACAAGAACGTAATGGAGAAACTGTTCCGTTTGGTTTGCATTTTGAAAATGCAAGTGGCGACTTTAAAAATGACTACAGATTTATGAGTAAAGAAGTAGTTGAGGAAAAACTAAAAAGCGTCAAGTTTAAAGGTGTTAGTTGGGATATTGAAATGGAACCCAATAGTGCAAGCATTGCAAGATTTAAAATGCAAAGTCAAGCTAACGGAGAAGAAACTGTGTTTGTTGCAAAGACTGAAGGTAATGATTTAAAGTTTTTCTTTGGTGATTCAACTACACATGCTGGTAACTTTGTATTCCAAGCAAATGTACAAGGTGCATTAAACACAGGTTGGAGTTGGCCCGTAGCACAAGTGCAAAGTATTTTAAACTTGCCTGGGGATATTACTATGAAGTTTAGTGATGCAGGTGCGGCAATGATAACAGTAGATAGTGGTATGGCAACTTATGACTATATCCTTCCAGCACAAAGCAAGTAAATGGGCAAGCATATAAAAACATCGTTGGATTATGAAATGATCTATAATCTAGCAAAAGAAGTTTTAAAACTTGATCCAGATAATCCTGTACTTGCAAAATATCTTGCTATGGAAAATTTTGAAGGTGCTGAACTTAGGAAAGTATTACAAGTTAAATGACAACAGATTATACAACTGAAACAGACTTAACTGCAAGACAAAGTGACTATGCAACATTCTTGCCAGCACTTAGTACTTTCTATGCTCTGTTTGTAGGTAGGCAAAGACGAGGCTTAGAACCATTAGACGAAAATAAGAAAGGTAGTGGGGAACCTTATATCCCACTCAATCGAATTCCCTCGCACCTCACAAATGGAGTTGAAAGTATAAACTGGCTTGCTAAAGAAGGTATGTGGCGTTACAAGTGGAGTTTACACAGTGCAGGTCATGCCAGTCTTGATTTACAAAAAGACATGTACAGAGAAAGTCAATACAGAGAACGTGATAGACAATACAGTTGGCTATTAGGTGATAGCGGAGGCTTTCAGATTGGTAAAGGCAAATGGGAAGGTGACTGGAGAGCAGGAAGTGGTTGTAGTCTAGCACAGAAAAAACGTGATGGCGTTCTCAAATGGATGGACGCATTTATGGACTATGGAATGATATTGGATATTCCAGCATGGGTAAGCAGAAGTCCTGAAGGTGCAAAAGCTAGTAACATCGGAAGTTATCAAGAAGCAGTAGACGGTACTGCTTTTAATAACGAATACTTTATTAAGAACCGTAGTGGCGATTGCAAGTTCTTAAATGTGCTACAAGGTGAAAACTTTGCACAAGCAGATGATTGGTATTCACAAATGAAAAAGTTTTGTGATCCAAAACAGTATCCAGATGCACACTTCAATGGTTGGGCTATGGGTGGTCAAAATATGTGTGATATTGAACTAGCACTTAAAAGACTAGTTGAACTTAGACATGACGGACTACTTGAAGAAGGCAAGCATGATGTTATGCACTTTCTTGGTACAAGTAAATTAGAATGGGCAGTGGTGCTAACTGCAATGCAAAGAGCAGTTCGCAAGTATCATAACCCTAGTTTCAACATTACATATGATTGTGCAAGTCCTTTCTTGTGTACAGCCAATGGACAGTTTTACACAAACTGGAGATTGGATCAAGGTGGTAAATGGAGTTACTTGATGAATGTAGGTCCAGATGATAAAGCATACAAAGGTAGTAATGTTCCATTTGATGATGTTGTAAAACAGATGTATCCAGATTATATAAGTTCACCTATGAGCAAAGGTTTAGCCATTGATGATATTTGTTACTATGCTCCTGGTGATGTAAGTAGAATGGGCACCGAAACTAAAACAAGTTGGGATAGTTTTGCTTATTGCTTGTTAATGAATCACAATGTATGGCAACATATTATGAGTGTACAAGAAGCAAACAAATCCTTTGACAAAGGTGCATATCCTAGTATGATGGTAGATGATAACTTTGATAAGACTGAAGTTAAAGATGTTATTATGGAAGTATTTGCTGAAAGCGATAAAGGAAAGAGCTTGACTATTATCGAAAATCATCGTAAACTATGGATGAAAGTAATTGGCACACGTGGTGCCGTAGGAAAGAAAACAATTAACAGTTCAGCACAGTTTAATGCACTCTTCGAATAAAGCACTAATAGTTGGTACAGGATTTGGTAGCCTATACAAAAGTATATACGAAAGTATGGGCTGGCAAGTTACAACAGTAGACATTGCAGATCCTAATGCAGACTTCAACAAGCCAGAACATGTAACTGGAGGTGGCACCGGACATGGTGGTCACTATTTTAACACTTGTCACATTACTACTCCAAACTGGACACATTTAGAACTTGCATATCTTTATGCAGGTCACTGTGATATTATGTTCGTAGAAAAGCCAGGCGTATTCAATCAACAACAATGGGTAAAATTACTTGGAGATCATAATGATACAAGGATTATGATGACCAAAAACAATCAATACAGAGATAACATTATTGAAATGGCAAACTGTGCAAAAGGATATGCAAAAATTAATTGGATCAATGATAATAGAGTTCCTAAACCAGGTAGTTGGTTTACAAATAAACAATTAGCATATGGTGGAGTGAGCAGAGATTTGATGCCACACTTGTTAAGTTTATATCAAATGTTTGAGCCTAATTGGAGAAAAATACAACCTAAAAATATTATCACAACACAATCATGGAACTTAGAAGATTTAACGGACAGTGATTATGGAGAAGTTGATCCTGATGGCGTATATGATGTAGATGATTTTTGTTACATTGAATTTGGAGATTTTGAATTACGTGCTGATTGGGCAAGTAGAGATGGCGATGATATTGCAGTTCATACAAAAACAAAAAGTTTTGAACTGGGTTTATGTCCAGAAAGTGCATACAAAGAAATGATAAAGACTGCATTGTTTGAACATAAAAATGATGACTATTGGAAATTACAACAGGAGATGGATATATGGATACACCAAATCTTGAGCAACCTGTAAGACAACTTGTGACTGACGGAGAAGGTAAGTTCTTTGAAAAGGATTACTTGGTACCCATGTTATTATCAGATGAAATACGTGTACAAGCAATAATGACTGGTGTATGTCGTAGTGACATTGATATGATGAATGGTAAGTTTCCTTTACTGCCAGCTGAAATGCATGGACATGAAGGACTAGGTCGAGTAATTGCAGTAGGCAACAAAATAGATGATTGTAAAATTAATGACTATGTTGCAACTAGAGGTGAACCTGGTTATGCTGACGTATATAACTGTAAAAAAGGTACCTACTGTGTAGTACCAGAAGCACATCCAGATTACATTATTGAACCTGTAGCTTGTGCAGTGAATATGGCATTAGTGTGTCGCGAAGAATTACAACAACATGATGGTGGAACCATGTTGATTATTGGTGGTGGATTTTTAGCACAAGTATTTTATCAAACCATAGAACATATGAACTATAATTTTGGTGTAGATGTATGCACAAGAAGTAACTTGGAATATTGGAACGAAGTGGCTGTAGATGTAGTTCATAAACCAAGTCAAAAATATAATGTTGTTGTAAACTTAAAAGATACTGACCAAGTATTGAAAGCTGAGACTCATCCAAATGCATTGATTATAATGGGCACAGTACCACATGGACAATTGAAGTCTGATTGGTTGTGGAATAATATTACAATGAAAATGCCAAGTCCGAGGGCAGAAACATTTCATGATGCTATGAAACTTGCAACAACATTAGTAGCACAAGGCAAGATAGAGCTTGACAATGTGTGGACAAAAGGTTATAATAGAAACAATCAATGGCAACAGGCTTTTGCTGATTCTAATAACAGACCTGAAGGTTATCAAAGAGGATATATCAAATGGGACTAGATACACACGAACGTCAAAAAACTGATTACTTTATTGGTGAAGAAGTTGAAAACACTGCTATGAAAGGAGAGAAAACACTTTTTATAGTAGGAGTAAAAGACACACACGAAATAATAAAACATGGTTTGGCACACGGTATTAGACATTTGTACTTTGGTACAAGTCAAAGTTTTACGCCAAAAACTCCTCAAGCATGGAGTGCTTGGACAAAGATGATTAAAGAATTACTTGATAAAAAGTTTTGGTGTACACTAGACTTTGATGTCAAATACACAGAACAAGTATTACAATGTGGATTTGATGAATATGATAATTACATAAGTATGATAAGTGTAAAACTTCCATATATAAAACAATTTAATTATAATGCAACAATCAAACTAGATGACACAACATGGGGACACAGTAACTCGGGTGTATGGTGTCATTCATTACATGATCTTCAAAGCCGTGATGTATACACAGACTGGAAAGATTATAAGGGTGATGAAAATATTGAATAAAGGAGAACTATGCATTTACCGTGGCCTATAGTATTTGGATTAAAGAGACATCAAGTTGAAAAAGTAAAACAAGAAGATGACAGTGTGGTTGACCCAAAGGTAAATATTCATACGTTATACAAACATAGATGGGTTTGGTATCATCTAATACTTTGTATTCAAATGATTTTAACCAATGTATTATTAATAGCAATTTTATTTGTATTGGCATTGAAATGAATGGACAAAAAATAGTTGGATTTACCTGTAGTACTTTTGATTTGCTACATGCAGGACATATTGCTATGCTCAGAGAAGCAAAAGAACATTGTGATTACTTGTTGTGCGGATTACAAACTGATCCAACAATCGATAGACCAGATACCAAAAATAAACCTGTACAAACACTAGTTGAAAGATATAGTCAACTTACAAGTGTAAAGTATGTAGATGAAATTGTCCCTTACCAAACTGAACAAGACTTATGTGATATACTAAGCATGTATCATATAAATGTAAGAGTTCTTGGTGAGGAATATAGAGAAAAAGATTTTACTGGCAAGGACATTTGTCGTAAGAGAGGTATTGATTTATACTTTAATACAAGAGAGCATAGATTTAGTACCACAGACCTAAGGGAAAGAGTTAACAATGAAGTCTGTACAAAACCGATTAAAAAAGTTACAACGTGAGCATAGAACACTTGACACTGAAATAAAACGGTTATACAATACAACTTATAGTGAAAAAACACTTAAAAATTTAAAACAACGTAAATTGCAACTTAAAGATGAGATTACACGTCTTACAGGAGAAAATAATGGTAAAGAAAATTAGAGTTATTGATGAAGCTCCATCTGCAGATGAAAAACCTACTGACAACGATTTAATGGAACTTGCAAAGTCCATGGATTGGAAACTGTGGGAAATGCTACAGATACTACAAAGATTTGAAAAGAAATTTGATGAATCTGAAGAATCGATAACAGTAAAGAAAAAGTAATGGACGGCATGCGAGACGAGCGTTACTACGAATACATGCTTAGACGTACTAAGGAAGAAAATATGGCTGGAAAAATAAAAAACAAAAAAGCTATGATATGGGTAACCTTTCGAAAAGAAGGATTGCACAAATATCCAGCGGCACTTGAAGATCCTAAATTGGCAACAGGTGGTGCAGATGATGTAAGTTTCTTAGGATACATACATCGACACATTTTCCACTTCAAAGTAGCTATTGAAGTATATCACGATGATCGAGATATTGAATTTATCCAATTCAAAAGATGGTTGGAAAGCCTCTATGCAGACGGAACTCTGCAACTTGATTACAAATCTTGTGAGATGATCTGTGATGATCTTGCAAGCACTATCAATAACAAATACCCTGCACGTAATATAAAACTTACTGTCAGTGAAGATGGTGAAAATGGAGCAACAATTGAATACGAGGTATAAAATGCGACAAAATCGCATCAGTATTAATGATATCAAGTGGGACCTTATTCGTATAATTGAACCATATGATGGGATCCTTGAGAATAATAAACAAAGTGAAGATACAATGAAACATTTGTTTCAAAGCTATCTTGAAGATTTAATAAAAGCACGTATGATTCAAGATTATACTATCACAAGTATAATTCGTGATACTGCTATAACCTATGATGTGGCTGTGAAAATATCAGCAGATCGTAGTCCTAAGAAACTAAAAATCCATGTTGGAATATTTCAACATCCTTGGGTACAGCCTAAGGAGGCGGCATGACTGTATATCTAATTGACTTAGAAGCAGTTGATACACGTTATACCGCACAATGGAAAAAACATTTACCAGTGCAATTGCGTAAAAACACTGACCAAGAAGTAGTAGTAATCAGTGGTGGAG
>TARA_B100000963_G_scaffold31041_1_pt1 | contig 11637 bp, 11 predicted proteins | sample TARA_B100000963 | Tara Oceans TARA_B100000963 (sample SAMEA2622097) | marine metagenome | biome: marine biome (ENVO:00000447); feature: surface water layer (ENVO:00002042); material: "saline water (ENVO:00002010), including plankton (ENVO:xxxxxxxx)" | depth 5 m | reverse complement strand
ATGACCTATACCATCTAGATCACATAAACTTAAAAATAGATTTTTATGAGGAGAGTTATTTTTCATGTCAGAATTTATATTATCAATTGCAACTATATCTCTATTTCCTAATCCATTTTTTAAATCATCGGTTATAAAACATTGAAATTTATTTAGAATTGAATCACATTCACCGATAAAAGGATATTTACCATCTCTATTAAAAAAAGGAACTAATTTAAAAGGAATTTGTCCAAATCTTATATTAAAAAACCTTCTTAGGAAAATCTTAAATAAGGAGCTTAATTTGAAGGGAGCATATTCTAATATGTTTAAAAAGGAAAAAAAAGTCTTTTTTATAATAGAAGGATTAGGGTTGTAAAGATATTCTCCAAAAAAACCCATTTGATCTGGACTTTTGCCATTGAATATTTCATTGTGTAAATTAACACTATAGCCTAAGTTGGGTACTAATTTAGATTTTTTAAAATCTCTAATCTGAAAGTTTTTTGACGCCGGTAAAGCATCTATGAATACTATAAGCATTATTTTAAAGATTTGTAGTATTTATAATGACGTAGCCAATAAGAAAAATAACAACCATTTAACAATATGTAAGTGTAATTTGAAAATCCATATGGTTTTAAACCTTTTACAATTTTTGTATTAAATTCAATAAAAGAATTGGAATCCAAAAGTATTCTTTCATAAACATTCAAGAGTTCTCTAATTGAAAGGGCTTTCTTGTTAAAAATTCTTAGTAAAAATTGAACTAAATAACTATAAATTTTAGCAATTGAAGATTTATTATTTACTCTACTATAAATTAATTCATTATTATTTTGATTGTAATGATTAATCCAATGAATAAATATATTTTTATATACATTAAATGATCCAACATTAGAGTAATCTTCTATATTTAAGTTAAGATCAAAATGGTTAAAAGACTTTAGCTTTTCTGATTGATTAAATACAGTTTTTCTGTCAGATTTTTTACTAACCCAGTTTTTATTATGATCGTTAGACTGTAGATAATCATATGTTATAAAGTCTGAGATATTCTTTAATGATCTATTGTAAAAAACATTGTTTAATTTTTTTTTATAAAAATTAAATGATAAAGATATTTGGTTAAGTATTCTATGAAGAAGTATATCATATACACTTTTTATGTCAACTTTTAAGCCTAAAAAAAGAGAAGGTCTATTTAAATTATCAAATATTATGTCATTGTTTTTTAATGCTTCATATTCATGCACCATAAGTCTATCCTTTATTAGCTCTAGCTCTTCAAAATGAATTCCTTCAATTTCAATTTCAAAATTTTGAGTAATTCCGATATTATTTATTTTTAATGTTTGTTCAAGTTGATTTATAGAAGTTTTTAATTTTTTAAAATCTTTTTTTTCAGAAAAGACATAAAATAATTCCATGTCACTTAACAAAACTGAATCAATTACTGAAATTTCATTTCGTGAAAAACTACCAGAATAAAATAAAACTCCAGAAAAAAAAGAGTGTTTAAAATGGTTTTTTACTTCAAGCTTAATTTTGTTTAACATATAAATACTTTTTGGTTAGAACAAAATTAATTGTAACAAATACTAGTGTTGTAGCCACTAATGCATACAGCGCTCCAATCCAATCATATTTTACTATAGAAAAATATAAAATAATAATATGTAAGATAAGTGTAATAAAAATTGTGAAAAACCTTATCCAGTTATTGAAATTTTTCAAAATTAACATTGAAAAAAAAGTATTTATAGTTCTCATGTATACAATAGAGCTGAACAATAATTTGTGGAAATTGGATAGTGACACAGTATCATTTGTGATGAAAGTAATTAAAGGGCCAGAAATAAAAAAAGCAACCAAAAACAACAAAATACCAATCAAATTAAACTCTTTAAAAACTTTATTTAAATCATAATTATTAATAAAAATTTTCGCAATTCTATAATTCATTAAAATAACAGGTATCATTGTTAAATTAATAAAAAACCTATTAGGAACAGTAAAGTTACTATAATTGTCAATTTTGTCTAAATAATCAAACACATAAACATCAACATTCAGCCATAGATAACTTGTAATTGCGTAAATAGAAAGTGGCAACGATTTTAGAACTGATCGATATGCCTTATGAAATGTCTCCTCTAAACTAAATTTTAACTGATTAAATAAGGCAAGTAAGTTGGGTATAAATATACTTAATGCTAAATAATCTAGAAAATCATTAATATTTAAAACTTTAACAGAAAACAAAAAAATACATAAAGTTGAAAAATTTACAATAAAATCAAGCATATGGGTTTGATTTAGCCTAACTAAACCTTTAAATATTGATGAACTAGCAATCGCTATTGAGTATAAAAATATCTTATAATCAAGCCCTTGTAATTTTATGATTAATAAAGTAAATACACTACCTAAAACTATCTTAAAATAAAAGCTTTTTAAATCAGTTTTTTTTTCACCTTCCTGTATAAAAGAATAATCAAAACCAAAACATATAAAGTGTGAAAATATAGAGGCATAGGTAAATTGACTTAAAAGTATTGATAAGCTTGTGTTGTCAATTTTTTGTGTAGCAAAATAGACAAATAAAAAAATTAAAATAGAACGAATGCCTACGGCTAATGATTGAAAAATTAAATTTTTGGAAACAGGTAAATTAATCATTAATAATTTCAACTATAGAATTATTAAAATTTTTGAACATAAATTTCTTCTCATAAATAAGTATTAATTCATCCCGATTTATAGTTTCTAGAGAATTGATTAAAAATTTTAGTTTATTGAGAAACTCACTTTGTCTGATATCAGTCAACATTTGTGGGTAATCCTTTAAAATTTCTTCACTACCACCAATATTTGTTGCTAAGACTGGTATTCCCATACTTAAAGATTCAATAATAATTGTTGGTAATGGATCTTTTAATTGGGAACAACTTAAGGAAATATCTGCCTTGGATTTTATAAATTCTAGATGATTTTTTATATTTAAATGAAAAATGATTTTATCCTGAATTTCATATTCGATAATTTTATTTTTTATTTTTTTTAATAAATTTTCACTTTCAGAATCCTGTACTGAAGCTACAAAATTAAATTTTACATTCGGGATTTTTATTTCTTTTATTACTTCTAATAAAAATAAATGGCCTTTCCAATTTCGTAATTGAGCCCAAAAAAAGATATTAATATATTTGTCATCATCTCGTTTTATTGATTTAAACTGAAAATTAAACCCATTGTAAACAAGTAGATGTTTTTTATTCTTTTTTAATAAAGCATTGTGATTTTTAATTATGCTATTACTAACACAAATTGTTTTGTGTAAAAAAGGCAATAAAAAAAATGTATAAACAATCTGTTCTAATAAATTTCTAAAATATCCGTGAGAATGGTAGTAAAATTGTCTTTTTGGATAGAACAACTTTAATGGTATAAGGTATTGAAGTGATTTTTTATTGTTAAGAATAATTTTAGTCGGTTTATGAATTTTTATTTGACTTATTATATCAAAAACAGAATTGAACTCGTATAAATTAGATGCATCAATCTTTTTTGAAAAAAAAGAGTTTGTAGGTAAGTAACAATAAACCTGTTTTTTTTCTTTTAGTGCTAAATAAGTATTCAACATAACTTTTTCAGCACCACCATTAAGTCCAAACGAATCGATTATAACTATAGTCTCAATCATTTTAATTTTCATCAATAAAATTTACTTAATTTATCATCTAATTTAATCGCTTACGATATCTTTAATTTAAAAATTTTATAGACTACCAAAGGTATTCATTAGTTTACTATTTTATTTCATTTAAATCTGAAATAACCATCTCTTGAATTAATTCTCCCAAATAAATTTATGCTTTACATCCCAATTTTTCTTTTGCTATTTCTAGATTTTACATGTGGTTAAATCCGATTTCAGCTTCAACTTTTGGTCTTTGATAGTCAAATTTAAATTTCATAATATTTATTTTAAATAATTAAAAAATCAAAGTCTTTAGATTGACCTTTATAATTACAATCATGTCCAGGTCTACAATAATGTAGATAATTAAAATCTAATGTAATTAAAAAATTATTCTTTTTCGAAATTTCAAAATATAGCCATTGACATTTGTTTATAATATTAATGTTAATCACTACTAATATGTATTTATCGTTTTCATAATCATTAAATGAAATTTGTTCATTTTTGCAAAAAACCATTTTAACCTATTTCCTTGTTGCCAATTAGCGATATTACAATTGTATATAATTTTTCTAGTCATTATTTAAACGGGTTATTTGAAATTCAAAAATTATGATATTTCATGAACCAATCGATAAATTTTTTAAGTCCATCTTCAATAGAAGTATTTGGTGTATAACCAATGTCATTTTTTAATGCATCCACATTAGCAAAAGTTGTTGGGACATCACCTGGCTGAATTGGATACATTTTTTTAACTGCTTTTTTTCCAATATTCTTTTCAATAAGTTTTATTAAATCCTCAATATTTTCAGTTTTATTATTGCCAATATTATAAATTTTATAGTGGTGTCTATTATCAACATTTTTCTCTAAAATTCCTACAATACCCAATATAATATCATCTATGTAAATAAAATCTCTTCGCATGTTTCCATTATTGAAAACTTTAATCGGTTTATTTTTTGTAATTGCATTAGCAAATAAATAATAAGCCATATCAGGTCTACCCCAAGGGCCATATACAGTAAAAAAACGTAAACCAGTTGTTTTAAAACCAAATAAATGTCCGTATGTATGAGCCATTAATTCATTACTTTTTTTAGTCGCTGCATATAAACTAATAGGGTTATCTACATTATCAGTTATTTCAAATGGTATTTTTTTATTTTTACCATAAACACTAGAGCTACTTGCATAAACTAAGTGTTTAACATTATATTTACGACACCCTTCAAGTATATTTAAAAATCCGTTAATATTACTATTGATGTAAGCGTTAGGGTTATCAATTGAATATCTCACTCCAGCCTGAGCAGCTAAATTACATACCATGTCAAACTTTTGATTTTGAAATAAAATGTCAATTTCATCATTATCTGATAAATCAATCCTTTTAAACTTTAGATTATTAAATTTAATGCTTTTAACTTCATTTAAATGAACTTTGGCTTCATGCTTTTTTAAACCGAGCTCCTCTAATCTCGCATACTTTAAATTAATATCATAATAATCATTGATATTATCAATTCCATATACTAAATATCCTAAATTTAACAGTTTAGAGCAACAATGAAATCCAATGAAACCAGCGACACCAGTCAATAAAATTTTTTTCTTTTTCATTTTTTTCTAAGAAAGAGTATAAATCAAAAGCTATATATTTAATTTAAACTCTATTTAAAATATTTCAATTGTCAAAAACTTTAGCTAAACTCAAACATTCATAACAAAAATTTACAAATCTTAAGATTTAAACTAATTAAGCATGTGATATCTATAATATTATAAAAATTCTAAAAGTATTTTATCTATTTAAACGATTATTCAGATTAACTAAATGTAAAATATATATTATTCTCTAACTTTTTGTTAACATAAATTTTAGCTCATTTACAAATAATTTTCTAATTTTTAAATAAATTGATATCAGATTTAACCATGTCCTTGACAATTGAGGATAAATTATATTCTGGTAACCATCCTAACTTTTTCTTTGCTTTTGTAGGATCACCGATTAACAAATCCACCTCAGTTGGTCTAAAGTATTGTGAATCCACAGATAAAATTTCTTTACCTATTTTTAATTGATATTTTTCGTCACTACAGTAAGCTACACGAGCCTTTTCACAAATACCAGATCCAATAAATTCTAGTTCTATACCAACTTCTCTAAATGATAATACAACAAAATCTCTTACTCTTGTTGTTTCTCCAGTTGCAATTACCCAATCCTCTGGTTTATCTGCTTGAAGAATCATCCACATCATTCTAACATAATCTTTGGCGTGACCCCAATCACGTTTTGCATCAAGATTTCCGAGATAAAATTTATCTTGTTGTCCTAGTGCAATTCTAGCAACTGCGCGAGTAATTTTACGAGTTACAAAAGTTTCTCCTCTTCTTGGTGATTCATGGTTAAACGAGATACCATTACATGCAAACATATCGTAGGCTTCTCGGTAATTTTTAGTTATCCAAAAACCATACATTTTGGCAACACCATACGGTGATCTTGGATAAAAAGAAGAATTTTCATCGTAAAATCCTTTTTCATTTTTATTTTCCGGCATTCCACCATATAACTCAGAAGTTGATGCTTGATAGATTCTAGTTTTCTTTTCTAATCCTAACAAACGAACTGCCTCTAAAATCCTTAAAGTTCCTAACGCATCAACTTGTCCAACATATTCAGGGATATCAAATGAAACTTTAACATGTGACATGGCACCCAAATTATAAATTTCATCTGGTTGGCACAGTTGAATAATTTTGGTAATATTCAAAGAATCTGTTAAGTCTCCATAGTGTAATTTAAATCTTGGATTTTCATCATGAGGATCCTGATATATGTGATCAATACGCTCAGTATTTAAAGAAGATGATCTTCTTTTAATACCGTGGACCATATAACCTTTTTCAAGTAATAACTCAGCTAAATATGAGCCGTCTTGTCCTGTAACGCCAGTAATTAGTGCTACTTTCATGATTTTAGTTCTTTAAATTATTAATGATTTTTCTTATTGCTACTAAATTACTTAAAAGTGACTCAAGATTTTTTAAATTTAACATGTTTGCTCCATCACTTTTTGCAATTTTTGGATCAAAATGGGTTTCAATAAATAAACCATCTACATTGTTAACAACACCTGCTCTTGAAATAACCTCAATCATCTCAGGATTTCCTCCAGTAATTCCTAAATTTTGATTGGGTTTTTGTAATGAATGTGTGACATCTAAAATTAGTGGTGCAATTTTTCGCATCTCTGGGATTCCCCTAAGGTCAACTATCATGTCTTGATAACCAAACATAGTTCCTCTATCTGTTATCCAAGCTTTTTGATTTCCAGAATCTTTAACTTTTTGAACTGCGTATGTCATAGAACTTGGACTCATAAATTGTCCTTTTTTTAAATTAACAACCTTACCAGTTTTAGCAGCAGCAACAACCAAATCTGTTTGACGAACTAAAAATGCAGGTATTTGTAAAATATCTACATATTCAGAAACTTTTTCAGCATCTTTGGATTCGTGAATATCAGTTGTAGTTGGTATTTTAAATGTATCTGATACTTTTTTTAAAATGTTCAATGACTTCTCATCACCAATTCCAGTAAAACTATCTATTCTACTTCTGTTAGCTTTTTTAAAGCTTGCCTTAAAAATATAAGGAATCTCTAATTTATCAGTTATCGTAACTACTTTTTCAGCAATCCGTAAAGCCATATCTTCACTTTCTATGGCACAAGGACCACATATCAAAAAGAAATTTTGAGAATTAGTAAATTTTAAGTTTGGGATTTCTTCTAAAAAATCATGCATATTTTGTTGTAATAAATTAATTATTAAATTTAAATTCCATAATTTCTTTTGCTCTTATATAATTTTCCTCTGTGTCAATTCCAATTGATTTAAATTTTGATTCCACTACATTAATTTTAAAACCACTTTCTAAAATTCTAAGTTGCTCGAGCATTTCAATATTTTCTAAATTACTCTTTTTTAATGAACTATAATTATTAATAAAATTTCTTTTAAATCCGTAAATCCCTATGTGCTTAAAAAAAGGCACTTCATTAAAAAATTTCTTTTGATCCAATAATATTTGATTTTTTTTTGACAAATGTGGGATACATGATCTAGAAAAATATAAAGCGTTATTATTAATATCCTTTACTAATTTAACTGTGTTAGAGTCAAAAAGTTCGTCCGAGTTAAATAATCTTGTGCAAGCAGTAACTACTTGTACATTTTTTTTAATCAATTCTTCAAAAATTTTTTCAATTAATAAAGGGTTAATAAAAGGTTCGTCAGCTTGAACATTTACAGCAAAATCATATTGTAAATTTTTGAGAGCTTCAATTACTCTTTCGGTTCCCGATTTATGTCTTACACTTGTCATTATTACATTGGAAGTATAATTCAAACAACTGTTTTGTATTCTTTTACTATCAGTAGCAATATATACAACTGCATCATTAACTTTAATACATTTCTCGAATACTCGTTGTAATATGGTTTTTCCTTTAAGATCTAATAGTACTTTATTTTTTAATCTAGAAGATGAAAGTCGAGCTGGTATTATTATTACTTTTTTCATATTTAAATTCCTATATCATAAGACTGAACAATTCCAGTTAGTTGTTCTTTTTCATTTTTAACAATCAAGGAATTTATCTTCTTTGAAAACATTAAATCAACTGCAACATTTAATTTTGTAGTCTCATAAACTGATTGAGGCTTGTTAGTCATAATGTCTTTAGCTTTCAGTTGAAAAAAATTTATCTCGTTAAATTCCATAGCTCTTCTAATATCACCATCAGAGATTACGCCTCTAATCTTTTTTTTACTTTCAACAACAGCTAGTCCACATTTTCCAGAACTTATTACATTAACTACTTTTTTTATTGAATCATTTTCATTGACAAGTGGAAGATTATCTTTTTTCATTACATGTCCAACGTTCTGTAAAAGTCTTTTTCCAAGAGTGCCACCCAAATGAAACTTTGCAAAATTAACATCTTTAAAACCTCTTAAGTTCATTAAAGCTACAGCTAATGCATCTCCCATAGCCATTGTGGATGTGGTAGACGAGGTTGGAGCTAATTGCAATGGACATGCTTCTTTGGTAACAGAAATGTTTAAATTAAAGTTTGAATTTTTTGCTAGAGACGAGTCTTGATTTCCGGTAATTGAAATAATTATGTTTTCTTGTTGTTTAAAAGAGGGAATTAATTTTAGTATTTCATCTGTTTCACCTGAGTTAGAAATTAAAAGAACTATATCATCTTTTTCAACCATACCAAGATCTCCATGAAATGCATCGGAAGGATGAAGAAAAAAACTTGGTGTTCCAGTACTAGTTAAAGTTGAGGCTATCTTTTTTCCAACAATTCCTGATTTACCTATACCAGAAATAATTAACTTGCCTCTACATTTAAAAATCGAATTTACAGCCTCTTCAAAATCAATAGTTAACAGACTAGACAAATTAGCAATTTCATTTGACTCAATTTCAAAAACTCTTTTAGCGATGTTTAATAAATTCATGATTTATTTATTCATAGTTGGTGGTTGATTAACCACAAACCAATTATTAACAAGTTTCTTCCTATTGTAGATTAAATCCTTCTTTGTTATCCAATCAATTACACTACATCCAGAATGCTCACAAATAGCCTGTCCAGCAGCAGTATCCCACTCCATAGTAGGGGCAAATCTAGGATAGCAATCTGCCAAACCCTCAGCCACTAAGCATAATTTTAAGGAACTTCCTTTGGAGATTAAATTAACATTTCCTTTTATTTTCTTTTTGTTTTCTATAAAATCTAGAGTTTCATCTGAAAGATGAGAACGGCTAGCTACGATTGTATAAGTCTTATCAACTTTGGGTAAAGGTAATTTTAGTGCCGAATCAATTAAATTATTAACATTAAAATCTGCCAAATCAACAATTACTTTAAAGCTTCCTAATGAAAAAGATGAAAAATATAACTCATTTAAAACTGGTGCATACACTACTCCTAAAACAGGTTTATGATTTTCAATTAAAGCTATATTTACAGTAAAATCACCATTTTTTTTAATAAATTCCTTAGTACCATCAATTGGATCAACTAACCATAATTGAGTCCAGTTTTTACGCTCATTATATAAAATATCTTTGCCTTCCTCAGAAAGAATTGGAATATTAGTTTGATTTAAATGTGATTCAATAATTTGGTTTGAAACAAGATCTGCCTTCGTAAGTGGTGAATCATTAGATTTAAACTGTACATCAAAATCGTCAGACTCATTGTAAATCTTTAAAATTTCTTTAGCTGCTTCTAGTGCAGCAGTAATAGCTATTTTTAACAAGTCTTTGTTCACCTTATAATCATGGCTGCACCAATAGTTTCATTGGTTTGTTCATCAATAATAATTAAACTACCTGTCTGTCTATTTTTTTTATATGTATCATAAAATAAGGGCTTGGAGGTTCTTATAGACACTCTAGCAATATCATTCATTTCAACAAAATTTATGTTTTCAATGCGATGAAGTGTATTTATATCAACTTTATATATTATCTCCTTAATCATAGCTATACATTCTCTAGTTGTATGCTTGACAACAACTTTGGTTCGGGGTTGCAGAGGATTTTGACTCATCCAAGTCACTAAAACTTCTAAATCTTGGCTGACTTCAGGCACATTATTTTCTCTCACTATCATGTCTCCTCTACTAATATCAATTTCATCATCTAATGTAATATTCACAGACATTGGTGTAAAAGCTTCCTCTACAGCTATACCATTCAAATCAATTTTTTTAATTGTTGAGGTAAATCCAGATGGTAAAATTTTAACCTTATCTCCAGGTTTAAATATGCCTCCATCAATTCGGCCAGCGAAACCTCTATAATCCTGATGTTCTAAAGTATGTGGTCGAATAACAGTTTGTACAGGAAAACGACAATCTAAATGATTGTAATCACTCGAGATATGAACGTTTTCTAAATGATACATTAAGGTGCTACCTTCATACCATTCCATATTTGTTGAACGATTAACAACGTTGTCTCCATCCAATGCTGAAATAGGAATAAATTGAATATCTTTAATATCTAATTTAGATGAAAAGGCTTTAAATTCACTTACAATATTGTCATATATTTTTTCATCAAAATTTACTAAATCCATTTTATTAACACATACTATTGCGTGAGGAATCCTTAATAATGAAGCGATAAAAGCATGTCTATGTGTTTGCTCTTGCATGCCTTTTCTTGCATCAATGAGTATAATAGCTAGGTTAGCTGTTGACGCTCCAGTTACCATGTTTCGAGTGTATTGTATGTGTCCTGGCGTATCAGCAATTATGAACTTACGCTTTGGGGTAGCAAAATAACGATATGCTACGTCTATGGTTATCCCTTGCTCTCTTTCTGATTTTAAACCATCTGTTAGAAGTGATAAATCAATATAATCAAAGCCTTTATTTTTACTAGACTCTTCCACTGCGTCTATTTGATCTTGAAAAATTGATTTACTGTCGTAAAGCAAACGCCCTATAAGTGTACTTTTACCGTCATCAACGCTTCCAGCAGTTGTAAATCTTAATAATTGTATATTTTGTGATTTCATAATTTAAAAATACCCTTGTTTTTTTCTATCTTCCATAGCAGTTTCTGCTCGCTTATCATCTGCACGACCACCCCTTTCAGTTGTTCTTGTGTAGGAGATTTCTTTAATAACTTGATCAAGGCTATTGGCTGTTGATTCTACTGCACCAGTTATTGGCATATCCCCGCAGGTTCTGTATCTAACGGTCATAGTTCTCACTTCTTCACCTTTTTTTAGTTTAATAAATTTAGAATTTGCTAAAATAACTCCATCCCTTAAAACACATTCTCTTTCATGTGAGAAGTATAAACTTGGAAGTTCTATATTTTCTAATTTAATGTA
>TARA_B100000963_G_scaffold244357_1_pt1 | contig 11653 bp, 11 predicted proteins | sample TARA_B100000963 | Tara Oceans TARA_B100000963 (sample SAMEA2622097) | marine metagenome | biome: marine biome (ENVO:00000447); feature: surface water layer (ENVO:00002042); material: "saline water (ENVO:00002010), including plankton (ENVO:xxxxxxxx)" | depth 5 m | reverse complement strand
CTTGTTCATCAAGATTCGCTAGGTAATAAATATTACCACGATAAGAATAATTCTTCGAAAAGATGGGTAGTTTACGCTTCCGGTTTCGGTCCTGAGTCTTTACCGACACAATTTCATAATTGGTTGCATAATACCTCTGATGACATTTCTAATTTTGATTTAGAGGAAAATAATCAAGAGAGTATGGTAAAAAAAAGAGTGCAAAAACACTCAGTAAAACATAAAGAAACTTCCGATAAGGGATACAACAGTTGGCAACCAAAATAATTAACGAAATAGATACTTATGAGTCAAAATACCATTTTAAAATTGGTGTTCTTTTTACTTTTTTTTTAATTTCTATTTATTTTGTATTTAAAAATATAAATAATAATCACTTAATACCCTTTGTTGCTACATTTAATTATGTTGAAGGCATAAACAATAATACCGAGGTTCAACTCGCTGGTATTAAAATCGGTGATGTAAATCAAATAATGATTTCTTCTGATGGAATTATAGTAAATGGATATATTGATAGAGAATATAATATTCCAGAGGACTCAATTATAAAAATTAGAAGTAATGGTATTTTTGGAAGAAAAACATTATCTATTGAACCAGGTTTTGGAAATTATTTAAATAAATCTGATCGACAATATATATTCAACCAAACTCAAGACTCATACTCAGTTGATATGTTTCTTAGATATTTAAATGAATTAAATGAATAAAAAAATAAATATAGAATTTATGCTTGGATTACTAATATTAATATTTTCATTAATTTTAATTATTTATTATTCTTCCAAAATAAATCTCTTTAAAAAAACAGAAACATTTGAAATAAATTCTAGTTTTTTCGATGTAGGTAATATTAATATTGGTAATGATGTTAAAATTCAAGGTGTAAAAGTAGGGGAGGTTTCTAGAATTTCACTAGATCAAGAGAGTTATATGGCAATCATCACATCATCTGTTGATAAGAGTATAAAAATTCCAAATGACTCTATATTTAAAATATCTAATAATGGATTTATAGGGTCCCCGTATATCGAAATTCAAATAGGAAATAGCGAGGTACCACTCAAAAATAATGAATATACAATTAATAATGTTGATGCAGTCTCTTTGGAAGAGATTATTAATAATTTCATTTTTAAATAGTATTTTTTTTTGTCAATTACAGGCAACAGAAAAAAATAAAACAGAGCTTCTTATTCTAGATAAATCTTCTTCATCTAAATATGAAATTAAATTTTCAAATTCATATCAATTTAGAAATCTATCCTTTGATTTAATTTCGTGCAAAAGTATTGAATTTGATAAATATTTAGATAAAGCTGCTTTACTTAAAATTACGCAGAATGAAAAAATATTCATTGGATGGTTTTTTAAATATACAGATGAATTAAATTTGTATTCTAATAAGATTTACGAAATTTCACTTACAGATTGCTAATTGAAATTCTTAATATTATTTTCTAGCCAATTTGTATTATAAGTGCCATTAATAAAGTTATTCTGATTTAAAATCCATCTATGTAGATCAATATTTGTTTTTATACCGTCTATTATAATTTCATCTAATGCTCTTTTCATTATTGATATAGACTCATTTCTATCTTTTCCTTTTGAAATAATTTTTAAAACTAGGCTATCATAGTAAGGATTAACTTTATAATTTGTGTACAATGCTGTATCAACTCTGACTCCTTTTCCTCCTGGTATATTTATGAAATTTATTCTACCTGGACTTGGTGAAAAATCTTTGGCATTTTCTGCGTTTATTCTACATTCTATTGAATGACTCTTTTTAGATAAATCACTTAAATCTAATTTGTAACCTGCTGCAACCATTATTTGATATTTTACTAAATCAATGTCAAAAGCTTCCTCTGTGACAGGGTGCTCAACCTGTAATCTCGTATTCATCTCAATAAAAAATATCTTATTATCCTGATATAAAAACTCTAAAGTACCTAAACCTTCATATTTATTTTTAAGTAGTAATTCTTTAATATTTCTCTTAATTACTTTTAAATTATCTATCCTTATAAAATCAGATGGTATTTCTTCAATAATTTTTTGGTTTTTGCGTTGAATAGAGCAATCTCTTTGTCCGATTATTTCTGCATAACTATTTTTAGGATCTGATATGACCTGAAATTCAATATGTTTCGCATTTGTTAAGAATTTTTCAGCGTACATAGTATCATTTCCAAAATAATTTTTTGATTCCGCCTTTAATTGAGAGAAGTAGCTTTCTATCTGACTATTGTTATTAAATACCCTCATTCCTTTACCACCACCACCATAAGCCGCTTTTATTACTATCGGAAATCCAATTTCACTGGCTATTTTTATAGCGTCAGTTGTTTTATTTAAATTTTCAGAATTTCTACTTCCTAAAATAGGTAATTTGAAATCGTTTGCTAATTTTAAAGCATTACTTTTGTTACCTAATTCTAAAATTGACTTTGATGAAGGTCCAATAAACTTTACTTTATGTGAATTTAAAATTTTTGCAAATTTATCATTTTCACTTAAAAATCCATAACCTGGATGGACTGCATCAGCACCAGTTACATCAATAGCACTTATAATATTTGGAATATTTAAATAACTATTATTAGGTAAGGCGCTACCTACACAAACACTTTCATCAGCTAACTTAACATGCATGGCATCTGCATCTACATCTGAATGAATAGCTACTGTTTTGATACTAAGCTCTTTACATGCCCTAATAACACGTACAGCAATTTCTCCTCTATTTGCTACTAATATTTTTTTGAACAATTACGATATTTCAAAGAGGGGTTGACCAAATTCGACAGCTTCTCCATTTTTAATCATTACTGTCTTAATTGTGCAATCCCTATCAGATTTAATTTCATTAAAGGTTTTCATAGCTTCAATCAAACAAATTGTATCACCTTTTTTTATCTTTTGACCTTTTTTGGCAAAAGGTGGAGAGCTTGGTTTTGGTGTTAAGTAGACTATTCCTACCATTGGACTATCAATACTTAATAATTTATCACTATCATCTTTTTTTATATTCTGATTATTGGCATTTGAGATATTTTCAGTATATTGATTAAGTCTGCTAGCTTCAGAATTATTAGATATCTCAATAGTATGTATTTTATTTGAAAGTTTAATTGAACCTAAATTATTATCCTTAATTTTCTTTATTAAAAGTTCGATTGTTTCATTAATTTTTTTATCCAACATAGTCTATAATATACCTAATAGATGATAAAATAAAACTGTTATATGTTTACCTATATAAATTGTTTAGCCAACTTTAAATTTTGATTAAAATAGTTTGATCTTATTTTTATTCCGTATGCATTTTTTTTAATATTATCAATTTCATAATAATTTAATTGACCAACTAGCTGTCCATCTCTAATTATAAATGGAGTATCATATGCTCGTAATTCTAGAACTGCCGGGGTGCCTAATTTATTATTACCAAAACCTGGATCAAAAAAACCTGCATAGTGCACTCTAAAATTTCCAAAACTATCTTTGAAAGGTTCCAGTTCTGCAGCTTGATTATTTTTCACTTTAATAGACTCTTTAGACCTAAGAATATAAAACTCATCTTTCTCAATAATAAAATAATTATCTTCAGGTATTATTTCTTCCCAATATTTATTTGATTTATAAAAGTTAGTTTTATTTAGATCAATTGCAGATGTGATCTTTTTAGCTTTATAGGCAGATATTTGATTTCTTTTAATTGAAACAGATATGTTAAATTTTTTAATTTTATATTCTTTATTTGAACCTTGAAAAAATCTAATCTGATTTAATGATGTATTTTTTTTTACTATAATACTAAAAGATTGGGGAATTATTTCTAAGAATAGCTTACCCCTATAATTATAATTCACAAAATCGTATTCTTTACCGTTCTCAGTTATCACTCTAGTAAATATATCTAATCGACCTGTTGTACTTTTTGGATTTGATTTACCCATTATGTTAAAAGGTAATCTTAATTTTTCATTTAATTCACATAAATAAATGCAATTTTTTTCTAATAAACTATTTTGATTTAAATCAATTTTACTAAGCGTCAATTCTTTTATTACTTTTGATATTTTAATATTATTAGGTAAGAAAGATGCTTTTATTCTATAGCATTTGTCAGATAAAGTTAAATCAAGTGATGCAGGTTGTATTTGGTCAATTATTGAAGCAGAATTAGAATATATTTTTTTTTCTTTTATAAGAGTAATTATTTGTTCTCTATTTAAATAAGGCATATGATTTGTCTAGTGTTGGAATATATTTAATATCATATTTTTCACAAAAAAAATTCGTTTTATTTTTTGAATTTATAGTTTTATAAAATTGACAAAAATAGAAGTTAGATAAGTTATTATTTTCTATTTTATCGTAATATTTGCCATATATATAATAGTAAAAATATTCATTCATTATATTTTTATTAAATTTTAGATTTTCTATGATGTGGTATTTATTTTCTAAATTATTATCTAATATGTAATTTATATACTCTATTTTTAAAAAAGAGTTACTATTGATTTCTATTAAATTTTCAAAATTTATTTGCCAATTTTCAACAAATAAACCTTTTTTAAAAGCTTCATATTGAATCAAATGCTTATCAATATTATTTATATTTTCTTCTTGATCAAAAATACCTTTGCTAAGTTTTTTAAAAAAATTATTGAATGATTTGTCCTCAGATTCATTTGAATATTTTGATTTTATCCAATTAAATAAATGAGAATTGACTGATTTATTATAATTTAATTCTTTTAAATTATTAATTCTATCTGAATTTTTAGGATGTGTCCTAAAATATTGATTTTCTTTTTTTTGATTTTCTAAAAAATATATTAATTCTGTCGAATTAATCTGATTTTTTTTTATATGATTTATCATAAAATTGTCTGCTTCTATCTCAAAATTTATTGAGTGTTTGGAAATCTCATTGATAAGTCTACTATTTAATGCAATGCTAGTTCCAATACCAGCATTAGCATTACCAGCAACAATAGCTAATCCAACTGAAAATAAATTATAAAACGTACTTGTGCTATTTGAATTTTTAAGTTTAATTTTCTTTACTTGAAAATGATTTTTTATAACATGTCCATATTCATGTAAATATATAGCTTTAAGGGTATCCTCATTATTTATTATTTTAATTAATCCTGTTGTAATATATATACCGTTGCCTATTACAAACGCATTCGCAGATTTATTATTCACTAGATAAACATCAATTTTATTTAATTTTAAATCTTTACTAATATCTCCAATATAATCTTCGAATATCGGGTCTCTTATGATTTCAAAACTATTTAAGTAATTAAAATTAAATAAAAAAAAAATAAAAAAAATATACTTAAACTTAAGTTTCAATAACTTTTTTCTTAATTTTTCTTCTATAAGATTTTTCAGTATTTATATCTTTAGTCTTATTTTTTTCTATAATTTCTTTAGTATTATTTTTAACTTTGCTTATAAGTTCATGATTAAATTCATATATATTTTTTGGTAAAGATTTATTAACAAATTTAATATTAAAGGTTAGACCTATTGATTTTATTTTTTTTTCAATTATTTTAGAGTTTTGATTATAAAACTCTTCATCAATTTGAATTTCAATGTCATCTTTATTTCCTATTGCGTTTATACCCTTAATATTTGAAATAATATTATATATTATTATTGAATTAGTTTTTTTGAAGCCACCTCCATTACAACAATCACACTTATTATAAAAAGTTTCATAAATGCTTTGACCAATTCTCTGTCTTGATATCTCCATTAAACCAAATTGAGAAATTTTAGTAAATTGCACTCTGGCTCTGTCTTTATGAAATAATTCCTTAATTTTTCTCTCAACTTTTAAGTTATTAGCATTTATATTCATATCAATAAAGTCAATTACTATTAAACCTGCAATATTTCTTAATTGAATTTGTTTAAATATTTCGTCACTAGCCTCTAAATTTGTATTTAAAGCAGTAATTTCTATATTTTTTTCTGATGTTGCTCTTCCAGAATTTATATCAATGCTTGTTAAAGCTTCAGTTGGGTTAATTACTAAATACCCTCCTGACTTTAAATAAATATTTTCTTCAGTAAGGCTATTTATTGGATTTTTAATTCCATAATTTTCGAATAGTGGGAGTTTATCCTTATAATGTGTTATTTTTTTATTAGATTTAACACTAAAATCCTTTTCCAATTTCTTATATAACTTCATTGTTTTTAAATCAGAAAAAAATATTTCTTCAATAGTTCTTTGGTTAAAGTCTCTTGCTACTTTGATAATAGGTGTATCTAGTTCTGAAATCAATATAGGGGCCTTTGATTTTAAAGTATCTTCTCTTATCTTAGTCCATAATTTTCTTAAATAGCTAAAATCTGCAACTATATCTTCATCCTCTGCTGATATTGCATTTGTCCTAATAATTAAAGACATACCATCGGGCAAATTAAAACTATCATGTAATTTTTTTAATCTTTTTCGGTCAAGTGGGTTTGAAATTTTCTTTGAAACTCCACCTGTAGAGGAATTATTTGGTAATAAAACACTATAACGTCCTGGTAAGGATATAAAAGTTGTTATTGCTGCACCTTTTGTGCCTCTTTCTTCTTTTACTATTTGTATAAGAAGAACTTGATCTTTTTTGATTACATCTTGAATTTTATATTTTCGATAAAATGATAGAAATTGTTTTTTGCTCTCTTTTTCGTCATCTATTTCATTATTTTTTTCATTAGTATTTACTAGTAATTTTTCATTGTGAGGGATCTTGAAATAACTTGGATGAATTTCGTCAAAAGGTAAAAAAGCTTTTTTTTCTGAACCAAATTCAATAAAAGCAGCCTGAAGGGAGGGTTCCACTCTAGAAACGGTTCCTAGATAAATATTATTTTTTTTATTAGTTGCTAAATCATCTGAATAGTCAAAATAGTTGATTTCTTGGCCGTCAGTTGAAATGATACATAATTCGCCATTAATGCTACCATCGATAAAAATTCTTTTAGACATGTTTTTAAATCCTTTTGATATGATAATTTATTAGTAATTTGATTATTTAGTAAAATGAAACTTTTTAAATTTTTGCAGTACATTTTTATACTCTTTATTTTAGGCACATCCATAGTGGTAATATACCTATGGAATATTCAACAAGATTTACCTGATCACAATATATCTCAATATTTTCCAAATGAAATAACAAAAATTTATGATGAAAAGTACGAGTTAATGTACCACGTTGGAAATAGGGATAGGTTTTACCTTGATTATGATGACATACCGACAAATATGATAAATGCAATTATCTCAGCAGAAGACAAAACCTTTTTTAAACATCAAGGTTTTGATATTAAAGGAATAATAAATGCGTTTATAATAAATTTAAAAAATATTTATTCAAATAACAATTATAATTATGTTGGAGCTTCGACAATTACACAACAACTAGTTAAAAATATTTTACTTAGTAGAGATCAAACTATTGCGAGGAAAATAAAAGAATTAATTTTATCACTTAGGATAGAGAGAGAATATTCTAAGGAATTTATAATAGAATTATATTTAAATGAAATTTATTTTGGAAGACGCTCATATGGAGTTGCTTCAGCTTCCTTTAACTATTTTAATAAATCAATATTTGACTTGGACATACATGAATATGCATATATTGCAGCTTTACCTAAAGGCCCAAACAACTACGATCCTAATAAAAATTATAATAGAGCACTAGATCGAAGAAATTATGTTTTAAAACAAATGGAACTAAACAAATTTATAACTTCAAATCAATTTAATTTTTATTCAAAACAAGAAATAAAGCTTCATGAAAAAAATAATAAAAAATACAAATCTGATTACAAAACAGATTATATATTGAATTACTTAAATTCAAATTCATTTAACGAAAATGCATTTTACATACAATCCACAATAGATCAAAGTCTTCAAAAAATATCTGAAAAATCTTTGATTGATAATTTAGCATTTTTTGAGAGAAAATATAAAAATTGGAATGGAAGTTTTAAAAAATTGGAAGATATAATAAAATTTAATAATGAACATTGGCAAATCGCTAAGGTAATCAGTATAAATTCGAATTTTATAGAATTATCATTAATAAATTCAGATGAATCTATAAATTTAAATGAAGAGAGTAATTTGTATGGACCCAAAAAAGTCCCACCAAATAAGTATTTAAATATAAACGATTACCTGTTTGTCACTAATGTAGAGGACGTTTACTATGCAGTTCAGTTACATGAGATCAATGGATCTGTAATTATAATGGATCCTTTTAATGGAGATATAATCTCAATGGTTGGAGGAGTAAATTATGATATTAGCAATTTTAATAGGGTAACTCAGGCATATAGACAACCAGGCTCATCAATAAAACCTTTTATATATGCACAAGCACTAGAAACAAAAAAATTTTTACCTAACACTTTAATATTAGACTCAAATATTCTTTTAGAACAAGGTAATAATTTGCCAGTTTGGATACCTAAAAATTACTCTAATAAGTCATATGGTGAACTAACATTTAGAAGAGCTTTAGAGACTTCAAATAATTTAGTAACATTGAAAATTGGTCTCGATTTGGGATTGAATTCTGTTAACAAGTTTTTAGATAAGATAAAATTTTACAATATTGAAAATAAGACTGACGTTTATTCTACTCTTCTTGGCGCAGTAGAAAATAACCTTTTAAATTTAGCTAAATCATATTCAATCTTTTTAAACGGAGGTTATATAGTAGAACCATCAATAATTAAGAAAGTTGTCTCAAATGAGGGAGAGTTAATAATAAATAATGATTATTTTAAATGTAATTATTGTTCATTCTCGATCGAAGACAGATCATATCGAAGACCGATTATTGAGTCTCAGAGGGAAAAAGTAATTTCACCACAAACTTCTTTTCAGATTTTAAATATACTGGAAGGAGCTGTTGATAGAGGAACTGGTAAATCTTTAAATAAAATTGATTATCCGATCGCAGGAAAAACAGGTACCACAAATGAAAGTAAAGATTTGTGGTTTTTTGGACTTACCCCTAGGTATGTAATAGGAGTTTATGTTGGTTATGATAAACCCAGATCAATAGGATATAGAGAAACTGGATCCTCTGTTGCTTTACCTATTTTTAAAACAATTATTGAGAACTATCTTTCAAATTATAAAAATACTAATGATAAATTTATTGTACCAAGTGATTTAATTGTAAAAAAAGTTGATAAAGACAATGGTGATATTTCTGATGGACAAAATACAATTATTGACTATTTTACAAAAGATCAACTAGACATATTAGATAATATAAACATTATTGAAGAAATAGGTGGAATAAATTAATGGATAAATTTGAATTATTAAAATTAGTCAAGAATGTAGAATCTCTCATAGATATTACAAGGAGGAGTCTTTGACTATGAAAAAAGAATTCAAGATATTGAAAAATTAAATAAAATTATTACCAACCAGGAAAATTGGAGTAATATTAATTTAATAAATAAAACTCAAGAAGAATTAAAACAAAATACTAATATCATTAACGATTTTGATTTTGTTTTTAATCAATTTAAAGAATTTAAAGAGTTTATTGAAATTTATGAAACATTAAATGATAAAGAAATAAATGAATTAGTTAATAGTATCAATGATCTGAAAAGGAAGTGTGAAAAAATAAAGATAAAATCACTTTTAAACAAAGAAACTGACAATTGTAATGCTTTTTTAGAAATACATGCTGGAGCAGGAGGAACTGAAAGTCAAGACTGGGCAGAAATGTTGTCTAGAATGTATCAACGCTTTGCAGAAAAAAATGATTACAATTATAAAATTATAGACTACCAAAGAGGAGAAGAGGCTGGTCTCAAAAATTTAACAATGATCATATCAGGCTTTAAAAGTTATGGATTTTTAAAGAATGAATCAGGTATTCATAGGTTAGTAAGAATTTCTCCTTTTGACTCTAATAAGAGAAGACATACGAGTTTTTCAAGTGTGTGGGTATACCCAGAAATAGATAAGAATATAGAGATTGATATCAATAATAAAGATTTAAGGATTGATACATTTAGAGCCTCAGGAGCAGGAGGACAACACATTAATACTACTGATAGTGCAGTCAGAATAACACATTTAAAATACAATATTGTTGTTCAAAGCCAGAGTGAAAGATCGCAACATCGTAATAGAGATACTGCAATGAAGATGTTAAAATCTAGATTATATGAGATAGAATTAGATAAAAAAAATGAAGAAAAAAAAAGGGAAGAAAGTAATAAAAAGGAGATTGGATGGGGAAATCAAATAAGGTCTTATGTGCTTCATCCTTATAAAATGGTTAAAGATCTAAGAACTAATTATCAAACATCAAACGCTGAAAATGTTCTTGATGGAGAAATATTTGAATTTTTGGAGTCAACGCTAATAGATGCATAAATCTTTTTATTTAAAACTATCTGTTTTGTTATTCCTTCCTTTTCATTTAATAGCTTATGACTTTAGCTTTCAGAAAGAGGATAACTTATTAAAGATTGATTTTGAGGATAACCTAATAAAAGAAATTAAATTTGATTTAAAAATTAACGGTCAAAGAAATTTTGGAATAATTAATTATCATAATAACGAGATCTATATTCTTTTGAATACTGACCAAATATCATTTGACAATTTTAAAAAAGTATTTCCTAAACCACAAGAAAATAAAAAATTAAATAAAAAAATCAATTTTAATTGGGAAATATCTGAAATGAAAATTTCAGAGGATTACTCTCTTTATTCCAATAAGTTAAATTTTATCTACGATGAAGGTTTTGAATCTATGATGTTTTATGACAGTAAAAGAGAATTTGAATTATCAATTCTCCCACAATTAGAGGGAGATAAACAAATTTATTTATTCTCCAAAAATGCTGGACAATTCTTTTATGCTCAAAAAATTTCGAAAAATATGAATGGAGGTGCTTTAATTGGCAAGGGGTCTTTTAGAAAATTTAACGATTACGATTTGAACATAAAGGTTAAAGATTTTAGTATCGATAAAAATTCAAAGTTCTACAATTTACTTTTTACCTCAAGAATGTTGGATATTTTTTCAGTATTGCAAAACAGCCAAGATGAATTTAATTATTTAGAAGTGCCTGTAAGGAGGAAAGGTAAGGTTTTCTCTTTTGACCATGCTATTATGTTAGGCGGAACAGTTGCTTTTTCTTTCAAAGGTGAAGCCAACCCATCCAAAAAGATAGCAATTGTCAATGGTACTTACGGACCTTTATATTTATTCGAAAAGAACTTTAAAAATGTACCTTTTTTAAGTGAACTATTTGGTAAAAATGTCGAGGAAAGTCTTCTGGCTGCTGATTTTAAAGTTAAGAAGAATGGCAATAAAACAGATTTTATATTTAATCCTTTATCAATACTAACTCCTGGTAAAACAAGAAACTTTTTTGATATTTGGGAATAATTATTTTAGTATTTTAATTTGATCATGGGTATAAATTACTCCTGACTTTATGATTTCTGCACGCACTCCACTTCTAAAAGCTAAGAGTTTAACTAAATTACTCAACCCTAACTTGTTTTGTAGATACTTGCATGGTTGACATAACTCATGTACTTTGAAAA
>TARA_B100000963_G_scaffold361767_1_pt1 | contig 11654 bp, 8 predicted proteins | sample TARA_B100000963 | Tara Oceans TARA_B100000963 (sample SAMEA2622097) | marine metagenome | biome: marine biome (ENVO:00000447); feature: surface water layer (ENVO:00002042); material: "saline water (ENVO:00002010), including plankton (ENVO:xxxxxxxx)" | depth 5 m | reverse complement strand
ACACAGGACGCCATTGATAACTCACCCCGCCAAAAGCATTTAATTGAAGCGATGTGCTACCGCAAATAAAAGTGTCTGCTGTCAGACTCACTATGGGCAAGGAGTTTACCGTTATGGGAACGGAAAAAGTATCTCTACAAAACAAAGATGAAGTGGCAATAAGTGACACATTATAGGTGCCCGCCGAATCAAAGGTGAAGCTGGGGTTTTGGAGCAAGGAAGAGCCCTGACCTCCAAAGGACCAATTGTATGCAATCAATGTGCCTGAGTCCAATGAAGAGGAATCGACAAAGAATACAGGGGATCCCTCGCAACGATCACCGAATACAAAATCTGCATTGGGTATCGGAAGGACCTCGATACTTTGAAGCGTGCTGTCTACACAACCCAAAGACGACTCAATGACAAGGCTTACTTGATAGAATCCCGGTTGAGGATAGGAATAGCTAGTATTGATTGCATTGGAAGTATCAGACAATACACTCAAGTCACCAAAATTCCAAGACCACTCTTCTATACTGCCTTCTGTAGTCGTTGAGCCATCCAAAAATTGGGAGGCAATATTTAGGCAGGTATCCAATGCTTGGAAGTTTGCTTCGGTATACGCTACGTCTACTTCTACCGAATCTTCATCAAAACAACCTTCTGTCGTAGTAACTAATACAACATATTGACTCAATGAATCAGGATTTACCGTGGGTTGGTTGGTTGTTTCTCCGGTTAGGCTTGGTGATGTATACCATAGATAATCTTGTCCACCACTTACATTTAAAGCAACAGCGTCTCCCTCGCAAATTACCGTATCAGGTGAGATAACAATGTTTGGCAAAGGGTTAATAACCAGGGGAAGACTGGCCGTGTCTCTACAAGCAAGATTTGAAATTGCATTAACTTGGATATTATAGGTGCCTGCCGGTAAAAAAATCTGAGGATCAATGGCCGTACTTGACCATCCATTACCATCATCAAAATCCCATTCATAGGAGGTAATGCTTCCTGATGAAATCATGGATTCATTGATAATATTTATCGAATCTCCCTCACAAGGAAGCGATGTTGAATAGGCAAATTCAGGTAAAGGATGGACCACTACTGTATCGTAAACTGTCTCCTGACATCCCTTGCTTGTAGTTACAATAAGGCTCGAGACATAGGTGCCCGCCTCTGTATATGTATACGCCGGGTTTTGTAGGTTGGATGTATCAGAACTTGTCAAGGTATCTCCAAAGTCCCAACTCCATGAATTTATGAATCCTGTTGTAGCGAAGGAAGTATCTGTAAAGACAACCGGAAGATTAAGGCATGAATCCACTAGAAAATATCCGGGCCTAAAAATTGGATACATCTGCACAATTCCTGTAGCAGTATCGGCACATCCATCCCCGGAAGTCCCAATTACTGTTACAATAAATGTCCCTGTGTCTGAATAAAAGAAAGATGGATTGGGAATATTTGCGGTATCATCTGTAAGAGAAGGGACACCAAAATCCCAGAAATATTCTGTAATACCGAAATCAACACCTAAATCAAAAAACACCGTTCCGTCGTCGCACTGAGCGTCTATAGTAAAAAGCCCCGTCAAAGAATCTTGTGGGATACTTGGATCATAATTAATATCGACTTCCGGAAAGTCGCAAGAGCTTACCGTATACTGAAAATCACGGGATATCACGGAAAGTAAAACGCCATTGCGGTATTCCTCAACACAAACCGACATTGAAAACGTACCTGAATTGGGCGGTGTAATCTGCGCAATCCCTGTAACGGGATCAATAGAAGAGGAATTTTGGCCAAAAGGATCATTAGACGAAAAACCAGGGCCAAACATAACGGGCGAAAATGGGGGCCCATAAAAGGTATATCCATTAAATGTAGGTGGACCACCTTGTGCATTCAAATCGTTGGCATCAGCAATTGGAGGGTTATTTCCTTGGCCACTACCTAGCCCTAAGAATGGACTGCAAAAAGTATATACAAGAGAATCTCCGTCAGGGTCGGTGGCCGTAAATAGAATAGTGTTTAAGCGATCCTCGCACAAATATTGCTCCACGGTTTCATTAAAAACTGGGGAGCTATTGATAATATTCATAGGGGGAACAACTACTGAGGAAGTAAATCCGCTTTCTCCCGGATTCAGCAAGTTGTCGACCAAAGCCCCATTTCGGCAACATCTTGCGTAGACAAAAGTATAAAACGCATTGGGGTCATATCCTGGAATAGCGGTGGGCATATCAACCGTAAAGACGTATTGGCCAATTTCAGTATCTACGTCTGGAGGAGAGGACTGACAAGGATTAAGTTCAATGGGAATCGTTTCATCAACATCTAGAAACTGAAAGAAGGATACCACAAAATTTCCCGCATCATCGAAGACGCTAATTGTTGCAGGATCATCAAAATTTGCATTGGGATTTCCATTATAGTTGTCCCTGTAAATAGTAAGGGTAAATTCTAGACTATTTGTATTTGCAATTCTAGTATAGGTTAACTCACCACCTACAAGATGCGTTGCGCTCCCTTGAAAGCTAAAGCAAAGAAGAAGACATATGGCTAAAAAACATTGTTTCATCCCAGTCTTTAAAGATACGCTAAGAATGCCGTAATTGTTTTGTCAATATGTAAGAGAAGGTCCAAAAAAGTTCCAATTGAAGCATTTTTTTATCATATTCATAGAACAATCAATTTATGGATTTACAATCAGCCTACGCTACCATACTGCTAAGCGCAGAAACAGGAGGGTCAATGATGGGCCTTGCAAGCATTTTAATACTTGGAATTGCAGCACAATGGCTGGCGTGGAGGATTAAAATTCCTGCGATTCTACCCCTGATCCTAATTGGCCTATGTGCAGGCCCTCTGCCTGTGCTTTTTGGAGGGAATTCGCTAATTGTACCACAAGATATTTTTGCGGGGGCAACCATGTCGCACTTTATCTCTTTGTCCGTTGGGGTCATTCTCTTTGAGGGAGGGCTGACATTAAAGTTTCAGGAAATTAAAGGACTTGTAGCAACGGTTCGAAATATGTTAATTTATGGTGCTATCATTATGACTGCGGGGGGTGCAATATCCGCCACCTACATTCTTGGATTGGACTACCGAGTTGCCTTACTGTTTGGAACCTTGATTGTTGTCACGGGGCCAACGGTTATTCAGCCTATTATTCAATCTGTTCGCCCCAAACCTTCGGTGGCAGCTATTTTAAAGTGGGAAGGTATAACCATAGACCCCATTGGTGCTCTTCTAGCGGTTTTAATTTATGAGATTTTCTTTATGGCCATGGGGCATTCGGGAGCTGACCATTCTGCCATCGATGTGATACAAAACCTATTAATCATGCTGCTGACAGGTATTGGCGGGGGCGTGCTCTTCGGGTGGATCTTACATGAATGCATTACAAGAAAACTTGTGCCCCACTATTTAATCAATGTTTTTGTGCTCGCCTTTGTAATTATGTCTTATTCGACAGCAGACTGGGTGCAGCATGAATCAGGGCTTTTAGTAGTTACCATTATGGGAATCATGATTGCAAATAAACCCAATGCGGACTATTTGGATGAAATCATCGACTTTAAGGAAAGCATAACTATGCTTTTGATTTCCGTTCTCTTTATTGTGCTTTCAGCTAATCTGAGCGGGGAGGATATTCAACGACTTAATGATCCAAACATAATTTTTGTCTTCTTGATTATTATCCTAGTCCTGCGACCTATTGTTGTTTGGCTTAGTAGCCAGAGCTCCGCACTGACCTGGAAGGAAAAAGCATTTATTGCTTTTGTGGGCCCGAAGGGTATCGTTGCAGCAGCCGTTGCCGCTATTTTTGCCCTCAAAATTAACAGCGGAATAGACAATGGCTATCTTCCAGATTCCCTTAGATCTGATGCAGAACTACTAGTGCCACTTACCTTTTCAATTATTTTGGGCACGGTACTTTTAAATGGACTGTTTTCTGGTGTAGTGGCCAACCTTCTCCAAGTCAAAAAACGGGAATCCAATGGTTTACTTATTATTGGTGCTCACCCTTTTGCACAAAGACTTGCAGCCCATTTAGCCAAAAAAGATTTGCCAGTTACTCTTGCTGATACAAACCAAGAAAACGTTCGAAGTGCAGGAAACCAAGGATTAAGGTCGCTAGAAGTTAATGCCCTATCAGACAAAATGGATGATATGCTTACGACCGAAGACGTCGGTCAGATGTTGGCTCTAACTCCGAGTAACGATGTCAATATTTTTTCCTGTCAGAAATTTGAAAAAATCTTTGGAGAGGAAAATGTGAGCCGAATCTGTAGCAAAACAGAAACTGAAAACAGCAGCCTGTCCAGTTCGACACGAATAATGGGAAAAGGTAGATTACATTTTCCTAAGATTATGGCTGAATTTAACAACACGGATCAATTCGTGGACCGCACAATATCGAAGGCAGACCTACAAGACCGTTGGATAAGTAGAGAAGAAATTTTCCCAGTTATGATTATTGATAAAAAAGGAAAACAAAAGGTTTTTACTCCTGGCTCGTTGAATTTTCTTAATGAAGGAGATGTCGTGGTGCATCTAGTCTTAGCCCAATAACTCTTTTTTTCATAACGATCAAGACTATGGGGAAAGACAAACTCAAAAAATTTGCTAAGTACAAATCATTCCCTTTTTGTTACGAAAACCTGTCTTTTGACCAACCTCAATTAATCGATTCCCAAAACCAAGCGGTCAGTATCGCTGGACAATGGAAACCGACCCTTGGAGTAGCCCTTGGCGATCTAATCTTAGAGCTCGCCTGTGGTAAGGGTGAATATACAGTAGGAATGGCCGAACATTACCCTGAAAATGGCTACATAGGCGTAGACATTAAGGGGGCTCGAATGCATCAAGGAGCATGCTTTGTTAACGATAAAAAACTCAGCAATGCAGCCTTTATTAGAAGCCGAATAGAATTGATTGAACACTTTTTTAGCCCTGGAGAGGTCGATGGTATATTTATCATTTTCCCCGATCCCTTTCTAAGAAATCGATCGGCCTCACGAAGACTTACCTCTCCTCCTTTTTTAGATCGTTATCGAAAAATTTGTGATCCAAAGGCTACAATACGACTTAAAACGGACAGTCCCGAACTCTACAAATACACCCTAGGGGTGATCCAAAAGCAAAAACTGCAAATCAAATACCAAATTGATGATGTTTACGCCGGACAATGTAGCCTATGGGGTTTACAGGAAATCCAAACATTTTATGAGACTATGCATTTAGAGGCCAAGCGTACGATAATGTATGTTGAGTTCAACCTATTTACATGAAAAACCCACCTGATTTTGCCGAAAAGGTTATTGATACGATTATGCAAATCCCACGGGGTAAAGTCACCACCTATGGAGCGTTAGCCGCATTTTGCGGAAGTCCTAAATCAGCCAGATATGTAGGAAATTTGCTTAAAATGAGTCGATATTCATCATATAATCTGCCGGCACATCGCGTAGTAAATAGACACGGTATGCTCACAGGTCAAGCTTTTTTTGATGTTGAGTACCCTATGAAAAAACGCTTAGAAGAAGAGGGGGTAAAAATTGAAAGCAACCAAGTTGTTAACTTTGCTCATCTATTTTGGAAACCAACCGAACCGTTATGATGATTCCTCTAAACCGCATGATTTTAAAACAATTCCTTGCTGTTTTGTTGATTGGTTTGACAAGTGTCTCGGGCTACAGCCAAAGTGCTGACCCAGATCTTGTATCTCCTCAAAAGGCCATTGAGACGCATTTAATCTATCTACAAGATGACAGCTACAACCCTGAGCGCTCGGCAAAGGCAATCCCAGCATCCGCTGGCAACCTAAAAGAACGTAAAGCAGTCGCTATAAAGCTAAAAGAGCTTTTTGACGGCATGGGTTTATATCTAGACCCTGAGCTTATTCCACAAAACCCGGACTACGTCGATACCAATTATAACAATCAAAATATCTATTCGCTCACCACCCTTGATGCCTCGTTATATCTCATTAGAGATACGAGTGGTAATTGGGTGTATTCTGACGCTACGATACAGGGGTTGGACGAGGCTTACAAAGAAATCTATCCATTTGGTGTGGATTTTCTTAAAAATTTGCTTCCCTATAATGTTGGGATGCAATCCTTTCTAGGACTAGCCCTGTGGCAATGGTCTGGTATAGGAATCTTAATCATTGGTGCGTTTCTTTTACGTTTTCTACTCACTCAATTGCTAAGTTTATTTGTAGGTATACTATTCCGGTCAGCACTAAAACAATATGCACCCGAACGCGGAAAGCTTACAGAAATGCTTCGTTTTTTTAGCATTTTTCTTGTTATAAGAGGGCTAGATATTGCCAGTTCTAGCTTACAACTCAACCCTTACCTCTACAATTACATTACCATTGGATTTCTTTTATCGGGCTGCGTAGCTCTTGTTTTTGGTTTTCTCAAAGCAATTGATATTTTAAATGAATACCTAATAAAAATTGTTGCGCGTACGGATAATCAAATGGACGACCAATTCCTGCCTGTAGTTGTCCGAGTTTTAAATATTCTTGTTATTGGAGCCGGCGTGGTATACGCGTTAACTGTTTTTAATATCGATCTTACCGCTATCCTTGCAGGACTTTCTGTAGGAGCCCTAGCATTAGCCCTAGCCGCTCAGGATACCGTAAAGAATTTCTTAGGATCGGTGACTGTTTTTGTTGACAAACCTTTTAAAATTGGTGACTATGTTAAAGTAAATGGCGTTGAAGCAACTGTTGAAAGTGTAGGTATTCGCTCTACGCGTTTACGCACACCTGATCGATCCTTAGTTACAATTCCAAACGGGGAGTTGTCGAATATGACAATCGATAACTTAGGAGAACGGAACCTGCGACGATGGAAAACAGTACTTGGCCTAACCTATGAATCAAAGCCCGAAGCGATCCAGAGCCTATGTCAGTCCATTAAGGAACTCTACGCCCGCTCCGAACACGTTGATGTTGAGAATAGCTCCGTACACTTGCACACATTAAATGCATCATCTATTGATGTCCTGCTCCTTATCTATATGGATGCCAATTCCTATGATGATGAATTGGATATCAGAGAACAACTGATTTTTGAAATCATGGATTTAGTGGCGAAAGAGGGTCTGAGCTTCGCATTCCCCTCGCAGTCAATTTATATAGAATCCCAGCCCAAGTCATAACAAAATGGCATAAAAAAAGATGCGGCGCTTCTTTTTACTGAAACGCCGCACCGAACCAAGACTATGAACTCTATAGCGATCTCTCCTTTCGCACAGAGCACTATTAATACGTGAGAAAGGTTATCTTATTGTGAACTTTTAAGAGTTTATGAAAAAAAAATCTGATGAAGAGCTTTTGCAGGCCTACCAATCCCTCAAGGATCACGATAGCCTTGCTGTTCTTTTTATGCGCTACTCTTCACAGGTGTTAGGTTTATGCATGCAATACCTCAAGAATTCTGCCGATGCAGAAGATGCCGTAATGGATATCTACAGTCATATTCAAAAACCACTGTGTCATCAGAACGTCCAGCACTTTAAAGCATGGATTATGCAGGTAAGCCGTAACCACTGCCTACAAATCCTTCGCAAAAATAAGGGCAAGTACTCAGTTGATATAATGGAGTTAAACCATATGGAATCCACTGATGATTTGCATCAAGTATATATTGAAGATCGATGGCTTGATATCATGGAAGAAGAACTAGAGAGACTCAGTGAAGAACAACAAATTTGCCTTCGCATGATGTATTTAGAGGGATATTCCTATAAAGAGATAGCAGCAGTAAAGGGATATGATCTTAAAAAGGTTAAAAGTTATATCCAAAATGGAAAGCGCAACCTTACCCTTAGTGTAAAAGCCAGAAAGAATCATGAGTAAGCACAAAAAACATATTTCAAATAACGATTCCTTTCTAAACAAGGTTTTTTCTAAAGAACAATCTAAAGAGACCTATACGGATCTTGAATGGGAAGCTAAGCAAGGGCTAGATCAACTTGGAGAAGAGCGGACAATCAAGGCATTGGCACGCATTCATAAGCGAATTGAATCGCAAAAAAGAAAACAATCAAAAACGCCAACTGTCATACCTTTTTGGCGCTACGCCGCAGCAGCTGCATGTGCAGGGATTCTAGTTTTTGTCGGAAATCAAATTATTAATTCTACAGACAACAAAGGCCCTATTTCCTATGATACACAAAAGACACAAGATCAAGACATCCCGCAAGACAAAGGCCTAACAACCTCAACCGAGGCAAGCCAAGAGGCTACTACTGACCAATCCACACCTGATCAAGCTTCCTCTGTAGATGGTGGCTTGAACAAGCCTAATCAAGATCTGGAGATGGAAATAAAGGACAATGCCATTCTTCCTGCACCCTCCCCACCCCCAGCAGAGCCCGCCTTACCTACAGAAGTTGTAAAAGAGAGAATCGTTTTTGAAGAGGTTGACTCTGAAGAGATAGTTATTCTTGATCGTCCTAATAATGTTGAGGATATCTTATCGAGTCAAGGATCTGCAGTTATTGAGCAAGAGGAAAACCTAACTGAAGCATTATTGGAAGATGAGATCATGCCAGAAATGACGAACAGAAGCAGTGAAAAAAATTCATTATCCATGGAGGGTATGGCTGATTCCGATGTACAAGAAGAATCGGTGTACGACTGGAGTATCGCGTTTTCTGAAAAACAGTTTCAGGAGATTACCAAACGATTTGAGGAATCCGACTGGGCTGAACAACATACAAATGAAGATGCTATGTTCTTTACTGCGCGCGCCTATCATGCGCTTGGTAATTTTAATAAAGCCACAGAAATCATGCAAGAAATAGTTCATCTCAATGCCGAAAAAGCACAGCAAGCTAAAAGCTATTTAGAGCAATGGGAAAAATGATTGTATACTAGGACTTCTCATTGTTAAGATACTCAGCTAACTGCTCGAGCTCGTCAAAAAATTCCTCACCATACTTGCGGACCAGTGCATCTTTTACAAAGGCATATACAGGAGTCTTCAATTTTTCACCTAGGGCACATGCTGCTTTACATATCTCCCATTCCTCATAGTTTAGGGCCTCAGTATCATTGAGTTTTGTAATACGTATGGGGTATAAATGACAGGATATCGGTTTACGAAATGTTACTTTTTTGTCATTGTGCGCCTCTTCAATACCACATAGAGTAACCCCACTCTTTTCAATAGCAAACACACAATGCTTCGAACCATGAAGTGTCGTTTTAAATACCCCGTCATCCTCATCAAGCGTAAAAGGACCATTAACATCTAATACTTCTTGATGGGCCTCGCTAAGATATGGTCGAACGGCGTCCAAAACATTTTCAAGTTCGGCTAACTCAAAAGGCTCTAATGGAGCTCCTGTGTCACCTTCAACACAACATTTTCCATTACAAGCGCTCAAGTCACAAACAAAGTGTTCTTTAAAAATTGCCTCACTAAGTAGCTTGTCTTTGAATAAAATCATTTCAACCGCATTTTTCTCCCAATTGCAAAAATACAGGGACGCTTATGTAAATCAATGATTTCGTTTTTCCAGTCTATGACTTTTTTTGTTTTAATCCATTGGGTGTCAAGAGTTAAATCACAAGAAACATGTAATAAGGTCGACAGATTAAGTTGATTTAAAAGGGCTTTCCATAATGCCATATTACGATAAGGAGTTTCCATAAAAAGTTGTGTCGCGCCATAAGCATTGACCGCCTTTTCCATAGTGCGTATTTGTTTGTTACGAGCAGCCTGTTGTACTGGAAGGTATCCATGAAATACAAACTGCTGGCCATTTAATCCACTACCTGTCAGGGCTAAAAGAATGCTTGAAGGACCCACTAGGGGTTGAATCTCGAAATTTAGCTCATGGGCAATGGATACAATAACTGAGCCCGGATCGGCAATACATGGATTACCCGCCTCGCTGAGAACACCCACATCTTGGGACTTTGATTTAGCCTCTTGAAGGGTTTTACGAATGTTTTTTACGTTTGGATTATGCTTATCTAACTCAAGCCAACGAATCGCTTCGTCAAAGTTTCGTTTATCTCCTATTTTTCGTAAAAATCGACGAGCAGTTCGGAGGCGTTCAACGATAAGATACTCTATTGGAGCAATGGTCTCAACAAGTCTTGGATCTATGAGATCCGCATTGCCTAAATCAGTTGGAATTAAAAAAAGTCTTGGCATTAGCGAATTAGGGCTACACTTCCTTTCTGCTCTACAATATGATCTCCTAAAAACCACACTTCCACTAAGTAGGTATACATTCCGGGTGGTTGCATCTTTCCTTTATACCTACCATCCCATTGGGGACGGCTGCTCTCTACATGAAATACAGCTTGTCCCCAGCGGTTATAAATTGAAAGATTAACTTGGGAAACCCCAACTCCATACACCTCAAAAACATCATTTTGACCATCGCCGTTTGGTGTGAACGCATTGGGTATATAGATATCTAACGGGTCGTCCACAAACAATGTAAAGTCAGTTGATCCAGTACATCCTAGACTATCCGTAACCAACACTGTATAATCACTTGTTACATAAGGGGTAGCGATGGGATTACTGCAATCATCACAACTTAATCCAAACGAAGGAGTCCATAGATATTCGAAGGGGTCTCTACCATTCCAAACACTATCGAGCACTAGGCTTATAGTGTCTCCATAATTAAGGTATTGATCAGCAATGAATGGCGCTATATTTTGTGGCTCAACTACTTGTATAGGGTTTAATGTGTCAGAGCATCCAAGGTCATCTGTTACAATAATCTCATATAGTCCTGAGGGTAAGTTCTCAAAAAGTGGACTTGGCTGGACACCCGTCAAATCCAACAGTTGATAGGAAAAGGTTCTCAACGTATCCGATGCACTAACCAAAACCTCGAGACTGCCATCTTGGTCACCATTGCACAAAGTCGGACTAGCCTGTGCACTATAGCTATTAGCCAGTGGCTCAGACAATGTAAACACACTGTCACCTCTACACCCTGTTCCAAATTCAACAAGTTCAATTCGATAACTGCCTGCCGATAAGTTATTGAATATTCCTGTGAGGTTGCTTTGAATAAGGAGTCCATTAATGTCCAAAAGATGAGCCTCAAAACCGGTAACCCCATCAGACGAGACTATAATCTCTCCCCCATTGCCGCCATTACAAGCTACATTACTGCCACCTAAGTTGAGGTTAACATTTCTGCCTGGATCAATAGAATAAGTTCCACTGGCTTGACATGAATTAGCATCAGTTACAAGGACTTGGTAAGTGCCAGGTTGCAGGCTATCAAAAAGAACATTTATACCATTTTGTGTAAGTGTATCCCAATCCCAAGTAAAGGGGCCGGTACCCCCTGAAGCACTAATCTCAATAAAACCATCCGAAACGCCTAAGCAGGTTTCATGAGAAATATCCTCTGCGATAGTCAAGAGAGCTGGACTGCCTACTTCCACTGAATCCACAAAGGCGCAACCATAGGTATCATAAACTACTACACTGTAGTTGCCTGCACCTAGACCAGAGGCAGTATCTGTTGTTTGAGCTAACACATCATTCCATTGGAAAGAATACGGCGCATCCCCTCCACTTGGAAACACCCAAGCTCTTCCATCATTGCTAGCGTTACAGGAGGTATTCTCACTTCCTACAGCTAGAAAAGGAACA
>TARA_B100000963_G_scaffold265521_1_pt1 | contig 11654 bp, 9 predicted proteins | sample TARA_B100000963 | Tara Oceans TARA_B100000963 (sample SAMEA2622097) | marine metagenome | biome: marine biome (ENVO:00000447); feature: surface water layer (ENVO:00002042); material: "saline water (ENVO:00002010), including plankton (ENVO:xxxxxxxx)" | depth 5 m | reverse complement strand
CCGAAGGATGGCGATTGGGTTGACCAAGCAATGGCAGAGAAAATGTTTGCTCAGGCGGGTTTGAATAAGTGGAAGTTCATGTCACCGGATGGTGTAGATATTCGTAACCAACTTTATGATTTAATGGATGAAATTCAAGATGAATTAACCAATTCTGCCACCTCTCCATTGGTGGTTAGTATCGATCAATATTTCAATGTCAAAGGTATTGGGTTGGTGGCAATTGGTTACGTTCAATGTGGTACTCTCAAAGTCCACGATGAACTTCACATACTGCCATCAAAAGGAGGTGGCAATACCAAGTCTCTACAAGTAATGGATGATGATGTCCAAACTGCCCAATCGGGCGATCGGGTCGGAATAGCAATAAGAGGCGCTAAAGAAGAATCCCTGGGCAACGGTTCAATAATTGTCAAGCCTGCTGTTGACGACAAAAAAACCAATACTCACATCCCGTTAGCTGTTGTAGAGCATAAAATCTCAGAATTAACTTTGACAACATCACCGTTCCAAAAACGAATACTTACCGAAGGTGATGTTGTACACGTCGGCGTGGACTTGCAGTTCACAGTCGGCCGAATCAAGTCTGTTGATGGTGAAAAACTGACTGTGGAATGGGATTCTCCAGTGTATGTAAGACGAGAAAATCCTGCCTCTGCAATTATTGCTCAATTGGATTCTAAGCCTAGAATTATCGGCTCCTCGATAATTCGACTGAGTGAGTGAGGCGGCGGAAATTCTCAGCGATAAAACAAGGTGTTTCGCGGGATAATTTTGCGGTGGTTTCTTAACCTACACAGTCTGCTTTAGCAATTAGGATGCACTCAACAGGTCGCGTAGCATATTCATCGGCAGAGTCACAAGATGTAAAAATCGACTCGCTGTACCACGATGGCGCGTCTGGTAAGGTTGTAGCAAATATCGACGAAAAAATACTAAGTTTAGAGTCGAAATCTGGGCACGGACTGGATATAAAAATTCACACCATTAATCGAGTACACCATCACCACACTAGGTTAATTCCCGGCTATGTAGCAACTCTCGGCCTGGCATTGGTTTGGTCAAGCATCAGAATCTTTGCGTCTTCCACTCTTCAAATTATCACGCTTTTAGCCGGATTTAGTCTTATGATTGGGTGGGCAGTGACTCGAAAACCAACATTAACTATTGACACCGAGGCAGGCGATTGCCACGTTATTACCGGAAATGATTTCTCCTTATTGAAATTAAACACCATCTTAATAAAATTACAAAAAGGATTCTCACTAGAAGAGGCTGCGGATGGCTTAGAAATTCTTGAAACAGATGCACAATATCCAAGAAATTCAATATTAGAACAAAATGATGTTCCAGTAAATATTGCGACAGTTTCTAGGCCTGAATCAATAGCAACCTTTCTTTCAAGTGATATAGCAGAATCTGTTGCTCCTGAACCTGATTTATCGCCTGCTCTGGACCTTAGCATATTCGATTCTGTAATGCCACCCCCGCCGACGCCTCAAACGACTAATCCAAGTTGGCATGAGTTAGCCAGTGAAAGACGGGAGCGTAATACTTCTACTAGCGGAGATTCTTTGATTCAGCGAGGCATTGAGAATGTGGCTGATCGACGAAATAGGCAAGAAAACCACCCAATGTCGATGTTTAATAAACTAGATTTAGACTTGCCCAATATCAATAACAACCCTCACAGTTCACCAGACAATCGCTTCCAAAATCCGGGTTTAATATCAAGTAATGAAACCTTCAGAAGTGACGAAGCAGGCCCTTCACAGATGCCAGAGTTAATACCGAGTTTTTGGAATAAAGAAGGTTATCACAACCCCAAGGAAATAAACCAACCAACTCTGCCAACAGATTTCGACGAGTTTAACTCTCCGGACACATTACTAGGTAACCTAGATACCGAAGGAAACCCGGTGGAATCACTGGTTGCTAGCGCTAGAAGAGAGGCTAACCCGCAAAGACAACTACCAACGAACGACGCCCTACCAATCAACCAAAACTCTAGGCTGCGAAAGAAAACCACAGCCAATAACTCTAGACTTGTCAAACGAAGAGTGAATACCAGTAGTTCAACAAGAAGGGGCAGGCTGGTACCTGCCATAGGCAATGCCATGAGAGATTTTAGCACTTCAATTACTAATCGTATCATCAACACTTTCGAAGAAACTGCCCCACAATCCACAAACCTAAGGGAAAGAGCTGATGAAGCGCAGCAAGAAGAACTTGATACCTTCAGGAATTTAGCTCAGAGCAATGGTGGAACGCTACCAGACGAAAAAGCCCGTGAACTTGAAGAGAACGTTCGGCGAAGGAGGGCTTTGATTGAACAGAATGAACAAGAGTTTGCCGAATCTGACGATGATATTTCATGGACTGATTTAATCGATACCGAGGCTCACAAAAATTCAATTGCTGGCAAGGGCGGTCTTCCAAGGATTGACCTTTAATCATGTTAACATTGCTTCGAATTCATTGAGCCTTGAGCTAAACATTTCATTATCCAAAGCTAATAGGCCAGAAGTTCCAAAGGATTCCAAGGTAAAACTCGCGGTCACTGTTGCTCTAACTAGTGCTTCTCTCAACTCATTTCTAGTAAGTTTACCATCATTTGAGGCGAGAAAAGCAGCAATGGTACCAGCGAATGAATCACCACATCCAGTAGGATCAACTATATTCTCAGTCGGATAAGCGGGCAACGAAATTATCTCTCCGCCATGGAATGCGACTACACCATGCTCCCCCTTTTTTATGATAAGGGTTTGACAACCAACCATTTCAATCAAAGTTCTAGATGCTCTAATTAGATTATCATCTTCAGCCAACATTCTAACCTCACCGTCGTTAATAATTATTAGATCGACTCTTTTCATCACGGATAACAAATCTTCCTTGGCAATCTCGATCCATAGATTCATCGAATCTAACATAGATAAGCGCGTTCCTGTGGCTTGTTCTAGGACTTTGGATTGCAATATAGGAACTAAATTAGCACAGAATAGAACTTTCGGGCTTGTTGACTGAGATGGCACTTTGGGGTCAAAGTCACCAAATACATTCAACTGAGTATCATGTGTTTGAGCAACTCCCATATCTCCATGATAGGAACCTTCCCAACGGAACGTATTGCCCTCTGCGATTTCTAAACCTGTCAAATCTAATCCTTGTGACTCCAACATAGCGATGTCGGTAGCCTTGAAATCTTGTCCAACAACTCCGACTAAGCCAATTTTCTCCAACCCGAGATAATTACCGTGAAAACGGCTCGCTATCCCAGCATAAACCGCAGAACCACCTAGCGCATCTTCAACCTTGCCTACCGGCGAGGTTACACTATCATAAGCAATACTTCCAACCATCAAAACATCCAAGCAATCTCACCTCATCCAAGTAATTCTTGATGATTGTCGATATACTGTATTGTAACATCTCGATTCAAGAAATCCTTTTCATCCATTATCCTTCTGTGAAGTGGTATAAGATGTTGAACTCCAGTAATTTGAGTCTCATCTAGCGCAGTACGCATTCTTCTGATAGCATCATCCCGATCATGACCCCACGTCAAGAGTTTGGCTAGTAATGAATCAAAACAACCTGGCATCTCGTATCCGGGGTGGGCATGTGTGTCACACCTGATGCCAAAGCCTGATGGGAAGTGACAATCCCAAAGCCTACCTGGGCTAGGTACGAATTGTTTGGGATCTTCGGCGTTTAGCCGACATTGTATTGCGTGGCCACGCCATTTTATTTCGTCTTGGGATAAGGGCAAATCTTCACCTTGAGCAACGCGGATTCCTAACTCAACCAAATTGTGTCCAGTAATCAATTCGGTCACAGTATGTTCAACTTGCACCCGGGGGTTTACTTCTAGGAAATAGAAATCACCGCTGGAATCTCTCAGGAATTCAAATGTTGCAAGGCCTTTGTAGCCGACGGATTCAGCACCTTTGCAGACTAAATCCCCAATTTCTGCTCGCTTTTCATCGGAAAGCCACGGACCTTCTTCAACCAGTTTTTGATGTCGCCTTTGAATGGAACAGAAACGTTCACCAAAATGTATAGCATTCTTGCCATCAGCTAGCACTTGGAATTCTACATGTTGAGCTCCTTGTATGTATTTTTCAACAAATACCCTCTCATCACCAAAAGCCGATTTCGCTCGTGACATGCACAGCTTCAACGCACTAGCAAATTGGGATTCTTCTTCAACAATTTGCATACCGATTCCTCCGCCACCAGCAGCTGCCTTGATGATAACGGGATAGCCAATCTCATCAGCCAATTCACTAGCAACTTTTTCATCGGATATCGGTTCTGATGAACCCTTAGCAACTGGCAATCCCGCTGCTTCCATAGCAGCTCTAGCCTCTATTTTATCGCCAAGAAGAGTAATTACGTCACTGGATGGGCCGATGAAGGTAATGCCTTCCTCTGTGAGTCGCTTGACGAATTGTGCATTCTCCGCCAAAAAACCATATCCTGGATGAACAGCATCACACTCTAACTCCTTAGCAGCATTAACAACTGCTTCAATGTCTAAATAAGAATCCAGCGGATTTGTTCGATAATTTGGGTAAGCGATGTCTGACAGCATAACCGGTAGCGACAACCTGTCTTCCTTACCATGAATAATTGCTGCTTCTATACCCATGTCTCTCAGTGTTCGCAAAATTCTGAGCGCTATTTCGCCGCGGTTTGCAATCAAGACCCGCCTGAATCCCATATTCTAACGGAAACATCGGCAATCTATGAGTAAAACGGTTAATATCGTGATTTTTGAATGGATTTTCATCGCCGAATATCGGAGTTTAAGTACGGAATTTGGTCATTTTTAGGCGATTTTTGGATTTTTAACCCTTTTTGTAGGATTATATTAATATTGTAGTAATGAGATTGGCGATTATGGACCAAATAGACAAATCAGGTGCGGAAATTGTGGCCGCATTAGGCGGTAAAGATTTGAATAGGGATGGCAGAATCATCAATTTAGTCATTTGCGGGAATTCAAAATTTTATGATTATGCGTGGCTTGAAGATCAACTTGACCATTGGGTTGAGCAGCATGCTTACCCTGACATGATAATTATTGGCGGGGCTAGTGGTGTAGATTATTTGGCTGAGCGATGGGCTGATAACCAAAACATTCCATTAGCCGTTTACACTGAGGCTTGGCAGTCACCAAGACCCAATACAGAATTGGATAGTGGCCGGCCTGAAGCTCTTGCATCACTAGCGGATGAAATGCTCAAACACGCCACTCATATGTTGGCATTCCCCGGTCCTGATTCTGTTTGGACAAAAAAAATGATAGACATTGCAATGAGTGAAAGTATACCCGTCAAGATGGTAGACTTGCCAACAGAAGGTTTGTGATTAGTAGACATCTCGAAGATATCGCTTCTGTTCCTTCATCATTGTCTTTTCAATAAAGTGTGTAGCATCTGCTTCTGACATTCCGCCATGCTCTATCGCAATCTCAATTAGCGCACGATGTACATCTTTTGCCATGTAGGTTTTATCACCACAAATGTAGAAATATGCACCATTTTCAAACCATTCCCAAACTTCAGCACCATGTTCTTTTAGTCTGTGTTGGACATAAATCTTCTCGGCTTGATCTCTTGACCATGCTGTTGTGTAACGGTACAAATCTCCGCTATCGAGCCAAGATTCGATAGTGTCCTTGTAGTAGAATTCGGTTTTTGACGATTGGTCCCCGAAAAATAGCCAATTTCTACCCTTTCCATTATCGAAAACCCGTTGTTCCATGAATGCCCTGAATGGTGCTATGCCCGTACCCGGTCCGACCATTATGATGTCGATATCTTTGTCCTCGGGGAGGACAAATGACTTTGTTGGCGACATGAACACACCAACTCGCTTACTTGATGTGCCTATTTCGTCGGCCATGAATTGAGTGCATAGACCGCCACGATCTCTTCCGTGGTAGCTGAATCGAACTATACCTACCGTTAATTCCACCAATCCAGGGTGTGCGTCGTGCGAGGACGCAATAGAGTAGAGTCGTGGTTTTAACCGGGCTGCTAGGTCCAAGAACTCCTCGGGAGAATATTTAGCATCAAATTCTCTCAAGATGTCGATATAATCTCGAGTCCACAAATAGTCCTCCATCGCTTTTGCGTCATTTGTGAGGTGTTCTAATTTTTCACTCGGTTCCTCTGAAGGAGCGTTTGCGGTAAGTTCGGGCGGCAGCAGCTCTTGTTCACTTGCATTCCACTTTCGCCCGCCTCTGGTTCTCGAGACGAATTTTACCGTAATTTTCAAGCCAGTTGAAATGATTTTTTCCGATAACGATTGAACAAACTTCTTGCTGGCCATGTGCACCTCAAAGTCAAGTTTTAATGCATCATACAACGACCTTTCTCCGTTGTGGGTTGTTACTTTGTAATCTCGGTCCCAGCCTTGAATTTCAATTAATTCTTCTACTATGTGTGGTGGATTTTCCGGGACTACACCCAGTGCATCTCCGACTTTATAATCCAGCCCAGAGTCACCGAGTTCGAACACAACATGTCGCGTTTCTTTCTTTGACCCTGCGCCGTTGAGAACATAATTTTCTACTATATTCGTGAAATATGGATTCTTTGCGCTCCAAGCAGATTTTTCTTCCTTAACCTTTGGCTCGGGTACGGTTATTTCTTGTACCTCTTCTTCTAACTCTGCTACTGGCTCAGGGTCTGTAGATGAGATTACCACTGCCGCCATTGCAGGTACAGCCTTATCGACCCACTGTTGCCATTCTGGTTCAAAGTCAACATCACACAGTTGAAGATCAGTTGTCCTGTTAGCACCGAGTTCATGCAACTTATTATCCCAGTCTATACCTGCTTGACAGAACTCATCATATGAGGTATCGCCAATCGCACAGACTGAAAAATGCAATCCGTTTAACTGAGGCGATGTAGAACATACCGACTCCCACAAATCTATTGCATTATCAGGCATTTCTCCTTCGCCCCATGTTGAGGTTATGATTAGAAGTCTTTTGTGCGATGAGAGGTCTGTGGCGCTGAGGCCATCCATGTCAAAGACTTGAGAAACTAGTCCTGCTTTGTCGGCAAGTTTCTTGGTATTCTCTGCTAATTCTTCGGCATTTCCAGTTTGTGAGCCAAATAAAATCGCTAATGATTTATCATTGTTGTCCGACATGTAACCACCACCGCCCAATCAGGTGCATTACCGCCTACCGGAGGGGGTAATTGAAGGTTCGGAAATTGGAGTTTCTCTTTTACTGACCACACCGATTATAACAATACCTAAGACATTTTGGAGTAACTATGGCGCATGAAATAATCATGCTTGGTACGGGCAATGCATTTTTGCCTAACGGCAGGCACCATTCATTTGCGATATTTGATGGAAAGCACATAATCGATGCGCCTCCTACTGCACTAATTTCATTACGAGAAAATGGCATTAAGGTAAGTGAAATATCGACTATTTTTATCACTCACCTCCACGGAGATCACATATTTGGTTTACCTTTCTTACTGTTAGAGAGAACCTACATCTCAGACCGAGAACTATCCCAACCATTGACAATTGTTGCTGCCCCGGGAGCGCGTAAGAGAATTGAGGAGTTGTGTGAGATTGCATACCCTGGTTCGATGAAAAAAATCCTTTCAACGATTGTCTGGAATGAAAAAGCGCAGGGTAGCACCAAAGATGGTTGGAAGTGGAATAGGTTTGAAGTCAATCACAACGAATTTGTCGACCCTTTTGGATATAGTTTCGAATCAGATGATGGGGCAAAATTCGTTCATAGTGGCGATTCAGGGCCTTGTGAACCGCTGTATTCGGCAATTGGTGATACAGATTTAGTAATAATTGAAATGTCGGTTCCTGAATGGGTACCTAGTCAGGAACATCACAAACCATCAGATATTCAAGCATTGAGTGAGCAATACCCCGAAGTAAAGTTCATAATCACTCATACATATATCGATTCGAAAAACTCGGCTAAACCAAAAATAACCGCTGATGAATTTCCCCCTCATCCAGACAACGTCATACATGCTGAGGACAGGTCGCATTTTCGGTGGCGAGGAAAATGGATTTTTTAACATCTTGAAGAAAATAAATTTTGATGGCTTACCTATCAAAATAGGAAGTTGAAAATTTTTAGCGAAGGTATGCTTATGAGGGGGACTCGGACTGGGACGACCATCGCGCTTCGACCCGTAGGCCGAGGTGATGATGGAAACGGTGGACGGATAAATGACAGACAATATTTTTGATGGATATCTGTCTAGAAAAACCCTGTTCCAGAACAAAGAATACCTCCGTCACAACTACCATCCAAGTAACCTACCACATCGTAAAGGTGAAATTGAAACTCTGTCATTCAATCTTGTGGAGGCACTGAAGGGGCATATCCCCTCCAACATGACCCTCTATGGTGTTACAGGTGCGGGCAAAACTGCTGTAACTAACTATGTTTGCAGTCAGCTTGAGCAGAAGGGTGAACAACTTAACCGGCCGGTACAAACTGTAATTGTTAATTGTCGACAAATTGATACCCAATATCGGGTGCTAAGTCACATAGGAAATTCACTGTTGGAAGATCATGAAATTGACGAGATCCCATTTACCGGCTGGCCAACTGATCGGGTGTTCAGCGAATTAGTAAAGCGAATGGACTCACGAAAAGGTGTGTTCGTAATCGTACTAGACGAAATTGATCATTTAGTTCGAAAAGCGGGAGATGATTTACTCTACAACTTAACCAATCTTAACTCATCGCTAAAGAGCGCAAGGTCCTGCGTTATCGGAATTTCAAACGATTTAAAGTTCACAGACTTCCTTGACCCAAGAGTTAGGTCTAGGCTTGGACAATTAGATGTTGTTTTCAATCCATACGATGCGCAACAACTGCAAGATATCCTGCGTGAAAGAGTAAAAATTGCGCTAAATAAAGATGTCATTGGAGACGGTGTTATTGAGATGTGTGCAGGACTTGCTGCCCAAGAACACGGTGACGCAAGGTGTGCATTAGATCTTCTTCGAGTTTCAACTGAGAAGGCTGAGTTGAGCGGTTCAGAAAAAGTCGAGCAGAATCACGTGAAAATTGCTCAACATCAAATTGAGGCCGATCAAATGACTCCCGTGATAGCAAAGCTGCCAAATCAACAAAAAATTGTACTCGCGGCGATTATAATCAACGAAAAGAACGGTTTGAAAAATATCCAAACTGGTGAAGTTTACTCTATTTACTCCCAAGCATGTCGACATCTCGGTACGAACGCACTTACCCAGAGACGTGTATCTGGTTTGATTTCTAGTTTAGATATGCTGGGCTTGATAACTGCCCGGACAATCAGCAAAGGCAGATATGGTCGGTCAAAAGAAATTAACTCATGTATCCCACAAAATATTGACCCTGGTCAAATAATGATCGAATCTGAACCTGAACTTGAAGACATATTCAATGGCATCTACAAGTATCAAACTAGGTTGTAGAGCATTTCAGCATAATTTTGGGTTCGGTGTACTTATAATCAGAAGGCAGGTGGGCGACGCATGAGCGAAGTGAGTAACAGCGATGAGAGTTTTGTACAGATGGTGCTTAACCCATCCAAGACCATGTCAAACTGGTTTGTCGGCTTGGGATCGCTTGGAATATTTCTAGCGGTACTAAATCTTCTAGGCGAAATTCATCCAAATTATCGAGTTTCGTGGAGTGGGGTTCTGACATTTGAAATCACCAATAGAGCTTTCGAAGACCTATCAACTGCTCCGGCATTCGTAATTTCAGATTTAGTATTCATTGCTATTTGTGGACTCATTGCTGGACTCGGATTTAAATCGATTAATAATGAGGATGGTGGCATAGGAGATTGGTTAAAATCTATCTTTGTGAATGACACATGGATGTCATTAGCAGACCCCGACCGAGGTGGTTGGTTCAAGACCATGGGTGCTTGGTGTCTGCTATTAGGGGTAATCAATTACCTATACTTCGGCTTAACGGCGACAGGATGGATTGACCCGGGAGTATATTCCGTAACCATTGCGCTATTGGCATTTGGTTTCGCATTGGTTTATGCAGCAAATTCACCAGAATTAGATGAACAATAATCATGACTAATTTGATTCATGACCATTCTGTTTTAGCATAGCATCTAAGCACCCTAGCATCAAGCCTTTCCACAAGGCTAAACTCCATTGCATGATTAGGCCTTTAAGAGCAAAATAAACAATAATTCGATTTTTGTTACTTTGAAGGATTGCGGTTCGATTGATCACACCTAGTGTGCCTCGCCACAAGATTAGTTCCTGAATTAGCAAGAGAGCCAAGGTTACTAACAAGATATTTGTTTGCCACCAGGTTTGTACCTCTTCCCAAGTTTTACTTTCTGCTTGCAAGAAAAAATATAGGAATGGTAATCCAGTAATTATTGCGGTAAACCAAAGCGGGGCTACCAACAGAACCGTTGTAGAACTGCCGATAAAATCAAAATTTGGCCCGCGCCGACGCTTCTTTGGATATTTACGCATAATCCTGACATGGGCCCTCGCATCCCTAGACCGCTTCGCTAAGAATCGCCTTCTGCCTGATTCGGGAACGTGGGCTACTACCGCTTCTGGAGCATAAACAATAGTACCTCCGTTTGATATTAATTGCAAACTTACCTCCATATCTTCCGCGTGATACCATGAAGGATTAAATCCACCAATTTCATCAAGATACTTCCTGTTAAACATAGAGCAAGGACCGTTCGCGAGGCTAGTTCTTCGAGGCCTTGAGCGATATTTGGATTCGATTTCAACCGAGCGTAATACGCTAACTAAATCATCGGCTCTCTGAAATATAGTTCTTCCAGTTACTGCGACAATAGTCTCGTTATCATCGACAGGAAGACTTTTTTCAAACAGACTTGTAATCCAATTTTGTGTTGGCCTCACATCTATGTCAGTTATCGCCACCCATTCACCACGGGATTTACTGACTGCTAGGTTTCTTCCAGCTGATAACCCAAGCGCGTCTTGAGAATAGACGAAAACTGGGACTTCCCCCTCTGAATCATGCCATTTTTCCAAACGCTCACGAGACCCGTCGGTCGAACCATCATCAACAGCAATAACTTCGATCGGCCGGTAAGTTTGATTCTTTAATGATTCTAAACATCCGTCAATCCATTCCACTCCGTTCCTGACACAAACCGTTATTGAAATCAGTGGTTTGTCTTTCAATCAACCACCTCAAACATAGACAAGATATCTCTGCATCGGTTTTTAACAGCTAGACTCGATACTTGAACAACGACTCCCCGCTTTGGCTGTCCGTAAATTACAGAGGTGCCTATTGGTGCTAAACAATGAATGACAATCGGCGCTAAATCCTCTTCACCATCTACATTGATTACAGTCGAGTCATCATTTGAAAGTGCCTTTTCAACTGCATCGATCAATGACGGGGTTATGTGACCTGCAGGATTGACCGTACTCAATAAATTAGCAAATCTAGAGGTGTCTATTTTATCACAATCTAGTAACTCAACCCGCTTCGTCATACCATCGATAATACCTATGTCCGGTACTACACCCAGGCTCAGTAGAGTCGCTACTGAGACGTCGCCGACCGCAACTATCGAACTGTCTGCCTGAACAATCGACTCAAGTGCCTCAGC
>TARA_B100000963_G_scaffold361585_1_pt1 | contig 11663 bp, 9 predicted proteins | sample TARA_B100000963 | Tara Oceans TARA_B100000963 (sample SAMEA2622097) | marine metagenome | biome: marine biome (ENVO:00000447); feature: surface water layer (ENVO:00002042); material: "saline water (ENVO:00002010), including plankton (ENVO:xxxxxxxx)" | depth 5 m | reverse complement strand
TACTTCCATTTCTGCTTCGAGAATTTCTGTGGCTTGGGTGTTATTGTAATTTTTTTGATATAGAATACGATAAATAGATTGGATTTCTCTAATTTTTTTCGTGCCAAACCCTCTTCTTCTTAAGCCCACTGAATTTACACCAACATAAGATAGCGGTTCTCTTGCAGCTTTTACATAAGGTGGAACATCTTTCCTAACTAAAGATCCCCCTGTAATAAATGCATAGTCTCCTACTGTACAATATTGATGTATAGCAACCATTCCGGCCAGAATTACAAAATTACCAATACTTACATGCCCAGCAAGTGTCGAACTATTTGAAAAAATACAACTATCGCCGACAATACAGTCGTGTGCTATATGACTGTAAGCCATAATAAGGCAGTCTTTGCCAATCACAGTTTTTGATTTATCTTTTGTTCCACGATTGATAGTAACACACTCTCTGATTGTTGTATTGTCTCCAATTTCAGCTGTTGTTTCTTCACCATTGTATTTTAAGTCCTGCGGTATTGCAGAAATAACTGCGCCAGGAAAAATCGTACAATTTTTTCCTATTCGAGCACCTTCCATAATTGTAACATTAGATCCTATCCATGTACCATCACCAATAATTACGTCATTACTAATGGTTGTAAATGGTTCAACAACAACGTTTTTTGCAATTTTTGCTCCAGGATGTACATATGCTAGGGGTTGATTCATTTTTTATTTCTTAAAATTAGTTGAGCCATTAGTTCAGCTTCAGTTACCAATCGTTCATTAGAAAAAGTAAACCCTTTCATATGACAAATTCCTCTCCTTATTGGAGTCATTAATTCAAGTTTAAAAACCAGTTGATCACCCGGATATACGGGATGTTTAAATTTAGCATTATCAATTTTCATAAAGAATGTAAGGTAATTTTCTGGATCAGGAACTGTGTTAAGCAACAAAACTCCACCAGTTTGCGCCATAGCTTCTATAATTAAAACACCTGGCATGACAGGTGCTCCTGGAAAATGGCCTTTAAAGAAAAATTCATTCATAGTTACTCCTTTGGATCCAATTACACGTTCTTTTGATATCTCATGGATTTTATCAACTAAGAGGAATGGAGGCCTGTGGGGCAACATTTTCATAATATCACTAACCCCCATCAATGGTTCTTTAATAAGATCAATTTCTGGAAAATTATTTCTTTTTTCTTCTTTTATAATTTTTGAAAGTTTTTTCGCAAATTGAATATTAGTTCTGTGACCTGGCTTGTGAGCAATAACTTTGCCCCTTATTCTGTGACGAACAAGTGCTAAGTCTCCAATAATATCTAACAATTTATGTCTTGCAGCTTCATTAGGATAATGCAAAGACAAATTATCTAGTATACCGTTTGGTTGTACTGAAATTTGTTTTTTATTAAATGCCTTTTTAAGCCTTTCCATTGTTTTTATGGAAAGCGGTTTATCAACGTAAACAATAGCATTATTTAAATCTCCTCCTTGAATTAAACCATTTTCCAATAGCATCTCAATTTCATGCAAAAAACTGAATGTTCTTGAAGAGGCGATTTCTTTTTCATAATGACTAATATTATTTAAAGTAGCATTTTGAGTACCTAAAATTTTAGTACCAAAATCAACCATTGTAGTTATTTGATATGAATCAGATGGAATCATTGTTATTTCACTACCAGTCTTATCATCTGTAAATTTTATGACCTCCTTAACGACATACTCATTTCTCTCAACATCCAATTGTTTAATACCTGTTTTCTTTAGTGCTTTCACAAAAAATATAGAAGATCCATCCATTATTGGGGGTTCAGGGGCATCTAAATGTATATAACAGTTATCTATGTCAAGACCAACAAGAGCAGATAAAACATGTTCAGTTGTATTAATTATCACCCCATTTTTATTAAGATTAGTGCCTCTTTGAGTATCATAAACCCATTGAATATCAGCTTCAACCGTTGGATTCCCTTCTAAATCATCTCTAACAAAACAATATCCAACATTCTGTGGCGCCGGGGAAAATTTTATTGTTACATTTTTACCAGTATGAAGTCCAACTCCATTTAATATAACTTGGCTATTAATGGTTGTTTGAAAATTATTCATTTTTATTTTTTTCTAATCTCTCTAGTCGTTTGACAATTGATGGAAAACGCCTGAAATAAACATATGATTTATTGTAATCTTTGTATCCAATTGCAGGAGAACCTTGTATTACTTCTCCATCTTTAATATTACTTATGATACCAGACTGTCCTTGTATACTAACATTATTACCAATTTTTAGATGTCCTACAATACCAACTTGCCCGCCAATTATGCAATTTGATCCAATTTTAGTAGAACCAGCTATTCCAGTTTGTGCAGCAATTACAGTATTCGAACCGATTTCAACATTATGTGCAATCTGTATTTGATTATCCATTTTTACACCCCTCAATATCTTTGTTGAACCTAGTGTTGCTCGGTCAATTGTTGAATTTGCACCAATTTCTACATGATCAGAAATCTCCACATTTCCAGTGTGAGGAATTTTATTATATGTTCCGTCATCTTTGGGAGCAAAGCCAAAACCGTCAGAACCAATAATACAACCACTGTGAATGTAACAGTTTGATCCAATATTTGAACCATTTTTAATTGCACAAAAACTTTCAATTTTGGTATTGTCTCCAATTGAAACATTGTCTTCAATAATAACATGTGGAGCAATTAAAATATTTTTTCCAAACCTTACATTTTTCCCAATTATTGAAAAATTTCCAATATAACAAGAGGAGTGAATATTTGTGGTTTTATCTATAATACAGGTAGATTCAATTCCTTTTTTAATTTTAATATTTTTAGTATAAAATTCTAATAAAGTCGAGAAAGCTTGGTATGCATCTGTGACTCTTATTAAAGTCGGATTAATTTCATTTTCGAGTTTAAAGTCTTCGTTTACAATGACTAGTGATGCGTTTGTTGTGTAAATATACTGAGTATACTTAGGGTTGGCCAAAAAAGTCAACGAACCGTGGGTACTTTCCTCAATTTTTGATAAGCTAGAGATTTCAACAGTATCATCTCCATCAACTGTACCCTCTATCATGTTAGCAATCTCAGCTGCTGTAAATTTCATTGTGTAAAATTATAAAATAAAATCAACTATTTTTATTAAGGGGCTGATTTATGTAGTTAATTTAAGATCATTTTATATTATGCTTTGTGGAATTTTATATATTGACTTAATTTTAAAATAGATAAATGAGATGATCAAAAATAAATTGGAAATTCTTTGGATTGATGATGAAATCGATTTATTAAAATCTCATTTCATTTTTTTAGAATCTAGAGGATATTTAATTCATCCTTTCTCAAATGGTCGAGAGGGAATAAGTGCTCTTGACAGAAAAAAGATAGATTTGGTGCTTCTCGATGAAAATATGCCAGGTTTAAATGGTTTTGAAACTCTATCAATAATTAAGCAAAAGAATCCAAATCTCCCAATAATTATGGTTACTAAAAATGAGGAAGAAAAAATTATGGATGATGCAATAGGATCTAAAGTCTCAGATTATCTTATTAAGCCAGTAAATCCAAACCAAATATTACATTCATTAAAAAAAACACTTAATCAAAAAAATCTCATTTCTGAAAAGGTATCTGATCAATATCAAAAAGACTTTAAAAAAATTAGTATTGATCTTTTAGCAGCTGATACTTTTTTAAAATGGGTTGTACTTTACAAAAAATTTATTTACTGGAAAATAGAATTAATGGAACTAGAGAATAGTTCAATGTTAAGTATCTTGGAAAATCAACTCAAGGAAGCAAATCTGATTTTTGGAAAATTCATTAGAAATAATTATTCAAGATGGATTAATTCTGAGGGGGATATCCCTACTCTATCTCACAATGTTTTCAAAACAAAAATCATTCCTTATCTAAAAAAAAATATTCCGACACTATTAATTTTAATAGATAACCTTAGATTAGACCAATGGAAAATGTTAGAACCTTTAATCAGTAAATATTACAACATTCAAGAAGAAGATCTTTACTGCAGTATTTTACCTACAACAACTCATTATTCTAGAAATTCATTTTTTGCAGGTCTAACTCCTAATCAAATAAAAAATAAGTTTCCCGATTTATGGATTGATGACTTTGATAAAGGGAATAAAAATAAATATGAAAAGGAACTTTTATCAAAACAACTAGAGTCATTTAGTATTGAGCAAGACCCTAATTATTATAAAATTGCTAATTTAAATGATGCTAAGCGAATGGTAGAAAACTTGATAGAATTAAAGAAAAACCTATTAAGCACTATAGTTTACAATTTTGTTGACATTCTTTCTCATGCTAAATCAGAAATGAATATAATTAAAGAATTGGCTTTTGAAGATAAAGGATATTTGTCTTTGACATTTAGTTGGTTTAAAAATTCTCCTCTTTATCAATTGATTCAAAAAGCTTCTGGATTGGGTTTCCAATTGATAATAACAACCGATCACGGCACCATAAATGTAACAAGTCCAATAGAAATTATAGGAAAAAAGGATACTAGTTCTAATTTGAGATACAAATATGGAAAAGGATTGAAGTTTCCTCAAAAAAAGGTTTTTGAAATAACTGATCCAGTAAATTACCAATTACCAAAACATAGCCATGATGATAAATACGTATTTGCTCTTGAAAACAACTATTTTATTTACCGTAATAAATTTAATGAATATGCTAAACATTTTATGAATTCATATCAACACGGAGGTGTTTCGTTACAAGAAATGCTTGTACCGTTAATAAAATTACAACCAAAATAAACATGATTGAAATAAATTATTCTATAGATGAAATTGATATAATTGCGTCGGAAAAAATAATTCCAAAAATCGAAAACAATATAGTTTGTTTTGAAGGTAGAATGGGGTCTGGAAAAACAACTTTTATAAAGTCAATTTGTAATAACTTAGATGTTGTAGACAGAATAACAAGCCCTACTTTTTCTTTAATCAACGAATACAAAACTTCAAATGATTGTTTCATTTATCACTTTGATTTCTATCGTATTAAAAATAAACAAGAGGCATTAAATTTTGGAGTTGAAGAGTATTTTTATTCATCTAATTTGTGTCTTATCGAATGGGGCTCAAAAATTGAAGGTTTAATTCCTGAAAAGAGACACAAAATAATTCTTAATTTTATCGATGGTAATCATAGAAATTTAATTTTTTCTTAATGGTTTTTTCAAAAAAAATAAAATTTTTTTCTCTTGGATTATTATTGGGTACTTTTTTTTTAATTACATTTTTAAATGGCAAAAAACTTAGTTGTAATTATGGACCAGAGAGCCGAGTAATTAATAACTTAAAACAAAAAAAATGGGTTTTTGATGATAATAGTAAAGGTCTAGACAGTTTAGTATTAGCAGATTTTTTAAAAAGCTCAAAAGTTGTTTTTGGTAAGAGTGAAATTAGAAGGGATAGCTGTAAAATTTACCATTTAAAAGGAATAGATGAATTTAAAAAAATTATTGTAAGTGCTGAAAATTGTTCAAAAATTGTCAAGGCTAAGGTATTTATTAATTAATTCTACGCCTTTTAAATTCCTTTTTTATTAAATCCAATTCTCTAGATGATTGACCCCTCACTGATGAATTTTCTTCTGCCCTTCTAATTAAATACGGTATTACCTCGTTGACAGGTCCATATGGAAGCAGCTTACAAACATTATAACCTAAATTCGCAATATTGAAACTTATTTGGTCGCTCATACCATATAATTGAGCGAACCAAATGTTTTTATTGTTACTTTTTATCTTATTTTTTTTCATTAGATCCATCAGTAAGTATGAACTCTCCTCATTGTGACTGCCAACTATAAAATTAAAATGTTTAAAATTTTTCACAAGAAACTTAAGTGCATCATTGAAGTTTTTATCTGTTTCAATTTTACTATTACATATTGGATCATCGTAACCCAGTCTTTTTGATCTCGATCTTTCTTTTTCCATATATGCTCCTCTAACAACTTTTACACCAGGAACAAATGAGTTTTTCTTAGAAAAACTCAACAAATGCTCTAAGTATTTAATTTTATTTTTTAAATACATTTGAACTGTGTTAAAAATTAAAGCATCCTTTTTATTATACTTTATCATATATTTTTCTACTAATAAATCAACTCCAGGTTGAATCCAAGACTCTTCTGAGTCAATGAGAATTTTTACACCATTTTTTTTACAGGATTGAAAGCATGAATCAAATCTTTTCTCAACTCTTTGGAGTTCTTTTTTTTCTCTGTCATTTAAAACTAATCCCTGAGCAATCTTATGAAACAATTTTAAAGAACCTAACCCTGTAGGCTTAAAAACTGTGAAAGGAATATTCCTGTTTTTTGAAGCCGATTTTATCGTTTTAATTGTGTTTGCAAGGCATTTGTCAAAACTTTTTTCTGATCCATAACCTTCAACGTGATAGTGGAGAATTGATCTCAAATTAAACTTAGACAATTTTTTAACAGTCTTTAACGACTCTTTTTCATCCAAACCAACACAAAATTGATCAAAAAGTAAATTCTTAACAATAGGAGTTATAGGGAATTTTAATTTTAAAAAAAATCTTATTAAAACAGAACCTAACTTCACAATTAATGGATATTTTATGATGTTGAATAAAAAAAGACTTTTTCTTAAAGCATTATTGCTTTTTAGCTCAAAAGCTAATTTTGTATTGTCAAACAAATTATTAGACATTTTATATCAAAAATTATATTATAATAATAAAATCATTGGATATTAAATTTTATAAAAAAACTTAATTTTGAAAGTAGGTATGCAAAACATAAAAACAAACCATTATAATATTTTCCTATCAAATCAAAATTCATCGTTGATTAACGAATTAATATCTAAAAATAAATATAGTAAAGTATTTATTTTAGTAGATTCAAATACAAAAAAATATTGTCTGAATTTATTTTTAGAAAAACATTTAAATGGGATAAAAATAGAATTAATAACAATCAAAGATGGTGAGGAAAATAAAAATTCTAGAAATTTGTATTCAGCTTGGAGTAAAATCTCAAAACTTGGTGGAGACAGAAATAGTCTTTTAATTAATCTTGGCGGTGGACTCATTTCAGATTTAGGAGGATTTGTTGCATCTACTTACAATCGTGGTATTGATTTTGTAAATATCCCGACTAGTCTACTTTCAATGGTAGACGCCTCAATCGGAGGTAAAGTGGGAATAAACATTGAAAAATTAAAAAACCAAGTTGGTGTTTTTAACCACCCAAAATTAATTTTAATCGATACTTCATTTTTAATTTCACTTCCAGAGAGGGAACTGAATAGTGGATTTGCAGAAATGTTAAAACATGGGCTTATATTTGAAAAAAAATACTACAGAACTCTTTCTAATTTAAATAAAATTGATTCAAAATTAAGTTCTGATTTAATTCTTAAATCAATTAAAATTAAAAACGAAATTGTAAATAATGATCCAAAAGAAAAAAACTTTCGGAAAATATTAAATTTTGGACATACACTTGGGCATGCGATAGAAAGTCACTTTCTAAGCAAAAAAAGACCCGAAAACCTTCTACACGGGGAAGCCATTTCTATCGGGATGATTTTAGAAAGCTATATCTCCCATAAAATTTTAAAAATGCCTTACAAACAATGTCTTGAAATTAAAAAAAATATGAAAAGTAAATTCCAAAAAATTAAAATTGATAGTAAAGACTCAAAGTCAATTTTAAAGCTTATCAAATTTGATAAAAAAAATAAAGGCGGAAAGGTTCTTTTTGTATTACTAAGCGAAATTGGTAAAAGCAAAATAGACATTGAAGTTCCCAAAAAAACAATTATTGAATCAATAGAGTTTTATAACTCATGATCTATGCAGAATTTCTACTAGCATTAATATTTCCAAAAAGAGATCTTAAAATTAATTTTTCAAAAACTTTTTTATCCTTTTCTTTTTCAATTTCCCTAACTTTCATGAGGGCGTATTGCTGAATTGTTAATAGTGGTAAAACAATTTCTTCCCTTATGTTAATTGATTTTTTTCCAGCAGGTTGATCATCCATAAGTTCGTTTTGTCCGGATAGTTCTAAAAGTATTTTTTTAGTTAATAAAAATTCCTTGTTTAACATCTTCCAAAACTCGCCGTATTTCTTATCCTCTGCTATATAATCCGTTAAATCAAAAAATGATTTAGATAGACTCATCATACTGTTCGCAATAAGAGTTTTGAAAAATAAAGAATTATTGTAAAGGGACTTTACATGCTCAAATTCATTATTTTTTTTAAAGTAATTTAATGCCGTTCCAACTCCATAAAATCCAGGGATATTTTGTTTTGATTGACTCCATGAACCTACAAAAGGAATTGCTCTTAAATCTTCAAAATTCAAATTCTTAGATTTTGATCTTGATGACGGCCTACTTCCTATATTTGTTTGTGAATAATATTTTAAAGAAGTCATATTTTCTAAATATCCCGTAAAGTTAGGATGCTCTTTTAATTCTATATATTTCTTATAACTTATATTTGCTATCTTTTCAAACGTTTTTCTTTCATTATTAGAAAAATCAACTTTATTTGATTCGAGAACATTGTTTTGAAATCCTGAACTTAATAATTGTTCCAAATTAAATTGACTTGAGTCAAGCGTTCCAAAATTTGAACTAATTGTTTGGCCTTGAACTGTTAATTCTATCTTGTTTGAAGCAATTTTTTCTCCTAAAGAAGCATAAAATTGATGCGTATTCCCTCCGCCTCTTGCTGGTGGCCCACCCCTACCGTCAAAAAATGAGATGTCAAAATTGAATTCTTGAGATAATTGAGAAAGGGATTCCTTAGCCTTAAATATACTCCAATTTGCCATAATATAACCTCCGTCTTTAGTTCCGTCAGAAAAACCCAGCATTACAGTTTGCTTGTTATTTCTGTATTTTAGATGGTTTTGATATAATTGTGTCTCATATAAGTTTTTTAAAACATGAGTTGATTTTTCTAAATCATTAATAGTTTCAAATAAAGGGATTATATCTACAGATGGTTTGATCCACCCCGTCATTCTTATTAGAGCAAATAGAATTAATACATCTTCAAACGATGAACAATTAGAAATAATATATCTATTCGACCCTTTTTCACCATTTAACTTTTGAATATTTTTCATAGCTTCAATCGATCCTAATGTGTCAACAACGATTGAGTCTTTAAAATATGAAGAAGAAACAGTTCCATTGACTTTAGTGAGATAATTTATCTTTTGTTCAAAGTCAAGTGAATCATATTTCTCACTTAAATGAGCATTTAAAAAGCTTCTTGATTCACTAGATTCAATAATACGAACGAAAACCTTTCTTAAAACTCGAGAATCCTGACGAATATCTAAACTTGCGAAATGATATCCAAAAATCTTTACCTTGTTATAAAGATCTAATACTTCTTCAACATATATCCCATTATGTTTTTTATTTAAAATCCTAATAACGTCATTTAATCTCTCCTTTAATTCTTTAAGGCTTATTCGTCTACTTTTATTAAGTAAGGAATTATACATTCTCATTTCTAGATCATCTATTATTTCTTCAGCTTCATCAAAAGTTATTTTCCTTTTTAGTTTTCGTAAATCTCTGTAATAGTTTCGTTGAACAGAATATTTTAGTTTCTCTGCAGTTCTAATTGAAATATCAGGGGTAACATATGGATTCCCATCACGATCTCCACAAGGCCAAAATCCAAAACTAAAAAGTTCATTTTTTAGTCTCTCACCATCTAAAATATTTTGTTGGATGTAATTGTATATTCTACTGGATGAGGTATAAAATATGTTTTCTAAATACCATATTAAGCTCATTGCCTCATCAAAAGGAGTAGGTTTCTTTTTTTTAAAAAATCTGGTTTTTCCGAGCTGTAAAAGTAATTTTTTGATTTCATCAATACTACCTTTGGAAATAAAAAACGATAAATCATTGATAATTCCAAGGACACTTCCAGGATAGAATTGTGTAGGATGGGCTGTCAGAACAAGATTAATTTTAAATGATTCAAGATAATTAGTAAGTTCTTTTAACTTGCCTTTCCCCGTCGTTTCCTCTTTGATATATCTCAAAGTCCCTCTACCGTGCATATTATTTACAATTGGGAAAGCGGAATCTTCAATTGCATCAAACAAAACAATCTGTCGTTCAATGAATTGAATAAAATAAAAAATTAGGTTGAGTCTTTCTTCATCATTTAAATCAACACAATACTTTTTAAAAAAAGATTCAACAATAAATAGTGGTGACTTTTTCTTACTATAACTGGATTTACAATGCTCAGAAAATAGTGGTAATAATATTGAAGTTTTTTGAATTGACTTAAAAGGAAGGGTAAGAAATAATGAATTATAAATTTCAAATTTCGATAAAACATGTTCATTAAATCTTTCAAGCTTTGTCTTACGAGCCATTTAGTAATTTAAAGATCTGAGAAAATTGTGTGCATTAATCTTTTCTTATCATTTATACTTTCTTCAAGTGAAATCATAGTTTCTGATCTAGATATTCCTGGTATGTCGTCTATAGTAAAAATTAAATCTTTGGCATGTTTTGTGTCTTTGGCCCTAAGTTTACAATAAATATTAAATTTCCCAGTAGTTATGTGGGCAACAGTAATATTAGGGATCTTCTCTAATTCAGATAGCACCTTTTCAGTCAAATCGTTTCTTTCTAGATAAATTCCTATGTATGCAATAAAAGAGTATCCTAATTTTTCATAATCTAAATTAAGAGAAGATCCTTTAAGAATTCCAGCTTCTTCCATTTTTTTTACTCTCACGTGAACTGTCCCAGCAGAAACCAGCAATTTTTTTGAGATATCAGTAAACGGGATTCTAGCGTTGTCAATCAATATATCAAGTATTTGATGGTCTATTTCATCAAGTTTAATTTTTTTCATATTATAGAAATTCATTTTAAAAATAAACTAAAATCTAAGAATAATTTTAAATTTTCTATAATTTTTTGATTATTTTGTTTTAAGTCAATTGATTTATTGGTAAATTTTGAGAAATCTATAATTACGTTACCATAAAGTTTTTTAGAGCTTTCGTTTTCAATGGTAGGAGAAAAATAGATTTTGTCTCCTTTTAAAATTTCTTGGAATTGAACAAAAAGTTTACTTGATAATCCTGAAAGGCACCTAATATTAATAATCTCAATATCTCTTAAATGGTCGTAATTCTTTGGAATTGAAAAATAAGTTTCAGTATTAGATTTAATTTGATTTTCACGAACAAATAAATTTAAGAACATTAAAAGGGATTTGTATAGCTCGTGAACAACTACATTTCTTCCAAAATCATTTGGATGATGACCAGCTTCTAATAAAATAGTGGGTGTATTTTTAGACATAAAAAAGTCACCAAAACAGTTAATATTAAAATCATCATTGTATCGACCAACAGAACAATTAGTTCTGGGTTTGATCTCTTTATAGATACTGCCAATCATTGTCATTGCCTTTTGTCTGAATTCATTGATTGATTTTAATTTGTCATAGCTAGGAGCCAAAAAGGATATCATTGCCGGAAGATTTGTATCACCTGCAGCATAAATTGAACGTTGATCATGAAGGTTTATGCAAAAATGAGGCTTAAATTCATTAAACAGAGAAAAAAGTA
>TARA_B100000963_G_scaffold147980_1_pt1 | contig 11677 bp, 10 predicted proteins | sample TARA_B100000963 | Tara Oceans TARA_B100000963 (sample SAMEA2622097) | marine metagenome | biome: marine biome (ENVO:00000447); feature: surface water layer (ENVO:00002042); material: "saline water (ENVO:00002010), including plankton (ENVO:xxxxxxxx)" | depth 5 m | reverse complement strand
ACTTTCCAGGCGTGCGCCTTCGACCACTCGGCCACCTCTCTAAATTTGTTTTAAAAACGCACTAATAAACGAAAAAAAAAAAAATCAGAGAAATTTTGAATAAATAAAATGTAATTTAAAAAAAGTTCAAAATTTAAAGACTGAGAGAGCGTTTTTTGTGGTAATAGCAGCAATCTCTTTTTCACTTTTTTGATAAATTTCCGTTAATTTTTTTAAAATATAAACCAAATATTCACTTTGATTACGTTTACCTCTGAAGGGAGCGGGAGCCAAATATGGCGCATCTGTCTCCAAAACAATATGATCGATGGAAATTTGATCCAAAAACTTATCGATTTTACCATTCTTAAACGTAACTATCCCTCCTATCCCCAATTTGAACTTCATATCTATTACCATTTCTGCTTGCTCTTTCGTTCCACTAAAACAATGGAAAATTCCCGATAAATTGTTAGATCTATGGCCTTGTAAAACTTCAAATACCTCATCGAAAGCGTCACGACAATGGATTACTACAGGCAAATTTTTTTCTTTCGCCCAACGAATCTGTAGATCAAAAGCTTCCTGTTGATTCTTCAAATAGCTTTTATCCCAATACAAATCAATTCCTATTTCGCCAACGGCAGAAAAATCATATTTATTAAGACATTGATCAACATGGCAGAGCTCGTCCATATAATTATCTTTGACGTGCGTCGGATGTAAACCTATCATCAAACGAATATAATCCGGATATTTACTCTCTAAATCTAACATTCTTGAGGTATAGCTACTATCAATGGAGGGAAGGTAAAAACGCTGTATCCCGATTTTTATTGCCTTTTGAATAATTTCCTCTCTGTCCTGATCAAAAGCCTCAACATACAAATGAGTATGGGTGTCAATAAGTTTCATCAACCATAAAATTAAGGTTTCGTTTTTTTACATTTGTAAAAAATCTATTCTTTGTTCAAAAAGACTTTTCCCAAGCAAATTAAACTTAAATTAACCAAAACAAGACATTTGGTATGCCAATCACGTATTAATGGGGTAAAAGCCATTTTACTTATTGACACAGGTGCATCAAACAGCTGCATTTCCCATGCCGAAAGAGAAAACTTCAAAATAGAAGAAAATGGAGAACCTTTTCAAGCATCGGGAGCAGGAAAAGACAAAGTCAAAGCAGTATTGGGTCAACAATGTGATTTGATTTTGGGAAGACATGCAATAGGAAAGCACTCCTTCGTTCTGTTGGACATGCAACATATCAATGCTAGTTTGATACATGAGAAGACAAAGCCTATAAATGGAATTTTAGGGGCTGATTTTCTAAAGAAAAATAAAGCAATTATTGACTATAGAAACAAATTCTTGATTTTATAACTCCAAGGCTTTTTTAACATTATTATTCATTAGAAACTCTTCCGGACTTTCTAATGCCTCTTTAATGGCCACCAAAAAACCTACCGACTCTTTACCGTCAATAATGCGGTGATCGTATGATAATGCCAAATACATCATGGGCCGGATTTCTACTTTACCATCGATGGCTATGGGTCTCTCTATAATATTATGCATTCCTAAAATAGCGGATTGTGGTGGATTGATAATGGGTGTGGACAACATTGAGCCAAAAACGCCTCCATTTGATATGGTAAAAGTTCCACCTGTCATATCATCGACTGTTATCTGACCCTCTCTGGCTCGTATGGCCAGTCTTTTGATTTCTTGTTCGATTTCTCGAAAAGATAAGTTTTGTGCACCCCTGACAACAGGAACCATAAGTCCTTTGGGACCAGATACCGCAACACTAATATCACAGTAATCGTATGATACTTTATAATCACCATCAATCATGGAATTCACATCGGGGTACATTTGCAGTGCCCTGACTACCGCTTTTGTGAAAAAGCTCATGAACCCTAAGCTAATCTCGTACTTTTCGGCAAAAGATTCTTTGTATTTTTTTCGAAGGGCAAAAATAGGAGCCATATCTGCCTCGTTGAAAGTTGTCAACATTGCGGTTTCGTTTTTAACAGCAACAAGTCTTTCAGCTACTTTTCTACGCAACATTGAGAGTTTCTTTCTTTCTTCCCCTCTTTTACTTCCTTCCGGGGCACTTCCCATAGACGGTACAGCTTTTACAGCATCCTCTTTGGTAATTCTTCCATTTCTTCCTGTACCTATGACACTATCTAGATCGACTTCTTTTTCAGCAATGATCTTTTTGGCAGCAGGGGAAGGAGTACCAGATGCGTAGTTTGAAGTTACCTCAGGGGTGACAGAATTTTCTATAACTCGGGTATTATCTTTAATATCCGAAGAAGTGCTTTGCACTTCTATCGGGCTGCCCTCTGTATCGATTAAACATACCACTTGACCTACCGCTACAGCATCACCCTCCTCGGCCTTCAAGGTAATATTTCCACTTACCTCGGCAGGTAATTCAAGTGTAGCCTTATCAGAATCAACCTCTGCAATGGCTTGGTCTTTTTCTACATAGTCACCATCAGAAACCAGCCATTGGGCAATTTCAACTTCGGTAATTGACTCCCCTGGTGAGGGAACTTTCATCTCTAAAATCATAATTTATGAGGATTTATTTTTTTTTCTAATTAAATTATCCAAAGTGGGATCAAACACATAATCGATTACTTGTTGGTGTCTATTTTTGAATCTAATTGCACTCCCAGCTGCTGGGGAACCATAATACCTTCTGGTTACAGGTCGCATTTGTTGTGTTTCAGGCAAATGCAGTAACAAATAGCCCCATGCACCCATATTGCGAGGTTCCTCTTGAGCCCATACCACATCATCTACATTAGTGTAGCGAAGTAGCTGGTCTTGAATTTCTTTGTGGGGTAATGGAAACAATTGTTCCAATCTAACTATTGCAACATCCATTCTCTCCCTCTCCTTACGAGCATCAATTAAATCATAGTAAAACTTACCCGAACAAAACACCAATGTTTTTGCTTGTTTTAACTTTACCTCCTCATCAGGTATTACTCTTTGAAAGGCTCCATCGGTAAGGGATTTTACTTTCGAAACAGCCTTAGGATGACGCAGTAAACTTTTGGGAGTGAACACAATCAAAGGCTTTCTAAAATTCCCTTTCATTTGTCTTCTCAGCAGATGAAAAAAATTGGCAGGTGTTGTACAGTTGGCCACAAACATATTGTCTCTCGCACAAAGTTGTAGGTATCGTTCCATCCTAGCTGAGGAATGTTCTGCGCCCTGACCCTCATACCCATGAGGTAGGAGCATCACAATTCCATTTTGGGTTTTCCACTTATCCTCAGCTGCTGAAATATATTGATCTATCATGATCTGAGCACCATTGGAGAAATCACCAAACTGTGCCTCCCAAATAGTGAGGCAGTTGGGACTGGCCATTGCATAACCATAATCGAATCCCAAAACACCGTATTCTGAAAGAAAAGAGTTAAAAACTTTGAATTTTCCCTGGTTTGCAGGGTCAATAAGGTTGAGTAAAATGACTTCCTCCTCAGAGGATTCTGCCTTGAGTACTGCATGGCGATGAGAGAAAGTTCCTCTTTCAACATCTTGACCAGAGAGTCTAACATTGTAACCGTCGAGAAGAAGCGTTCCATAAGCAAGTAATTCGCCCATTGCCCAGTCCAGCTTATCAGTTTCGAAAAACATTTTGTTTCGATCTGCAATCAGACGCTCAATTTTTCTTAAAAACTTCTTATCAGGAGGAACATTGGTAATGGTTTTGGCTACTGCAGTAAGTACTTTCAAATCGACAGCTGTGGTAAGGTCAGGATGCATCCCTTTTTCGTCCACTCTCTCATAACCTGTCCATTCATCTTTCATAAAAGGGGTTATAACAGTAGTCTCCTCGGTTCGGGAAACTTGAAGGTTTTGCTCCAACTTGGATTTATAATCCTCCTCTTGCTTTTTAACATAATTTGCATCAATGATGCCCTCAGCAATCAATTTTTCAGCGTAGATATCTCTTGGGTTTTTGTGTGCCGAAATGATCTTGTATAGCTTAGGTTGGGTAAATCTAGGCTCATCACCCTCGTTATGCCCATATTTTCGGTATCCCAACAAATCGATAAAAACATCAGCATTGAAATTCATTCTATAATCCAATGCAAAAAGTACGGAGTGTACTACGGCTTCAACGTCATCGGCATTTACATGCATAACGGGTGATAAAGTAACTTTTCCTACATCGGTACAGTAGGTACTTGATCGCGCATCTAGATAATTTGTGGTAAACCCTATTTGATTATTGATCACTATATGAATGGTACCCCCAGTCGAATAACCTTTCAATCTGGCCATTTGAACAATTTCGTAGGCAATCCCTTGTCCTGCAATAGCGGCATCTCCATGAACGACAATGGGTAAAACTTTTGAGGTGTCACCATTGAATTTATTCTCAAGTTTAGCCCGTGTGATTCCCTCTACCACGGCCCCTACTGTTTCTAAATGGGAGGGGTTGGGTGCTAAATTGATATTGATCTTCCTTCCGTCATTATTGGGGTCAATCTTTGCAGTCCAACCCATATGATACTTAACGTCTCCGTCAAAAACAACTTCATCATAGTCTTTTCCATCAAACTCGCTAAAAATATCTTTAGGGGATTTCCCGAATATATTGGTTAAGGTATTGAGTCTCCCCCTATGGGCCATTCCCATTATAAATTCCTCTACTCCTTTAACGTCGGCAGCCATAACAAGAGCATCCAATGCTGGAATGAGAGATTCCCCACCTTCAAGAGAAAATCGCTTTTGCCCTACATATTTAGTGTGCAAAAAGTTTTCGAAGCTAACAGCTTGATTCAATTTGTTGAGAATTTCTATCTTTTGTTGAGAACTAAAATTGGGTTGGTTTTCATTTTGGTGTAATCGCTCCTTGATCCAATTTTTTTTCTCTACATTCCTAACATACATGTACTCTACTCCAATCGATTCACAATAAGTTCTCTGAAGGTGATCGATGATCGTCGACAATGTACTGGGACCAATACCAACAATGGAGCCAGCGTTGAAAACTGTGGGTAAATCATCTTGAGACAACCCAAAATTTTCTACATTCAGGTCGGGACTATAGGTTCTTCTGTTTCGAACGGGATTGGTTTTAGTAAATAGGTGACCACGAGTACGGTAGCCTTCGATCAACTTTACTACCTGAAATTCCTTTTTGACCGAATCGGGTACTTCCACCTCAGCTACCTGTGCCGGCCATTCGCCTTGATCAATCGCAAAATCAAAGCCTTGAAAGAATGCTCTCCAACTGGGTTCTACAGCATCTGGATTTTGTAAGTATTGATCGTACAATTCGGCAAAATAGGCTGTATGGGCCGAATTTAAAAATGAAAATTTGTCCATTAAGTTGTGTTACTACTCATCCTAAAAACAAAATTACAATTTTTGCCCAAAGAGGTTCGATTTTGTCTGTAAAACAATCCAATTCTTATTAAATTTGTACTGGATGGGTTTTGATGACGGAGTTGTATTTTTAAGTAAAAAATCAAAGCTACTTACACAGCTACCCCCTTTCAAAATTTGATTTTACAGATGTTTGCTTTAATTGATTGCAATAATTTTTACGCTTCCTGCGAACGAGTTTTTCAACCTCAGTACGAGGGTAAGGCAATGGTTATTCTCTCCAATAATGACGGTTGTGTGATTGCTAGGAGTAATGAAGCTAAGGCCTTGGGAATTCCCATGGGAGCCCCTGCATTTAAGTTTCGAAACGAATTCAAAAAGCACAACATCAAGGTTTTTTCTTCCAATTATCCCCTCTACGGAGACATGAGTCATCGGGTGATGAAAATCTTGGAAACCTATACCCCTAATGTGGAAATTTACAGCATAGACGAGGCCTTTTTGAAGTTCGAGGGCTTTGATTATTTTGATCTCAGTGCAACGGGCTTGAAAATACGCAAGCTAATACGTCGTTGGACCGGAATCCCCGTTTCGGTAGGGCTCGCTCCTTCCAAAGCCCTGGCCAAAATCGCCAATAAAATTGCAAAAAAATTTAGCCAAAGAACCCAAGGAGTTTACTATATCGACAGTAATGAAAAAAGACTAAAAGCACTCAGATGGACTCCCATAGAAGATGTTTGGGGCGTGGGCAGGCAACACTCCAAACGACTCCAAGCCATGGGTGTGACAACCGCCTTGGATTTTGTGAATTTACCAGATGAATGGGTGAAAAAACAAATGAGCATACTGGGACTGCGATTGAAAAGAGACTTGGAAGGTGTTCCTTCCATACAATTGGAAGAGTTCGCCCCGCCAAAGAAATCCATTGCCGTTACAAGAAGTTTTAAAAATATACTTACTATATTTAATAGCCTTGAAGAACGGATTACCACCTATACACTCCTGGGAGCCGAAAAGCTGCGAAAGCAAAAAAGTTGTGCTACCGCCCTTTACGTTTTTTTGAGGAGTAATCCCTTTGATCCCAATGCCACACAATACCGCAACGGTTGTACCCTGAACCTGCCCCATGCCACAGATTCTAATTTTGTTTTGAATCGTTATGCATTGATGGGGTTGAAGAGTATTTTTAAACCGGGAATCGAATACAAAAAAGCAGGGGTGATACTATTGGGACTAACGCCTTCGGCTGCCAGACAAATCACTTTGTTCGAGCAGGATACGTTAAAACACAGTGCATTGATGCAAACCTTGGACAAAATTCACCGGCGTTATGGCCCACACCGAATGAAGCTGGCCAGTCAGGATTTAAAACAAACTTGGAAGATGAAACGGGAGCATCTCTCCAATCGATTTACGACAGAAATCAACGAAATCATCAGAGTCAAATGAGTGATAAAGAGGACAAAATTATCTTTTTTCAACCGGATCAGGAATTGGGAAAACCCTCCTTTTTGGCACAAGAAGGTATTTCGGCAGGTTTCCCTTCTCCTGCAGATGATTTTAAGGAATTACGCATAAGTATTGACCGCGAGGTGGTCAAAAACGAAGAGGCAACTTTCTACGCACGGGTATCGGGAGAGTCGATGCAAGGTGCCGGATTGGATGATGGGGATTTACTGGTGATCGATCGCAGCTTGGAACCTCAAGACAGTAAAATCGCCGTGTGCTTTATCGACGGGGAGTTTACAGTAAAACGACTAAAAGTTAAAGAGGACTGTGTATATCTGATCCCAGAAAATCCCAAATACCAGCCCATCAAAGTAACCGAAGAGAATGAATTGATCATCTGGGGTATGGTGACTTATGTGGTCAAAAAAGTTTAGGTTACAGTCTTTCAAAAATCCCTGCTATGCCTTGCCCTCCTCCAACACAGGCGGTGACCATTCCGTATTTTTGATCTCGGCGTTTCATTTCGTTCAACAGCTGGATGGTGAGCTTTGCTCCGGTACAACCCAAGGGATGTCCTAAGGCTACAGCTCCCCCGTTGACGTTGACCGTTTCGGGATTCAGATCGGCTTCTTGGATCACAGCCAGAGCTTGAGCAGCAAATGCTTCGTTGAGCTCTGTTTGCTCAATATCGGCCAATTTAAGTCCCGCTTGTCTAAGTGCTTTAGGAATGGCTTCGCAAGGTCCAATACCCATGTGAAGAGGGTCTACACCCCCTACAGAACAGGCAGCCATTCGAGCTTGGGGTTCTAAGCCCAATTCTTTGACTTTTTCTTCACTCATAACTAAGGTAAAGGCAGCACCATCAGAAGTTTGTGATGAATTTCCAGCCGTGATTATTCCTCCTTTTTTGAATACAGCCCTTAACTTGGATAAGCCCTCAAAGGTGGTATCTCTTCTCACACCTTCATCTACTGAAACAATATGTGAACTAGCTACTTTTTTACCATCTTTAACATACACATCCTCTACTGTAATGGGTACGATTTCATCTTCAAAATAACCCTGATCTATTGCATTGGCAGCTTTTTTATGTGAATCTAAAGAAAATGTATCGGCTGACTCTCGGCTGATGTTGAATTTTTCTGCTACTGCCTCTGCAGTAGCACCCATACTGACATGATAGTTTAAGTTTTCCAGGTTGGCTTTGTAGCTAGGAGATAATTTATAACCGGTCATGGGAATCAGACTCATGCTCTCTGTTCCACCAGCCATGTAGATTTGTCCCATTCCAGCTTTGATTTTGGATACAGCCATTGCAATTGCTTCCAAACCAGAGGCACAATAACGATTAATGGTAATTCCAGGCACTTCTATACCCAGGGCCCTAGCGGAAATGAGTCGACCTACCTGAAGACCTTGTTCGCCCTCAGGATTGGCACAGCCAACAATGACATCATCGATAGTGGTGGGATCCAAAGCAGGAACTTGACCAACCAAGTATTTCAAAACATCGACGGCCATGTCATCAGAACGATAGTTTCTAAAACCACCTTTTTTTGCTTTTGTTACTGCAGTTCTATATCCTTCTACTATGTATGCTTCCATATTTTTTAGTTTCTCAGGGGCTTGTTATTCATTAATAAATATTGTATTCTGTCTAAGGTTTTTTGATTTCCCAATAAGCTCATGAATGCTTCTCGTTCTATGTCGAGCAAATATTGTTCACTGACTTTTTGCGGACTTGTCAAATCACCCCCACAGATTACATAAGCCAACTTTCGCGCGATCACCTCATCGTACTCAGACATAAATTTTCCTAAGCGGTATTCGTTTATGGCGGAGTATAGTACCCCCAATCCGGCCCTCCCAAGTACCTCAATATCTTTTCTTGGCGATGGGGGAATGTAATCTTTGGCTAGTTCCAAAACTTTGTCTTTGGCCAAACCAATATTTCGTTGAACATTGTAGGAGACGGAATCTCTGTGATCCAGAAGATAATGTAGATCAAAAGCTTCGGATGCTGATGTTGAAACAGCAGCTGTAGCTATGGATTTAAAATGGTCGATCAACATGGGTGTTTTGACGTCTCCTTCATAGAAACCATCAGAGACCCTCAAGGCAAATTCTTTTGTGCCTCCACCACCGGGGATGAGGCCTACCCCTACTTCTACCAAACCTATATAGGATTCAGCGGCAGATACAGCAGCATCACAGTGCATAGTGATTTCGCAACCTCCCCCAAAAACGTAGCCTTGAGTGGCGACTACAACTGGGGTTTTTGATGTTCTGATCCGCATCATTACAGATTGGAAATCAGCAACCATTTGATTCAAAGTATCAAATTGTTTTTGCATGGCGAGCATTCCAATACCCATTAGATTGGCTCCTACACTAAATTGTTTAGCATTGTTACCTATCACGATGCCTCTCCAATCCTCATTTTCGGCTTTATCAATTGCTTGGGCAATGGCTTTTCCTATCCCTTCACCAATAGCATTGCTTTTACTTTGAAACTCCAAACACATTACACCATCTCCTATATCATGTACGGTACATTCCGTGTTCTTAATGATGGGAGTATTTTCCCGAAAACAATCTAATATGATGAATGCATTAGAACCGGGAACTGTTTTGTAGACCTTACTGTCTAGGTCATAATATTTCTTTTTTCCTTTTTCATATTTGTAGAATTGGTCAGCTCCGGCTTTTTGCATTTGCCCAACCCAGTCCGGGATTTTCTCCCCCGAGGCTTTAATGATTTCAACACCATTTTGAAAGCCTATCAGATCCCAGTATTCGAAAGGTCCAAAATCCCAAACATAGCCCCCCCTCATCGCATCATCAACAGAATAGTATTGATCAGAAATTTCTGGAACTCGTTGTGCAGCATAAGCAAAAATAGCGGCAAAGTACTCCTTGAGAAAAAAACTCTCTTTTCCTTCTTTGTTCATCAAAAACAGCATTCGTTTTTGCATCTTTTCAATGACTTTGGCTTCTTTTAAAATGGGATTCTTGGGACGAACACTGGGTTTGTATTCAAGTGTTTTAAGATCTAAGGCGTTTATAATAGTTTTGCCATTTTGATCTTTTTGATCGGTTTTGTGGTAGAAGCCTTTTCCTGTTTTGTTACCCAAAAAGTTGTTTTCCAAAAGGAAGGTCATAAATTTTAATTCAGGAGCCTTTCCTACAGATTCAAAAAAGGAATCATTTTTGACATTATTAACCACAAACTGAGTGACTTTTTCACCTGTATCAAGACCTACCAAATCTTGCAGTCGAAAAGTTCCTGTATTGGGTCTTCCAATAAGAGCACCTGTAAGGGCATCTACCTCCTCTATTGATAGGTCGTATTTCTGTGTCAACTCAAAAACTTTTATACCTGACATCACACCGATTCTATTTGCGATAAATGCAGGAGTATCTTTACATAAAACTGTTTGTTTCCCTAAATTGATTTCACCAAAATGCATTAAGAAATCTATCAATTCCGATTGGGTTTCAGCAATGGGTATGATCTCTAGCAATCTTAAATATCTGGGTGGATTAAAAAAGTGTGTCCCACAAAAATGCTTTTTGAAAGCTTTTGATCTACCCTCAGACAATTGAGAGATGGGTATACTGGAAGTATTCGAACTCACGATGCTTCCTGGTTTTCTGTACTTTTCGACTTTTTCAAAAATCTGTTGTTTGACGTCCAAACTTTCTATTACCACTTCAATAATCCAGTCAGCATCTTTGATTTTTCCAAAATCATCATCTAAGTTGCCAACGGTTATTCTACTTGCAAATTCTTTTTTGTAGAGAGGGGCAGGTTTTGATTTGAGGGCTTTGTTTAATGCGTTTTGGGCAATGCTGTTTCTGCTCGATTTCGTATCTGGCGATCCATGAGGTAAAATGTCCAACATCAATACTTCAATTCCTACATTTGCCAACTGACAGGCGATTCCGGATCCCATTATACCAGAACCTAAAACAGCAACATTCTTAATTCGATATTGCATTATTTAGTTTTTTAGCAAATCTATTAAAAATATGTTATGCATGCATAATAGTGGTTAAAAATAATAGGCTTTTGTTTGATCAATTAAATTTTGTTTTGACAAATTTGGATATTACTATACTTAGCCTAAAATTTAAGTGGTAAATTTTGACTTTATTTGTTTAAAAAAATATGTGTCAATTAATAAAAATCATCAGCATGAAAAAGGTTGTTTATTAAAAATTTAGAAGGATGAATTTTTTTATACATTTGTTTAAAATAAATTTTTATGAGTCATCAAAAAGTGTTTGATCAGTTTAAAGATAGAGCAGAAAATGCTGCCCCATTGGGAGGTAATTTGAAATTTATGGTCGATGAAAATGCTATTTTTATAGATGGTAATGGTGATCAGAATAGTGTTTCTATGGATGACCTTGAAGCAGATTGTACCATTACTGTATCAGCTGAAGTGTTGGAGAAACTAAGAGACGGAGAACTCAATCCAATGATGGCTGTGATGGGAGGGCAAATCAAAATAGATGGAGATATGGGTTTGGCAATGAAAGTGCAATCTTTGATGGGGTAAATCCATTTAAATTTTCACGATTTTCTACCAAAATTTACCATATTTTTAAAATTGATTATTGATAAGGGATTAGAAATCAACAAAGACGACCTATTGATCAGCAAAGCTGATAAAGCAAAGCTTTTATATGCTATCTCAATTGCTGATAGTCCTATAAATTCAAAAGATTCTAATAAGATTAATGGTGACTTGGATCGTATTTGGAAAATTTGTGGCTATAATTATAAAAAAAAGTTTCACAACTTATTCAAGCAAAATAAGGGAATGACCATAAGTGAATATTCAAAAAAATAAATCCCAACTGCGTTTGTTAACTT
>TARA_B100000963_G_scaffold185748_1_pt1 | contig 11680 bp, 23 predicted proteins | sample TARA_B100000963 | Tara Oceans TARA_B100000963 (sample SAMEA2622097) | marine metagenome | biome: marine biome (ENVO:00000447); feature: surface water layer (ENVO:00002042); material: "saline water (ENVO:00002010), including plankton (ENVO:xxxxxxxx)" | depth 5 m | reverse complement strand
CCTCCAAATATTTACGCAATTTTCTTTAAATTAGCTTGCAAACTCTAATGCAACATCAAATAGTTCTTTATTGATCTTTTGATCTTGTTTGAAGTTTTTGATTTGTCTGGCTTTTCTTAATTTACCAGCAACTTTATATTCGAAATCACCATCAATGATTTTTTCTTGTACTACATTAAATACACTCCAAAGATCCTTACCTTTATCCTCATCTCTAGTAGGTGTAAGTAAATCTTTAAAATCAATTTTAATTCTTTTTAATTCATCATCGTTGAATCTAGTAGTAATTGCTTTTTTAGCAAACGCAATTGCTTGATTTTGACCAAGCTCAGTTGCCTGCATTTTATTCATTGATTCAACTGTTAAAGGTAATTTTTCAACCATTTCTTTAATTTTAACTTGAAGCTCTTCAAATGAATAACCCATATGTCTCATCTTAACATCTTCAAATTGTGTGGTTGAAATAACTAACCCATTTTCACAAATCATTCTAAATAACCCAGCGGTAAATGTAAATGCATTTTTACCATCATGACTATTTGTTAATAATACTTGTGGAAAAACTGTATCACCACCTTTACCATCAATCTGAACATCTGGATTTCTAAATACTACTAAATGCTTTTGAAAACCTTTAGTGCTATTTTTTCTAGCTTTAACTTCTTTGGCATCAACAACATCCCAACCTAATGTTCTCATATCATTGATTACTTTACTAGTAGGAATGTGGGTATAATGCTTTGAAACTTCAGCACTTGCTTTTTTACTAAATACACATGGAGCTTTTTCTCTAATTTGAGCATCACTTAAAAATTCACTTTTTTCTAAATCTAACATAACTTTTATTTATTTATTTTTTAACTTAATTACCCTGTAAATATACGAACCCTATCTTGGGGAGCCAAATATCCTGCGCAGGAAAGTTAATTATTTTTTAATCTAGACAGTAATGCTTCTTCACTGCCAACTATAAACTGAGCTTTGTTAGCTGATATATCTTGGTTAATTAATGGTCTAATTTTGTCAACTGCCTTACACATATCTTCTGCTATAACAAATATTTCTTTTTCCTCACCCTGATCTAAGTAAACACATTCATATATAAAGTGGTCTTTTACTTTAGATGTACCCTTTAAATTTATTGAAAGCATTATAGTACAGGAACCCCTATTTAATAGTCCCTGTATTAAAGCCTGTTTTTCTTTTTTATATTTACTTTTTAACATTTTTTAGATAAATATTAAGTAGAAGGGTAAAGTAATGCATTCATTTCCTCCGTCATTTTTTCCATTGCACTTAAATATTCTTTTAAAGTATATATTTTACCATTTTCACCTTGTGGTACATATCTTTCTCTTGATATACTTCTTATTAGATGAGGTAATGAAGCATAATACCCTGCTGTAGATTGGGTTTCAGCTACTACTTTTAAGTAAGTATTAGTTGATTCATCTACATGAATTTCATAGGGTAATAAAGCCTTATCTTTTATTAAACAGTACCTACTTGTACTGCCTGTTGGTCTTCCTTTACTTGCCATAACTTATTTATTTTTATTTTTATTTAACTTTTATTGGTCTGTGATTAAAACGAGCATTATGGTACATTGCATTGTATACTCTTATTTTAGTTGGTTTATCACTATGACTGTGATGAGGTTGAACATGTGACTGTTTAGTATTTAAAATTTTATGTGGGTTTTTAGTCAAATTTTTTTCAACTCTACACGATAAACATAACAAAAGGAATAAAATAATACAAACTATCTTATTCATTTTTATCAAATTTATTTTTTAAGTTTTCTCTTTTAATTATTCTTTGCAATGCTTGAGGATAATAATTTGCCTCAGCATATTGTTTATTTAATAATAAATATAATTTCTTTTCTGATTTACATTTATTAGCGTATGTTGAATACCATAAAGCATAATCTGTTAATGATTCTTTCCAATTATCATAATACGCGTGTCCATGTTGAGTACCTTTAGCTAAGTTAAGCCTAACTCTAGCTTCTTTCATCCCAAATAGATTATTATTTTCTTTAAATATTTTAGATTCATAATTACCTGTTTCTAAAATAGCTTGGGCTAATACAATATGGGGGTATTTAAAATTTAATTTACTAATTTCTTCAATTAAATTTTCTTCACTAAATTTATTTTCTTCTTCTATTAATAATAATTTTTCAGTAGCAGTAATATATTCTGTTTTTACTGGGGGTTGTGAAATACCTAATAAAGAAAATATTATTAAAAATAAAATTATAATCCTCACTAATCCTCCTCTCACATTAAAACTTTTATATTTTAGCGTTTTTGAGTCAAAAGTGTATAGTTTCATATATTTGTTTTGGTTAGTAATATTAAATAACAAAGCTTAAGCTAATTGTAAATAAACCAACCCCAATTAATAAATTATGAGGATTTAAGGGTATTGAACCTTTTACTTGTTTAGAATTAAATTGGTGCTCTTTATGCATAGTAAGTTGATAAACTCCAATACTAGTAAAAGTTACACCTGATATAAATATTATAGGTTTATTATTAATATGTTTTTTTGCTATAAATTTATTTTTAGGTTTTTGGTTAAATGGTTCTAAATTTAAATTAATTTTAAATAAATTTATTTCCTGATTTAACATATTTTGACTACTAACTGTAGTAAAACTTATTAATAATAATATAAAAATTATTTTTTTCATTTTATCATTTCAATTACTATAACTAAACTAACTGCTATTAATCCTACAGTAGCCATTACTATAGCCCAAAAATTGGAACCATCATTCATTTTTTGTAAATCATATTTTTTTTCCATATCTTATTTTTTAAATGATTTTTTAATTGTATCTTTAATATCATTTTCAAAAGTTTTCATTTTAATTTTAACTCTTTTATTTACTTCCTCTTCAATAAATCCGTCAAACTCTCTATTTAACTCATCAAATGATAAATCTATTTTTTTAAGTAAATATGTTTCTGTGGATTTACTTTTTTTATAAGCATTAATCATAGATTTTAAAACATATTGTAATATGCCTATTGTTACTAAAAGTATAAAGACAATTACACATAATAAAACTATTTCTAATGCTCCTAAACCTTTTGATTGTACTACTACTGGTTGGTTGCTTGCTACAGGAGTTGGTTTGTTTGCTTCTGCTTCGGCTTTTTTATCATTATACTCAGCCAAATAAGTAACTATATTACTAATAGGTCCATCACCTAAATATTCATATGCAGCCATTGCCATACCATTATACTCTTTAAATATTTCATTGGCATGTTTATCTCCAGAAGCTCTTAAATCATTATTGTTTTTGATCCAAGCTGTAGTCCATTCTTTGCCTTGATTTTTTACTACATTTTTTAATGCAGGACCCACAACTCTTTTTTCCATGTTATGACAGGAAGCACAATTATTTCTAAATAACTGTTTACCCTCTTCATAGTCTTGTGCATTATAACCTATGGACAAAACTAAAAATAAAATTAATATTTTTTTCATTTATTGCTACTTATTATCGAATAAATACCTAATAAAATTATTCCAATTATACCATATAAAAGCATATCCGGAATTTCAACTATGTAGTCAGGTCCTCTATATAGTTCAATCATAAAATCCTTACTACTCATTAATAACTTTATTTTTCTTTTTGCTTATTTTAAATATTCTTTTCTTTTTATGTTGAACTTTTCCTAGTTCTTTTTCCTGTATTTTATGTTGTGTGTTAATCATTTTAACTAAAAAATACATATAGGTCACAAATATAGCAAGTCCAACTCCAAATATTAATGCACTCATCTTTTCATTGTGTTAAAAAAATTTGCTAATCCTAAAATTGATGGTACCCAAATACCAACAAATACTCCTTCATCTTTATAACCAGTAAACCATAATGTTACTGAAAATAAAAAACTAATAAAGGCTAAAATAATTGGATAGTATTTTTCTAATTGTTTCATAACTTTATTTTTTTGATATTCATATTTAACTGTTCTACCTTGATTTCCCATACCATCCATATCAACATTCTCATATGCTGATGGTGATGGTAAACCCGAATAATGACAATAATTATCCCCAGGTTCATAAGACTCTATTGTCTCAAAATAATACTTTTTATCTTTCGCTTTCATTAACTATATTTCTTTAATATCTAGTTTTCTATGTAAATCCTCCCTACCTGGGTAAGCATTTTGGAATTTTCTAATTTTACTAAACGTTAAACTAGAAATAACTCTAGATACACCACTAACGGGCATTCCTAATTTATTATAATTTGTAATTGAAATTTTATAACTTTTTTTCATAACTGGTTTGTTATGAATATACGAAAAATAAGCGCATAACGCAAATTATCTTTTAATTACTTAGTGCTCTTACTTGGAGAACCGTATTAATCATTTCCAACTGATTATCGCATTCTAATAATGTAAGTAAATCAAAATCAGCATTAGATAAACCCTTTTGAACCTGTTTTTGTTTTTCAAGTTTAATTAAACTAAACGCATCTAAACGATTTAGCATATTAAGATATTTTTCTTGTTTTAAACTTAACTTCATTTCATTACTTGTAACCATAACTTATATATTTATAGGGAAATATACGAAATAAATTCGTAATATCCAAATAGGTTTAATAAAAAAAGGGAATAGATAACGCAGTTAAGAGCTTTAATCTTCAGCGGCTTTTCAAGGTCCTGCAATGGGTTAACGGCCCATTTTTTCTATTCCCCTGTTGTGCACACTTTTAATATGTCGTTATCATATATCTCACTTATAATTTAAAAAGATTCCATTACTGTTTCATCTACTAAATCTTGTACATCTTCTAATTTAGCTTCTATTTGCATCATAATGTTTGCTTGGTAACGTTTTACTTCTTCACCATGATTAAAAATAATAATTGTTGGTACTACTATTATTTTATGTTTTGATTGTGCTTCTGTATTTGTGGCTATATCTACTTGGCTTACTTTACAATCTGTTAATTCATCTAGCCAATTTACTCCATTTGCAGCATTCCAGTTAGCATTGAATTGTACTACTTTAATTTGTGATATTGCATTTAAAGATAAAAATAAAATAACTAATGTTAGTAAATTTTTCATATTATTTATCTTTTTTCAATTAACCTATCTAATTTTTCTTCAATACGTTTCATATCTTCTTTTAACTCTCCAACATCTTTTTGTGTTGTCATAATAGTTTGGCGTATTAATTGGTCTTTCATATCAAATTCCATTCTTGTTACTTCCGGATCCGGGGGCGCTGGTAGTTTTTTTGCTTCAGCTATATCTGCTTGTAATACAAACCACATACTAATTACAGTTGCCATTGCAGCTCCTATCCCAACTAAGCTTTTTATACTTACTCTAAAACCTGTGTCCTCATTTAACTCCTTTGCCATTACCAATTATTTAGAAAATTACGTAGTTTAATCCAACACTAAAATCGTGCCATTGTCTATTCCAATATTTATTATATTTACCTTCCATAAATACACCAAGATGTTTATTAAATCTATATCCTAATATAAAACCTGCACCAAAATCAACCCATGTTTGTTGGTCTGTAAATTTATAATATGAATATTCTCCTGTTTCTAAATGAAAAGGCATTACACTTAACCATGAATGTAACCAAAAAGTTTTAGTATAATGGTAAAAATCATATCCTATTACTAAAGAATAATTCCATTGTTGGGGTATTTCCTGCTTTTTTTCTCTAACATAATCAGATAATACTTGTGGAATAATATTTTCTTCCCAAATTATACTATTAGTAGCTACTACTTCGCCTTCTGGGTTTAAGTAATTAGTTTCACCATTAGGTAAAAAATCTATATTATATCCCTCTTGTAGTGCTAATTCTGTATAATGTAAACTTCCATTTGGTAATATAAATTCTTGTAAGGGATTATAACCATATGGTTCGGATATTCTTTGAGCTATACCAGCATTTAGTGAAAATTTTCTTCCAAATTTATGTCTATATCTCTGGGATGCTTCAAAATATTTTATATCAGCAAAACCCTGTTGCATGTATTCTACTTTAACTATCCATTTATCAGCTACATACCTTAAAAAATGTTGTTGATCAATAAATGTGTTGCCAAAACGTCTTTTATAATCGGCTTCAAATAAAAATTCAAACCCAGATACTTTACCTATTGTAGCTGCATCTGCATATGAATGTTCCTCACCATTATAAAATACAGCTTGTCTATTTTCATATCCAAATCTAGCTATTTTTCTAACTCCTAATACTAGAGAATAATCAAATGGTGTTTCTTCGGTATTGGTTACTAATCTGCCAGTATTAACTGAATATCTATCTATATCAGCAATACTATTATTACCATTAAAAGCACCATAAAAAGTAGCAAATTTAATTGCTTTTTTAAATTTTTTATCAAAATCTTCAAATGGTTTCCATTCTTTTTTTTCTTGGGAAAAAAGTAATGTTGGAATTAAAAATAGTATATATATTATTCTTTTCATTATTGTTTAATTACTTTTCTAATATAAGTTAATTCACCGACTTTTACTTTTATAAAATAAATTCCATTATTTAAATGGCTTATATTAATAACACTATCGCTAGTTTCATTAATAATTATCTGACCTGAGGTTGAATAAAGACTTACAAATACATTTTTAAATTTTGAACTTACTACATTTAATTCTCCAGATGTAGGATTTGGATAAATAGCAACTCCTCCATCAGAAATTAAATTTTCAATTCCAACCCAATTACTATTTTGATCACAATAATCATAAGTATTTTGGCAACTAGCATCCCAACCTACACTACAACAATAGGGATCTATACTAATTACCCAGGCATAACATTGATCATTTAACCAATAGGGATTACCTGGTCCTGTAATACAACCTGCATCATATAAACAAGCCGTTGAATCAGAAATATTAGCTAGTGGATCATAATTATATGCATTTGGGTCTGTACAACCTGGAATAGGTAAAATACAAGTTCCATTATCAGTATTAGCATTTGGATCATAATTTAAGGCAGTAGAATCTGTACAACCATAAATAATGGGCACACAAGAGCCATTATCAGTATTTGCAGTTGAATCATAATTAAAAGCGGTAGGATCAGTACAACCAAAAATATAAGGTATACAACTTCCATTGTCTGTATTTGCAGTTGAATCATAATTAAACATAGTAGGATCAGTACAACCATAAATAAATGGTATACAACTACCTGCTAATTCCACATTTGCTAGGGGATCATAATTAAATGATGTACTATCCATGCAACCAAAAATTGCTGGGGTATAACAATAATCTATGCTCCAATGATCAACTAAAAGATAATCAGCATTCCAAAATTCTACATATCCCTGATTATCACATTCTGGGTGGTAAAAACAAGAACCGTCATCTACATTAGCATCTGGATCATAAGAGTCTGGGTGTGCTAAAGAATCAGTACAACCATAAATTTTAGGGATACATAAATCTCCACAACTAGGATATGCTACATATTTTTCATAAAAAGGATCTTCAAATGGTTGTAATGCACCTTGCCCATTATTAGCAAATGGATTGGTTCCTTCAGATAACAATGTATCTCCATATGAATTAATTAATGTAAATGAATTATGCCAGGTTTGAAATTCAACAGCCTGAGGTGGTTGTTGAGGTCCTGCAACTTCAAAATAATAAACTTCAACTGGGTAGTTTGGTGATAATTGTATGTTGAAAGTTTGATTATAGGGTCCAGGTCCCATTGTATATGTCCATAAGTTACTATTTTGGTGAACTCCTATATATGAGTTACCCCAACCATCTCCTGCATCATCCTCTATTACTAAAGTATAATCACATACAGAAGGGGTTTGCATCATTGTGGCAGATGGATTATAGTTGAATGCTGAAGTATCAGTACAACCAAATATATGAGGTGTTAAACAAGATCCATCATCAGTATTTGCTAATGGGTTAAATTCTTGGTATGCTGGATCTGTACATCCTAATATAGGAGTTATACCTCCACATGAATTTCCAAATAATGGTCCTGAATACCATACATTTCCAAAGTTCCCATTTGGTACCCCTGGTTGTAATGACCATATAGTATCACCATCACAATCATATATAACTACATTTCCATCAATATTTCCTCCAGATGTAGAACCACCTAAACCATCTCCCCATGTATCATTAATAATAAATTCAACTCCTAAAGTATCAATACAAACTGTATAAGTATAAGTTTGCCCTACGTCCTGAAAATTATATTCTCCTACTGATGCTTGTGCTGGAAAACCTCCATCTGATAATGAAACTAAAGTCCAAGATGTTTCGCCTGGCCAATTATCTAATGTTATTTCAATTGTTATTTCATGATCAATAGGATCACAATCTCCACTACTATTACAAGATCCATCATCTTCAGTTGCCCAAGGATTATAAGCTATTTGAGAAGGATCAGTACAACCATAAATGCATGGTGTTGGGGTAAATGCTATAGTATCGGATAAGGTACCATTAACAAATTCTAGTACTATAAAATGTTCTACTGACCAATTTGGGGGCATTTGCCCATTACCTGCGGGAGCTGCAAAATTATTATATCCATTTGAAGAAGGCCATAAACCAGGAAAAGTAATGTGATATCCTTCTTCATTACCATAATGAACTTTTACTACATTGCAACCAGGAGATAAAGTATCAGTCCACCATTCAAATACTATTGCAGACTGGTTACCCCAGCACATTTGCCAAGCACTATCTTGCAATATACCATTACAAGATGGTGGTGGGCATGGTAAATTACCACATACATTAAAGCAATGTGTTAATCTAAATTCTCCCGTTGTAGTATAAGTACCATTATCAATTAATTCTTGTGGTACTATTACTTTTCTTATACCTCCTCCTGCTAAACCTTGCGTATTAGGATCTAAAATACAAGTGGTATCTACATTTCCTCCACCTTCCCATAATGTATAAGGTAACCCATTTGTCCCAAAAGACGTTATTTTAAATCTATAAAATACATCTATATTTTGATTTGCTGGATGGGTTATGTTAATATTTTTTTTCCATATACCATTCCCACCAACATCTTGCATTGGTATATCAATCCAATTTGCAACATTTGTTTGTACAAATACCTGTGCTGAATTGGAATTAGGTATATTACCTATAACATCGTTTAGGTCTAACCTAAAAGTAACTGGGGCTACAGTTTGTGCAAAATTAACAGTTGAAAATAAACTTAGAACTGTTATAAAACTAAGTAATAATTTTTTCATAAGCTATATTAGTATAACGGTTATACATACTATAACTTTTATTTACTTTAGTCTATTTGCTAAATTTTTTCTTAGGGTTTCTTGTAAATCTTCATTTATAAAATTACTATAAATGGATGATTTATATCCAACTCCCTTAAGTAAACGTTCTAATTCTTTTTCCATATCAGAAAGTTTTTTACTAGATGTTTTACCTCCTGCTGGTTTTAATTTATCTGTATTTTCAGGATCAACTTTACCATCTTCTCCATAACCACAAGTACCTTCATTAGTACCAAAATGTGATGATTGAGTACCACCTTGAGGTTTAATTAAATTATCAGCATAAGCCCTAAGAGATTTTGGTTTTTCAAATATAGGTGTACCTTTAAGTTCCCCACTTTCAATATCGATTACTCTATACTTAGCTCTACCAAGTTTGTCTTCATAAGTTGGATCAAATTCAAATCTATATTCATCACTGTATCTAGATGTAAGTTTTTTAGGCCATTCTCCCATATCTTCATCCATTCTTCCTCTCTGATAATCAGTCATTCCACCTTCCATATCATCTGAATAATCACCTCTTCTACGTCTTATATAGTCAGTTTCTAAATCTGGTGTACCATATTTTTCTTGAGCTTTTCTAACTAATGATTTAAAATTAGATAAATCATATTTATCCCAATCCTTAACTGGTTTTGAATTTAAATAATGAATTTCATTAGATGAATCTGAAAAGAATTGATTTATATCTTCTTGACTGTGAAATCCATCAGGTAATTTATTTTCGTTTACGTTAGTTGTAGTTTTTAAGGTTTTAGATAATTGTAGTGCCTTATAATATTTCTGGTTTTTATCTCCTAGTTGTACACCTTTTTTATCTTTATCCTTATCCATCTTTTTTAAACGAGATAATTCTTTATTTATTTTAGATAAAGGGATTTTTTTATCCTTAGGAATACCTAATCTTTTTCTAACTGTGCCTTGTTTTAGGTTACCTGCTTTTTTACCTTTAGCAGCCATTTTTTCATAGGTATCTCCCTCTTGTAGAATTTTTCTAATTATTCTGTCCAGTTTTTTCATTTTCTTTTTTAATTTCTTTTAGAATAACTGAGGTTAATTCTGCAATAATTCCATTCATTTGACCTCTTTTTTCTAATTCACTTGCTAGTGTTCTAAATCTTTGTTCTATAACTTGCATTTTTATTTTTTTTATATGTTTATAAATATTCAATAACTTCTGCTTCTTGCACCGTTTCGCAAAACATATAATGTGTTTTACTGCTTAGTACATGATCGCAATGGTATATTGTCTCCATAAATTCTTTTAATATGCTTTTGTCTGGAAAATTGTGATGTCTAATTTCTCTAATAATTCTATATAAGTGGCCCTGGTGATGAAAGTATTTCATTTCCAAAGTGCTTGTATACAAATTAATATAAGAGATAAAGCAATAGAAATTACTGTTTTAGTAGTAAACCCTTCACCAAAATAATAACTTACCATAATAGCATAAATAATAATTCCAATTCCAAATCCTATAAATCTAGTTGGCCATAATAAACCATCCATTCCTTCAACAGTGTATTTAGTACCCCAAATATAAAAAAATGAAAGAATAAAACCAAAAGCAGCTATTACCCATTCATTTTTAGCAAACCACTCCCATTTAAATTGGCCATTTAATTGTATAAAAGCACCTATATGTGCTAATATAAAAAAGAAAATTCCATATAATAAATTAACGTTCATATTATTGTTGTATATTCCATCGTGTTAATTTAAACCTATGACCTGCACTTTTTAAAGCTTCATTTAAATATATTACTATAGTTTCTTCAACTTCTGTATCGAATATTTCCATTAGGTTTTTACTATCGCTGTTATATAATTTTTTTATAGTTTTTTTAACATAATCAGCAAATTTATTTCTATCTAACCCTAGATCCGTAAATATAACATATATAATTTCTTCTAGCATTATTCTAACTTTATCATTAGCTTCTTCAGTAAACATTCCAAACCCATTTTCTCTATGGTTTGAGGTTATAAAATCTTCATATCCCATTATCCTAAAAGTAAATTATTATTTTCCAAACCAACTTTCCAAAATCTCATTAACCATAATTTTCTTGTTTTATTTTCAATTATAGTTTCATCACTAAACTCATTATTTTCCATTGAATAAGTAGCAACCATAGCTATACCCGAATCAAACCAATCTCTGGCTTCATCCATTCTACCTTCTTTAACTGCTAATTGACCTTTTTTCCATGCTTTAGTGATGGGAAACTCTGTATTTTTATCAAATTTAATCATAACTTTTATTTATTTTTACTGTGTAAATATACGAACCCTATTTCAGGTAACCAAATATTTACACTATTACTTTTGTCTTC
>TARA_B100000963_G_scaffold141232_2_pt1 | contig 11701 bp, 5 predicted proteins | sample TARA_B100000963 | Tara Oceans TARA_B100000963 (sample SAMEA2622097) | marine metagenome | biome: marine biome (ENVO:00000447); feature: surface water layer (ENVO:00002042); material: "saline water (ENVO:00002010), including plankton (ENVO:xxxxxxxx)" | depth 5 m | reverse complement strand
CGTTTACGTGCGGCTTATTACGTTCAAATTTTTCCTTGGCCATGTTTGTTCCTTTAAGTGAATAAGATCTACGTTCGAATTCGATCCATTACCGACGCTGGCACATCTGCATATTTCGCAAATTCCATCGTATAGGTTGCCCTACCTTGACTGCTGCTGCGCAGATCTGTGGAGTATCCGAACATCTCCGACAGCGGCACTTCAGCACGCACTACCTTGCCCGCGGGATTTTCTTCCATACCATTGATCATGCCCCGACGCCGGTTCAGATCTCCAACAACATCTCCCATGTAGTCCTCTGGCGTTACCACTTCTACCGACATAACCGGTTCCAGCAGGACAGGGCTGGCCGCCATCGCAGCTTCTCGCAGCGCCATTGCGGCTGCAATCTTAAACGCGATTTCAGAGGAGTCCACTTCATGAAACGACCCGTCGATCAAAGTCGCTTTTACCCCAATCAATGGATGGCCCGCGATGACGCCATTTTTCATTTGATCAGTAATGCCTTTGTCGATTGCCGGTATATATTCCTTCGGGATAACACCACCCACAATTGCATCGACGAATTCGTATGCGTAATTACCCTCTTCGTCCTGCAGCGGTTCTAAGCGTAATTTGACGTGACCGTATTGCCCGCGCCCCCCAGACTGGCGAACAAACTTCGCTTCATGCTCGATGTTGGCTTGTATGGTCTCTCGATAAGCCACCTGAGGCTTACCAATATTCGCCGCCACGCCAAATTCCCTCTGCATCCGATCAACGATCACTTCCAGGTGCAGTTCACCCATGCCCGAGATAATCATTTGACCCGTTTCATTGTCAGTTTCAACGCGGAAAGATGGATCCTCCTGCGCGAGTTTACTAAGGGCCACTGTCAATTTTTCCTGATCGGCCACAGACTTCGGCTCTACCGCAACGGAAATTACCGGATCCGGAAATTCCATGCGCTCCAAAGTGATGGCTTTTTCCTTGCTGCAGAGGGTTTCACCCGTGGTGACATCCTTAAGCCCAATCGCCGCAGCGATATCTCCCGCGCGAACTTCCTTGATCTCCTCGCGGTTGTTGGCGTGCATTTGCACCATTCGACCAATACGCTCGCGTTTGTCTTTGATTGGGTTGTAGACCTGATCGCCAGTCTTCAAGACGCCGGAATAGACTCGAAAAAAGGTCAAGGTGCCGACAAAGGAGTCGGTAGCGATCTTAAACGCCAGCGCCGCGAAGGGCGCATCGTCTGCGGCCTGACGCGTCGCCAGATCACCGTTATTTAGCGTGCCCTCGATCGCCTTAACCTCGGTGGGTGCTGGTAGAAACTCTACTACCGCATCCAAGACGGACTGTACGCCCTTGTTCTTAAACGCACTGCCACACAAAGCCGGAACGATCTCATTGGCCAGCGTACGTATCCGCAAGCCCTCGCGCAGGTCCGCTTCATTAAGAACGCCCTCTTCAAGATAGCGATCCATCAACTCTTCGTTGGCTTCAGCGGCCGCTTCCATCAACTCCTCCCGCATACTCTGCGCGGTGTCTAAGAGATCCGCTGGAATATCTTCGGCGCGGTGGCTTAATCCCTGATCGTCTTCGTTCCAGTAGATCGCACGCATGGTGATCAAATCGACTACACCACTGAACTGTTCCTCAGAACCAATCGCAATCTGCAGCGGCACAGGATTTGCGCCCAATCTTTCGCGTATCTGCTCTACCACTCGGGTAAAGTCAGCGCCTTGTCGATCCATTTTGTTGACGAATACAACTCGCGGCACCTCGTATTTATCGGCCTGACGCCAAACCGTCTCGGATTGCGGTTCGACACCGGAGGTACCACAAAACACCACCACCGCGCCGTCCAACACGCGCAGGCTGCGTTCAACTTCGATTGTAAAGTCAACGTGCCCAGGGGTGTCTATGATATTGATCCGATGCTCGTCGTATTGCTGCAACATGCCGCGCCAAAAACATGTTGTGGCAGCAGACGTGATGGTGATTCCACGCTCCTGCTCCTGCTCCATCCAATCCATCACCGCAGCACCGTCGTGCACCTCACCGATCTTGTGCGACAATCCGGTGTAGAAAAGTACTCGCTCTGTGGTCGTCGTTTTGCCCGCATCCACATGCGCGACGATGCCTATGTTGCGATATCGGCCAATAGGCGTGGTGCGAGGCATACGCGTTGTCCCGGGTTAGCGGAGCGGAAACTAGTAACGGTAGTGCGCGAACGCCTTATTAGCATCGGCCATGCGGTGTGTATCTTCACGTTTCTTAACCGCCGAACCGCGGCCGTCTGCCGCATCCATGAACTCACCGGCTAATCGAGCGGCCATAGACTTCTCGCTGCGAGAGCGAGCACTGTCTACTAACCATCGCATTGCCAAAGCTTGGCGCCGCGATGGGCGAACTTCGACGGGCACCTGATAGGTAGCGCCACCAACACGTCGAGACTTCACTTCCACCATAGGGGCTATCGCATCTAAGGCTTTCTCGAATACTTCTATGGGGTCGGCGTTGTCGCGTGCCTGCACACGGTCAAGGGCACCATAAACAATGCTCTCGGCCACGGCTTTCTTGCCGCTGACCATCACATGGTTGATAAATTTGGCAACCACCTGATTGTTAAATTTGGGATCGGGGAGAATTTCCCGCTTTGCTACTACGCGACGTCTTGGCATGTTTTTCTCCTTCCTTCAGGTCTTCCCTAAAAGATTAGGGCCTTACTGAGAGTATTTTGGCGATGAGGCTTGGGCCTCCGTTATGGCTGTGAAAGGGTTACTTCGGACGCTTGGCTCCATACTTGGAACGGCCCTGACGCCGATCCGCTACACCAGATGTGTCCAACGTTCCGCGGATCGTATGATAACGCACCCCCGGTAGGTCTTTGACCCGACCACCGCGGATGAGTACTACGGAGTGTTCCTGCAGGTTGTGCCCTTCACCCCCAATATAGGACGTTACTTCGTATCCGTTCGTTAGCCGCACACGACAAACCTTGCGCAGCGCCGAGTTGGGCTTTTTCGGTGTGGTTGTATACACCCGTGTACAGACGCCGCGCTTCTGCGGGCACGCTTGCAAAGCCGGCACGATGTTTTTAACCACTTTACGCTTGCGCGGTTTTCTTACTAACTGGCTTATTGTTGCCATGTTCGATCATTCTCCACTCTTTTTTACCGCCGCGTGACCCTGTCACACCGCGGGGGGCGCATTCTAATCACGCCCTTGGTAATTCTCAAGACTGTTTACACAGTAGCTCTCTAGTGCTCGGCAGCAGGGTTCAGCCTAATCCGAACCCTGCGCCGCCAAAGCTTCACTTAGCGCCTGCTCGATCTCATCTGCTGTTGCAGTCTCACGGTCACCAGCAGCCAACTCTTCTTCACGCTGCCGTTTGCGGTCTGCGTGATAAGTCAGGCCCGTCCCCGCTGGAATCAGTCGGCCCACAACCACGTTCTCTTTGAGTCCACGGAGATAGTCTTTCTTACCGGTCACCGCCGCTTCAGTAAGCACTCGCGTTGTCTCCTGGAAAGATGCGGCAGAGATGAAGGACTCTGTTGCCAAAGACGCCTTGGTAATTCCCAGCAAAATACGTTGATACTCCGCTGGCGCTTTATCCTCGGCCAACAACTCAGCGTTGAGTTCGCGGATTTGCGCGTATTCCAACTGCTCACCGCGTATCAGGTGTGAATCACCCGAATGGGTAACCTCGACCTTACGCAGCATTTGTCGGACGATGACCTCAATGTGCTTATCGTTAATGGTTACACCTTGAAGGCGGTACACCTCCTGAATCTCATTAACAATGTACTTGGCCAACTCTTCCACGCCTTTAAGACGCAAGATGTCGTGAGCGCTGAATGGACCATCGCAGACGATTTCGCCCTTTTCGACCTGCTCGCCGTCAAAAACGCCGATCGTCCGCCACTTGGGAATCAACGTTTCCACCGGATCGCCGTCCGACGGCGTTATCACCAAGCGACGCTTGCCCTTGGTTTCTTTACCAAAAGAAACGGCGCCCGTCGCCTCAGCGAGAATCGCAGGCTCTTTCGGCTTTCTGGCTTCGAATAAGTCCGCAACCCGCGGCAGACCACCGGTGATGTCACGCGTCTTCGAACCTTCCTGCGGAATCCGCGCGATAATGTCGCCTATACCGATCTTTGATCCATTCTCGGTATTCAGGATCGCGTTATTCGGCATAAAGTAATTGGCAGGGACTTCACTGCCTGGCAGCATGACGGCATTCCCCTTGGCGTCTACCAATCGAACCGCAGGGCGTAGGTCCTTGGCGGCACTCGGGCGATCTTTTGGATCGAGCACCGTAATATTGCTCAATCCAGTAAGTTCGTCGGTTTGGCGATTCATCGACAAACCTTCTTCCATTTCGTGGAATTCAATAGCGCCGGCCACTTCCGCAACAATCGGGTGGGTTAGCGGATCCCACTGAGCGATCACTTGACCCGCATCCACAGAATCCCCTTCGTTAGCAGACAACACCGCACCATACGGGAGCTTGTATCGCTCTCGCTCGCGCCCATGATCATCGGCTACCGCCACCGCACCGGAACGACTCACCGCAACCAGTTCGCCTGTCTCTCGCTGCACGGTCTTTAGGTTGTGCAGCCTTACGGTACCGCCGTGTTTGACTTGGATGTTGTCTATGGCGGACGCACGCGACGCGGCACCTCCGATGTGGAACGTCCGCATCGTCAACTGGGTGCCTGGCTCGCCAATGGACTGCGCAGCGATTACACCCACCGCCTCGCCAACGTTAACAAAATGCCCGCGGGCAAGGTCACGTCCATAGCAGGCTCGACAAACCCCGTGAGCCGTTTCGCAAGTAATCGCCGACCGCACCCACATTTCATCAATACCCATTTCGTCAAGGCGATCTACCCACGCCTCGTCAATAAGCGTACCGCGTTCGATCAGTACCTCTTTGCCATCGGCGGCGTGAATGTCTCGCGCCACTGTGCGACCCAATACGCGGGCCCCCAGAGGCAATACAACATCCCCGCCTTCAATAATTGAGGTGACAAATAGGCCGTCATTGGTGGCGCAGTCCTGATCTGTTATCACTACGTCTTGCGCGACGTCCACCAACCGGCGGGTCAAATACCCCGAGTTCGCGGTCTTTAACGCCGTATCGGCCAATCCTTTTCGGGCACCGTGCGTAGAGATGAAATACTCATTTACGGTTAAGCCTTCGCGGAAGTTGGCGGTGATCGCGTTTTCAATTATGGATCCATCCGGTCGGGTCATTAATCCACGCATACCCGCTAACTGACGAATCTGTGCGGGTGAACCACGAGCCCCAGAGTCAGCATAAATGTAAACCGAGTTGAATGAGGTCTGTTCCTCGTCCTGGCCCTCTTTATTGACCACCGACTCTTTGGAGATGCCATCCATCATGGCGCGAGCCACCAGATCGTTCGCTCGCAACCAGATGTCTACAACTTTGTTGTACTTTTCACCTTGAGTCACCAAGCCCGACGCATACTGCGACTCGATCTCTTCGACCTCTGACTCCGCTTCCGCAATGATCTTGCTTTTTGCCTGCGGGATGACGAAATCCTCGACGCCAATCGAGGCGCCAGACGAGGTCGATCGCGCAAAACCCGCATACATGAGCTGATCCGCAAAGATAACCGTATCCTTCAGGCCACACCGGCGATAACAGTCGTTGATGAGCGACGAAATCGCTTTCTTATCCATGGCCTTATTGACCATATCGAAAGGCAACATTTTCGGCACAATGTCATACAGCAGTGCTCGACCCACGGTGGTTTCGTAGACCTGAGATTGAGCCGTTAGGGTGCCGGCTTCATCCACCGAGTGCTCCTCTACACGCACCTTCACGCGCGCATGCAAGGCCACCTGCTGAGCATGAAAGGCCCTATGCACTTCATCGATGTTCGCAAAAACCGCACCCTCACCAAGCGCATTAATTTTTTCCCGCGTCATGTAGTAGATGCCCAAAACAACATCTTGCGACGGCACGATAATGGGCTCCCCACTTGCCGGTGACAAAATATTATTGGTTGACATCATAAGCGCACGACTTTCTAGCTGCGCCTCCAAAGTTAGCGGCACGTGCACCGCCATTTGGTCGCCATCGAAGTCTGCGTTGTACGCACTACAGACCAAGGGGTGCAACTGAATTGCCTTACCTTCGATTAAGACGGGCTCAAATGCCTGAATACCTAGACGGTGCAAGGTCGGGGCTCGGTTTAGCATTACTGGGTGCTCGCGGATTACGCCAGCTAAGATGTCCCACACATCTGCCGTTTCGCGTTCTACCATCTTTTTTGCAGCCTTAATGGTAGTCGCCAACTGCAGTTCTTCGAGCTTGCCAAAGATGAACGGCTTGAACAGTTCCAATGCCATCTTTTTCGGTAGGCCACATTGATGCAGCCTCAGTGTTGGCCCACAAACAATAACGGATCGACCAGAGTAATCGACTCGCTTACCCAACAGGTTTTGGCGGAAACGCCCCTGCTTGCCCTTGATCATGTCGGCCAAAGATTTCAGCGGACGCTTGTTCGAGCCGGTAATCGCTCGACCCCGTCTACCGTTATCCAGTAACGCATCCACCGATTCCTGCAGCATACGCTTTTCGTTGCGCACGATAATATCGGGCGCAGACAGGTCCAATAGGCGCTTCAATCGGTTGTTACGGTTGATCACGCGACGATAGAGATCGTTGAGGTCAGAGGTCGCAAACCGACCGCCCTCCAGTGGCACTAAAGGCCGCAAATCGGGTGGCAACACCGGCAGCACGGTCATAACCATCCACTCCGGCTTGTTTCCCGACTTTACGAACGCCTCCATGAGTTTGAGGCGCTTGGAAAATTTCTTGATCTTGGTTTCGGAATTAGTCGCCGGTATTTCTTCGCGAAGCTGCGCGATCTCAGCGTCCATATCAAGATTCAACAAGAGCTGCTGAACCGCCTCAGCGCCCATACGCGCGTCGAATTCGTCACCGTATTCCTCGAGGTTCTGGTAATACTCCTCATCTGTGAGCAGTTGCCCAACCTCAAGATCCGTTAAACCCGCGTCGATGACAACGAAGGATTCAAAGTACAGAACTCGCTCAATGTCTCTTAGCGTCATATCCAACAATAAGCCTATGCGAGACGGCAGCGACTTAAGGAACCAAATATGCGCGGTAGGGCAGGCTAATTCAATGTGGCCCATGCGCTCGCGTCGCACCTTGGTCAGCGTTACTTCGACGCCACATTTTTCGCAAATAACACCTCGATGCTTTAAACGCTTGTACTTGCCACACAGGCACTCGTAATCCTTCGTCGGACCAAAAATTCGTGCACAAAATAGGCCGTCGCGTTCCGGCTTGAACGTACGATAGTTAATAGTTTCCGGCTTTTTTACTTCGCCAAAGGACCATGACCGGATCATTTCCGGTGATGCCAAACCAATGCGCAACGCATCGAATTCTTCTACGCCGCCTTGGGCCTTTAACAAATTAAGTAAGTCTTTCACGATCTTTCCTCATTCTTTTTGGACGCCAGCCTTCTCGGCTGAGTTACGCCTAAACATTCTCTGTTCAGGCTACCCAAGGTCACTAATCGGTTTCCAACTCGATGTTGATCCCGAGAGATCTAATCTCCTTGACCAACACGTTGAAGGACTCCGGCATACCCGGCTCCATTTTAAAGTCACCATCCACTATATTTTTATACATTTTGGTACGCCCATTTACGTCATCAGACTTAACCGTCAGCATTTCCTGCAACGTATAAGCAGCGCCGTAAGCTTCCAGCGCCCAGACTTCCATCTCTCCGAATCGCTGGCCACCGAACTGCGCCTTACCACCAAGCGGTTGCTGGGTGACTAAGCTGTAGGAGCCTGTCGACCGCGCATGCATCTTGTCGTCAACCAGGTGGTTGAGTTTCAGCATGTACATATAACCAACCGTAACTGGTCGATCAAAAGCGTCCCCCGTACGACCATCGTAAAGCGTTGTCTGGCCGCTGCTTGGCAATCCAGCCAACTCCAGCATCACCTTGATTTCCTCTTCCTGTGCGCCATCGAATGCTGGCGTTGCAAAAGGTAAGCCCGTGCGCAAGTTATCGGCCAAGTCCAAGACCTCGGCGTCGCTGAGAGATTTCAGATCAACCGGCGAACTGCCAACCTGGTTGTACACCTCTGTCAGGAACTTGCGCACCTCCGCAGTTTTTCGCTGTTCCTCTAACATCGCGTTGATTCGATCACCGATACCGCGAGCGGCCCATCCCAGATGCACTTCCAAGACCTGCCCTACGTTCATACGCGACGGCACGCCCAGTGGATTAAGGACGATATCTACCGGCTCGCCATGTTCATCAAATGGCATATCCTCGACCGGCATAATTACGGAGATTACGCCTTTGTTGCCGTGACGCCCGGCCATCTTGTCGCCTGGTTGAATGCGACGTTTAATCGCAAGGTAAACTTTGACGATTTTCAGCACGCCTGGCGCTAAATCATCACCGCTCTCAAGCTTGCCACGCTGGTCCTCATAGATTGCATCTAACGCAGCTCTGCGTTCTGCTAAATGAGCTTCAGCTTTCTCGATTTGCGCATTCAGACTGTCGTCTTGCATGCGAATGCGGAACCAGTCGTCTCCACCAAGGGTTTGCAGAAAGTCACTATCGAGCTTATCGCCCTTGCTTTTACCCGGCGCGCTAGCGACCTTATTTCCAGACAGCGCACGCTGCAGTCGTTCGTAGGTAGCGGTTTCAACAATGCGATATTCGTCGTCTAAATTCTTACGAATTTCCGCCAACTGTGAATACTCGATGTCCTTCGCGCGCTGATCTTTTTCCACACCGTCGCGAGTGAACACCTGAACATCGATTACCGTTCCCTTAACGCTGCTCGGCACACGCTGGGACGAGTCTTTAACATCAGACGCTTTCTCACCAAAAATCGCACGCAGCAGCTTTTCTTCCGGCGTCAGTTGGGTTTCGCCCTTCGGCGTAACCTTACCCACCAAAATATCGCCCGCATTCACTTCAGCACCAATGTAGACAATGCCCGACTCGTCCAGCTTTGATAAGGCACCCTCACCAACATTAGGGATATCACAGGTGATTTCTTCTGGCCCTAGCTTGGTATCACGCGCGATACACGTCAGTTCCTGAATATGGATACTAGTGAAGCGATCCTCTTTAACAACCCGCTCAGAAACGAGGATCGAGTCTTCGAAGTTGTAGCCATTCCAAGGCATGAAGGCGATGCGCATGTTTTGACCCAGAGCAAGCTCGCCCATATCAATCGACGGGCCGTCTGCCAAAATATCCTGCTTCGCAATAACATCACCAGGCTTCACTAAAGGACGCTGATTAATGCAGGTATTTTGGTTAGAACGAGTGAATTTAGTCAGGCTGTAGATATCTACGCCCGCCTCGCCTGCCTCGGTTTCGGCATCCGCTACGCGCACTACGATGCGGCCCGCATCAACGCTGTCAACGACACCACCGCGGCGCGCAATCACGCAAACTCCGGAATCACGCGCAACGTTTCGCTCCATGCCGGTGCCGACTAATGGCTTCTCGGCTTTAAGCGTCGGCACGGCTTGCCGCTGCATGTTAGAGCCCATTAACGCTCTATTCGCATCGTCATGTTCAAGAAACGGAATAAGCGACGCCGCCACAGAGACTACCTGCTTCGGTGACACGTCCATGAAATTGACATTCTCCACCGCCGTCTTAGTGAACTCGTTGCGATGACGCACATCGATCATATCTGTGGTGAACCGGCCTTTGTTATCCACCGGGGCGCTGGCCTGTGCAATAACGTACTCCGCTTCATCTATGGCGGATAAATACTCTATGTCCGAGGTGACCACGCCGTTCACCACGGGATGATAAGGCGATTCTAGAAACCCGTACTCATTAGTGCGCGCGTACGTTGCCAAGCTGTTTATCAGGCCAATATTCGGGCCTTCCGGCGTCTCAATGGGGCACACCCGACCATAGTGGGTCGAGTGAACATCACGAACTTCAAATCCCGCGCGTTCGCGCGTCAAACCACCCGGCCCGAGCGCCGACACTCGACGCTTGTGGGTAACCTCGGACAACGGGTTGTTTTGATCCATGAACTGGGAAAGCTGTGATGAACCAAAAAATTCTTTGACCGCCGCTGCAACTGGCTTAGCGTTAATCATATCCTGTGGCATCAGGCCTTCTGATTCGGCCAAACTCAGACGCTCTTTAACGGCACGCTCAACTCGTATCAGGCCAACCCTAAATTGGTTTTCAGCCATTTCGCCGACGGATCGGACGCGTCGGTTACCCAGGTGGTCGATGTCGTCCACCGAGCCCTTACCGTTTCGAATGTCTATCAGCGTTTTGAGAACGCTAACGATGTCCTCTTTACCTAGAGTCCCCTCGCCCTCGATCTCTTCACGTCCAAGTCGTCTATTGAACTTCATGCGTCCGACTGCAGACAGATCGTAGCGATCATTGGAGAAGAACAGGTTGCTGAACAGATTCTCGGCCGCTTCTTTTGTGGGCGGCTCGCCTGGACGCATCATGCGGTAAATTTCGACCAGCGCCTCGAGCTTGTTGCGACTCGGGTCAATCCGCAGCGTATCCGAAACGAACGGGCCACAGTCCAGATCGTTGGTGTAAATCGTTTCGAACTCACCGACACCGAGCTCCAGCAGTTGCTCGATTACTTCCTCAGTGATTACCGTGTTACAGGGCACCGCTACTTCGCCGGTCGACGGATCAACCAAATCTTTTGCAGTGACTTGATCGAGCAGGTACTCGTTCGGCACCGCAAGTTTGGTCATACCGCTGTCTTGCAACAGTCTAACGTGGCGTGCGGTGATTCTGCGTCCAGTCTCAACGATGACCTTACCGTCGGCACCTAAAATATCGAAAGTCGCTACGTCACCGCGCAGGCGCTCAGCGATCAGTTGAACCGCTGCAGCGCCGTCATTCAGATAAAACGTATTGGTTTCGAAAAAAGTCTCTAAAATTTCTTCACTGGTATACTCCAAAGCCCGCAAGATAATGCTCGCCGGCAGTTTTCTGCGCCGGTCAATGCGCACAAAAACGCAGTCTTTCGGATCGAATTCGAAGTCCAGCCATGACCCACGATACGGAATAACTCGCGCGTTATAGAGGAGCTTGCCGGAGGAATGGGTTTTGCCCTTGTCATGATCGAAGAATACGCCGGGAGAACGGTGCAGTTGCGAAACCACGACTCGTTCTGTTCCATTGATTACAAACGTACCGTTTTCGGTCATGAGCGGAATTTCGCCCATATAGACTTCTTGTTCTTTGACGTCTTTGACAGTTTTGTTTGATGACTCTTTATCGTAAATAATCAAACGCACTTTGACGCGAAGCGGAGCCGCGTAGGTGATACTGCGCAGCGTACATTCCTTAACATCGAAGGTCGGATCACCAAGCTGATAGTCCACGTACTCCAGCGCCGCGCTTCCAGAATAGCTAATGATCGGAAAAACCGACTTAAACGCTGCGTGCAAACCTGACTCGGCACGCTCTTCAGCGTCCTTTCCCACCTGCAGAAATTTGTTGTAAGAGTCGACTTGTATAGCCAACAGGTACGGCAATTCCATTGTCTGCGACAACTTGCCAAAGTCCTTTCGAATACGCTTCTTCTCCGTAAAGCTGAACGCCATGCGAATCTCCTACACTCAATTGCGAAAATTTTTAGAACCCGTGCTCCAGGAAATAGCCGAAGGCCG
>TARA_B100000963_G_scaffold351788_1_pt1 | contig 11706 bp, 12 predicted proteins | sample TARA_B100000963 | Tara Oceans TARA_B100000963 (sample SAMEA2622097) | marine metagenome | biome: marine biome (ENVO:00000447); feature: surface water layer (ENVO:00002042); material: "saline water (ENVO:00002010), including plankton (ENVO:xxxxxxxx)" | depth 5 m | reverse complement strand
GAAGAAGAAGAAGACAAATAGAACGGACAAGTGAATTAGTCAATCCCAATTTTAATCATAGTTTTTTGAAAAAAAATATTTCTTTAAAATCATACAATTCCTTCGGTGTTGATGTGGTCTCAAAAGAACTTTACGAAGTCAGGTCTGAACAAGAAGTAATAAAAACACTAAAATCATTAAAAGATAAAAAGATTTTTATTCTTGGAGGAGGTACGAATATTTTATTTACCAATAATGTACAAGTCCCTATAATTAATGTAAAGATTAAGGGTATGAAAATTATTTCAGAAAACAATAATTATGTTACTATTTCAATTGGTGCTGGTGAAATATGGGACGATTTTGTGAAATGGGCAATTTCTAAAAACTTTGGTGGGGTTGAAAATTTGATATCAATACCAGGATATGTAGGAGGAGCACCCATACAGAATATAGGTGCTTATGGTGTAGAAATTAAAGATGTTTTTATTTCATGTTCAGGGTATTTTCTTGATACTATACAGAAAAAGAAATTTAAAATTAATGATTGTCAATTTTCTTATCGATCCTCAATTTTTAAAAAATCATTAAAAAATAAGTTCATCATAACTGAGGTTGTTCTACAACTGTCCAAAAAAAATCATAAGATTAATAAGTCCTACAAGAATTTAAATGATGCTATAAAAAATCAAAAAATTAAAAATCCTACAATAAAAGATATAGCAAAAATAGTAGGTAAGATTAGAAAGAATAGATTACCTAACCCAGCTTTAATAGGTAATTCGGGTAGTTTTTTTAAAAATCCAATCGTATCAAATGTAGCACTTGATAGACTAAAGCAAAAATTTTCAAAATTGGTTTACTTTAGGGAGAGTGACTCAAATTATAAATTATCGGCAGCATGGCTAATTGAACAATGTGGTTTTAAAAATATTAAAGAAAAAAACGTTGGAGTTTATAAAAACCAGGCATTGGTAATAACAAATTTAGGGAATGCAACAGGTGAAGAGATACGTTTATTTTCTGAAAAAATAAAATCAACAGTATTAGAAAAATTTGATATATTGCTCGAGGAGGAAGTAAACATCATTTAATTTATGGAAGTCTTTTTTATATCAATTATTCTACTAACCATTGCCTTTTTAGGAATCTCCATCAAAATAATTTTTAAGAAAGATGGGAAGTTTTCTGGTACATGTGCCTCAAATAACCCTTTTTTGAATAAAGATGGTAAACCTTGTAGTTTGTGCGGGAAGCATCCTGAGGATAATGAATGTAAAAAATCAAATTTAAATTTGAATTAATTGAAATGAATTCAAATTCAGATGAAAAAATCCCTTTTAATAAGTTATTAAATGAAAACTGGGACTATGTTTTTAATTATATCCTAAAAAAAACATCAGATGATTATATTGCAGAAGAAATTACGATTCAAACCTTTTCAAAAGCATTTCAAAAAATTAAACTTTATAATAAAAAATTTTCATTTAAAACTTGGTTAATATCCATTGCAAAAAACACTTATGCAGACCAATTGAGAAAAAAGAAAACGATAATTAATGACTACGAAAATATTGAAAAATATAACTATTCGAGAAGTCCTGAGGAAGATTTTATAGAAAAGGAGAGCTATGACGAGTTGAAGGAAAAAATAAATCAATTAAAACCTAACTACAAAGAAGTTTTAAAATATAGGTATTTCGACGATTTATCAATTAAAGAAATTGCTAAAAAACTTGGTCAACCAATAAGTACAATAAAAATTAAAATTTTTAGAGCAAAAAAACTTTTGATAGAAAAGATTAAAAACAATGATTGATAAAGTTAAAAAACTTGGACCAGGCTTATTGTTTGCCGGGGCTGCCATTGGAGTTTCTCACCTTGTTCAATCAACGAAAGCAGGTGCAGAATTTGGTTTTGGACTAATTTGGGCATTGCTACTGTGTAATTTTTTCAAATACCCTTTCTTTTTATTTGGAACTAAATACGCTTTTTCAACAGGCGAAACTCTTCTACATGGCTACAAAAAAATTGGCGATTATGTTCTATATATTTATTTGATTCTATCTGTTGTTACAATTTTTACAATTCAGGCGGCAGTTACGATTGTAACGGCGGGTTTGGGGGTTGAACTATTCAGCATCACTAATAACATAACCATAATGTCTTCAATCATTTTAATCATTTGTATTCTAATACTTACAATTGGGAAATATAAATTACTTGATAATTTTATAAAAATAGTAATCTTAATTTTGGCTTTATCTACATTATTTGCAGTAGGTTATGCAACTACTAATAATGTTGGTGAACTTAAGTTTAATCCAATATTTCCTAGCGAAGTTTCAGGTATAATTTTTTTAGCCGCTTTTATGGGTTGGATGCCTGCTCCTCTTGATGTTTCTATTTGGCAATCTATATGGACAAAAGAAAAACTGAGTATCAATAACAAAATCAATTACAAATCGGCATTATTTGATTTTAACGTTGGGTATATTTCTACTGTTTTTCTTGGTTTGTGTTTCGTTGCCCTTGGTGCTTTTGTAATGTTTGAATCAGGACAAACATTCTCCAACAATGGATCAGAGTTTGCTAATCAACTTATTGAATTATACACATACAATCTCGGTGAAAATGTTAAGATTTTTATTTCGGTGGCTGCATTTACAACAATGTTAAGTACTACAATTACATGCTTAGACGCATCACCACGGGCAATGAGTCAAACCTTGAAACTATTGAATTTTAAAAAAATTAGTGGATACAATACTTGGATTCTAATCATTTCAATAATAACAATGATGATTTTTTTATTTTTTGAATCAGAAATGGGTAGTTTAATTAAAATAGCAACTATACTCTCTTTTTTAACTGCACCTGTTTATGCAATTATGAATTACTCACTTATAAATAGTAAGTTTATGCCTGAAAAATTCAAACTTTCCAAATCAATGAAACTTTATTCAATTTTAGGGATAATTTTTCTTACAATCTTTTCGATTTGGTACTTAACTTTAATATAAAATTGGCATATATTTGCACGTAAATACTTAATTGTAATCGTGAGTAAATTAACCCATCAAGAAAGGCCAGAATGGTTTAAAGGAGAATGGTACACTAAAGGTGATACCGTTACTAGTCCTCAAAATGGGGAAAAAGTTGAACTTACAGGTCCAGAGTTAAGTATCTATGATTTAATTATTGGCTCAAAGATGTACTTACAATCTATATTTGATGGAGATGATCCTATTGCTTATGAATTTAAGAGTGTAATTAAAAAAGGGTTGGATTGGTTTAGGAAAGTAAATCCCTCAGCTTATAAAATATTGTTTGATAATATTTAGAAATTATTCTTGGAAACTAAATTAACTTCATACAAGGTAAACACTTCCAAAAATTGGACAAAATTAGATATTAGTTCAACTAATAATACCCTTGCAAAAAACAAAGCAAGTTTCAAAAAAAAACCAGACTGGATACGAGTTAAGTTACCTACAGGAAAAAAATACTCTGAAATTAGAAGTCTTGTAGATAAGTATAAATTAAATACCATTTGCTCATCTGGAAGCTGTCCGAACATGGGAGAATGCTGGGGAGAGGGCACTGCTACATTCATGATTCTAGGGAATATTTGTACCAGGTCATGTGGATTTTGCGGTGTAAAGACAGGAAAACCTGAATCAATTGACTGGGAAGAACCAGAAAAAGTTGCTAAATCTATATCTGTAATGAAAATTAAACACGCAGTAATAACTTCTGTTGACCGAGACGATTTACAAGATCAGGGATCTATTATATGGTCTGAAACAGTGAAGAGCATAAGAAGACTCAATCCTGATACAACGATGGAAACATTAATACCAGATTTTCAAGGTATTGAAAGACATATTGATAGAATAATTGAAGCAAACCCAGAAGTAATTTCACATAATATTGAAACAGTAAGAAGGTTAACACGTGAAGTTAGAATTCAAGCCAAATATGATAGAAGCATGTCAGTTTTAAAGTACTTGAAAGAAAGTGGTGCAAGAAGAACCAAGTCTGGCATAATGCTAGGTTTAGGAGAAAAAGAACCAGAAGTTTTGGAGACACTTCGTGATCTTCGGAATGCAAAAGTTGATGTTGTTACTATTGGGCAATATCTACAACCCAGCAAAAAACATTTACCAGTTAAAGAATTTATTGAACCAACAAAATTCAACTTTTATAAAGAGTTTGCTATGAATTTAGGTTTTATCCATGTTGAAAGTGGTCCCCTAGTTAGGTCCTCTTACAAAGCAAAAAAACACGTTAATTAATTCTGGAAACAGTGGTTAGCATTCTTATTTCTAATTTGGATGCTAATAGTCTTGTATAATGCTATTCAGCTGAATATTGAGGTTAAATCGTGGTAGTAAATGAAAAAAGAATATTTTAAAAAATTAGATTATAATTATATTAGCATTAAATTTTAATAATATGTTAGATGAATTAGAAGACCTTCAAAATCAATTATTTGGATCAAATAATGAAGATGATGATGCAGATAAAGCAAGTAATCCAGATACCTCTAGCGAGGAATTAAAAATATTATCAAAATCCAAGGATGAAAATATTAGACAATCTGTTGCAGAGAATCCCAATACAGATCAAGAGACATTAGAAAAACTGTCTAACGACAAAGATTATTATGTAAAACTAAGTGTAGCAAGTAATAAAAATTGTAACACTGAATTATTGTCTTCACTTGCTGAGGACGAAAACGAAAACATTCGTTCTGCAGTTGCTAAAAACATTAATTGTTCTTCAGATACTTTGAAAAAGTTAGCAGAAGATGAAGATAAAAATGTTGTCGAATCAGCTCTTCACAATTTATTTACTAAGAATGAAAATTTAATTTCCGATTATTTAGATTCTGAAAATGATACAGTTTTAATGTCAATAGCTTCATTTAATAAAACTGATCCTGAGATTTTGAAAAAACTTATATCTTCTGATGATAAAAATATAATTAAAACTGTAATTAAAAACCCGAATGTAGAACAAGCTATAATTGATACCTTATATGAAAGTTTGAAAAATAAAGGGGAAATTTTTGAGACTGATGATGCGTTTGGTAGTTTTATGGACACATTAGTCTATTCAATAGCAAGCTATTCAAGTAATCCAAAAATAATAACTGAATTATCAACTCACCAGAGCTATGAAATAAGAGAAGCATTGGTACTTAATCCAAACACGAATTTAGATCTTTTAGAAAAATTTTTGAATGATGATTCTCCAACAGTAGTCATAGAAACAGTATCACAAATTTTAAACAGGGATAAACCAAAAGAAAAACTCAAAGCTTTGCTTGTTAAAATAACTGAAATAAAGGAGTTTAAGAACTCCTCTGAGGATCCAGCTTACTATACAGAAAGAGCTGCTGAAAAGCTAAAAGAACTAGATTAAAACAATAAGGCTATAATTCTTTTTCATTATTTATGAAAGAATCTTTTAAAAAAATGCTTGGAGATTTTTTGTTGCTTTTGTTCTTGGTCTCACATTAAGCAGTTATGGAATGTCAATTTGGGAAACAATGTCGATAATTTTCGTAATTGCCATAATCGTAGAATCCATAATTTATTTTAAAACCAATAAAAAGAAATGAAAAAATATTTTAAAGAATGGTGGTATGTATATGCAATCGGTGCTTTTAGTGGATTGATTTCTGTTATAAAACCAGATTATTGGTGGGTCTATATTATTGTTTTTGCTATTGTAGTTGGCATAATAAGTGGACAAATATATTTTACAAAGGATAAAAATAAAGATCTAGACTAGGTCTTCTGGATTTCTCATTATTAAAAGAGGTTCAGTAGTTTAATCTTTGTTGCGCATGCGCGCAACCTCTTTCAGTTCTTTGTCTCTTTTTTCTTTCTCAATTCTGAACTTTTCGGCTATTAAACCTATTAAGTCGTTTGATTTTCCAAAAAAATCTATTGTAATATCAATATAATACAGATTCTTAATTTCATGAATCGAAAGGATTTTAAAGTAGTCCTTTTTAGTGGTTAAGATAATTTTGTCTTGACTCAACTTTAAAATTTTTCTTATATCATTTTGGTTATAACTATGGTGATCATTAAAAATAAGATGATTGAATTTATATTTTTTGGATTTTAAATACCTTGTTAATGGTAGACTATCAGCAATTCCAGTAACTAAAAGGAAATCAGTTTTTAATGCTGAAATGTGTATATCTCTTTTACCTTTTAAAATATCCTCATAATCAACTTTACTGAAAAAAATTCGTTGATGATTTAAGGGTTTAATTTTATTTATAATATTTTCTTTTTCTGAGTTTGTTAAATTATCTGGACATTTGGTTACAATGATTATATTCGCTCTTTTATATCCAATTCTTGGTTCACGTAAGTCTCCTACAGGAAAAATTAAATCATTATAAAATGGTTGCTCAAACTTTGTTAATAGTATATTAAGGTCACACTTTATTTTTCTATGCTGCATAGCGTCATCTAGAATTATTAAATCAACATCACTAAATTTTTTTAAAATTTTATTTATTGCATTTAATCGATTTTCACAAGCAAAAACATTTATTTTTTTAAAAGATTTTTTAATCATAAAGTTTTCATCACCCACATCATTGACATCTGACTCATCAGAAACCTCGATAAAACCTTTTGTTTTTCTTTTATATCCTCTGCTCAACACAGATATATTAATTTTTTCTGATAATCTTTCAATTAAAAATTTGACTAATGGTGTTTTACCTGTTCCACCTAATGATAAATTTCCTACACATATTGTATTAACCTTTGTTTTATGTGCTTTTAAAATCTTCTTAGAATAAAAAAAACTTTTAGATGACTGTAAAAGATAATTTAATGCGGCAATTGGGAAAAGTATTTTTCTAAGTAACATATAGAGGCGAAAATATAAATTTTATATTTGATAAAAAATTTGATGTTACTTTCAAAAATTATAAGAACTTTAGAGGAATGGTGCCCTACAAATGATGCTGAGGAGTTTGATAATGTTGGGCTTTTGGTTGGTAATCAAGAATCAAACATTCATAAGGCAATTATAACACTTGATATCACTGATAAGGTTATAAATGAATGTATTTCATGCTACGCAAATCTAATTATAAGTTTTCATCCTTTGTTTATTGTTGACTCCAAAACAGGAATAATTGATGAAAGAGTAAATAATTATATTCTCAAGTGTTTAAAAAACGATATTAATATTTATTGCATTCATACCAATCTAGATAATAACAAAACAGGTACTAGTTATCAACTTGGTAAGATCATTAAATTAAAAAACCAAAAAATACTAATTAAAAATCAAGATAATATTCATAAAGGCATGGGTAGTATTGGTTTCATGAATCGGCCAATGAATAGTTATGATTTTTTAAATTTTCTAAAAGAAAAATTTAATTTGAATTACTTAAGACACTCCCATTTATTAAATAAAAAAATCAAAAAAGTTGCCCTAGTTGCCGGGTCTGGAAGTTTTGCTATTGAAAGTGCAATTTCTGAAAAGGCTGATTGCCTTATTTCATCAGATTTCAAATATCATGACTTTTTTAAACCCAATAACCAGATTTTAATAATAGATATAGGACACTATGAAAGCGAAAGGCATATAAAAGACACCATTTTAAATCATCTTAACAAAAAAATTCCTAAGTTTGCGTGCATTATTGCAAAAAGTAAAACAAATCCTGTAAATTATTTTTAATATGGCTAAAAAAATTGAATATTCGGTCGAAGAAAAACTAAGAGCAATGTATGATTTGCAACTGATTGACTCTCGCATTGATAAAATTAAAAGCGTGAGAGGTGAATTGCCTTTAGAGGTCGAGGACTTAGAGGATGAAGTTGAGGGTTTAGATTTCAGAATCAATAAAATAAATGAAGAACTGAGTGAAGTTGAAAACTCAATCAAAGAGAAACAAAATAAGATTGAAGAGTCAAAAGGTATGATAAGTAAATATAACGATCAGCAAAAAAATGTAAGAAACAACAGAGCTTTTGAATCCCTAAGTAAAGAAATCGAATATCAGGAATTAGAAATACAATACAGTGAAAAGCAAATTAATGAGTTAAAAACTGAAATTGAGGAAAAGAAAGAAAAATTAGATGAAACCACTAAACTAAAAGATGAAAGACAAACTCATTTAGATCACAAAAAAAAGGAATTAAATAGTATAATGAAGGAGACAGAGAAAGAGGAAAATGCCCTGCTTAAAAAGTCAGAGGAATTTGAGAAAAAAATTGATGATTCTCTTCTCAAATCATACAAAAAAATTCGCTCTAGTGTTAAAAATGGTCTTGCAATTGTCCCAGTTGAGAGAGGAGCCTCAGCAGGTTCATTTTTTGTGATACCTCCTCAGGTTCAACTTGATATTGCATCTAGAAAAAAATTCATTACTGATGAATATAGCGGAAGAATATTAGTTGATAAAGACCTGGCTGAGGACGAAGAGAAAAAAATGGAAAAAATATTTAGTTCTATCTGACGACAAAAGCTTTGCTTAACGTAGGACCTCCAACTAAATTTATTCTGTAAAAATACTGTCCAGCCGACAACTTACCATTTTTGTCATGACTAATTGAGAATTCATGTTCTCCTCTTATTAGGTCACCACTGAATATAGTATTTACATGCCTTCCTAATATATCAAAGGTTTTAATATTAACTTTATGGGTTTGTTGAATTCTTAAATTTAACCTAACCCTTTGATCATAATTTGAATAAATTGGTGCATGATAATTTAACAAAGAGTCATAATCAACAACATCCGTATCCTGACATCCAAAACCAAGACCTAACAAATCATACTCATTTCCTAACATGGCAGCATTAATAAAACTAGAATCACCACACAACCAGTCAGTTAATATAGTTTGATAAATTGATCTGAAATCAATTGTATTATACATATTCCCTCTCCTATTCAAATTGGATAAACTTGGATGACTTCCAATAAAACCACTGCCTTTAAGTGGAGCGCCAAAGAGCATAACTGGTGCAGCTGAACCATGGTCCGTACCTTCGGACCCATTTTCACTAACTCTTCTTCCAAATTCAGAAAAGGTCATTGACAATACTTTTGAGTCGAAGCCATCCTCTGCCAAATCATCATAAAATGATTTAACAGCAGATGATAAACTTGATAAAAGATATTGATGCGTTAAGGCCTGGTTCCCGTGGGTATCAAAACCACCAATTGAAACCATGTAAATTTTTGAACCTAGACCGCCCTTAATCAGTTTAGCAACTAGCCTCAATTGTCTATCTAAACCCTGCTCAGTTTCATATCCACTATAATCTGTTGAAGATTTGAATGCATCATTAATAACTTTTGCATAATCATAAGTTGTATTACTTACTCTTCTCAAAAACTCCAACTGATCACCATGGGTGCAATCAGGTAAATTTTGAGTTGAATAGAATTCTCCTCTCTCAGCAACTATCTCGAGTCTTGACTCATTAGCCACAGCAAAAGCATAATTTCTTGATGCACCATTAAAAATTAAATTAGCATTACTTCCAATTTGAACAGCAACAGGTTTTTCAGGGGGATTTGTTGTATAGTCAAAGTATTTTTCATCATAATACCTACCAAGCCATCCGGTTGAAACCATATCACTTTTATTTGTTGATCCAGTAGCCCAATAGTCTGATGAGGTAAAATGTGATAAATTTTGACCCTCGTATCCAACACCATTAACAATTCTCATTTTACCGTTTTCCCAAAACCCCGATAAATTACTCATATGATCGGGCATTGAAAAATCATCATTCAATCTGATTAAATTATTTTTAGGGATATGGAGAGATGGTCTTTTGGAGGCATAAGTGTCGTAATCATATACAGGGACAATTGTATTTAATCCATCATTACCACCCTTGAGTCTTATTAGTACCAATACTCTATCAGATAAGGAATCTGATAAAGCGTTAGTTAAAAAGTTAGAATTTAATACAGAAATGTTCGTATTTCCGAGAGATATAGAACCTGCACCTGCAATACCTAATACTTTAAGAAACCCCCTCCTGTCCCATCTTGAGTGTTCTTCTCTGTGCTTTTTAGAATTTAAGTAATTTTTTTTACTCATTTCAATTGATATTCTGGAAGTTTCACAAAAAACAGCAATAATGCATAAACCTGATTAGGTGCATAACTTTCATTAAGGGTCCAACCTCCTCCGTTAAAATAATCGTCGGGTACATCTCCTTTAAAAGCAACTAAGGCATCATTCAACTCATCATCCATCAAATTATAATTACAAAACATGTATTTATTAATTTTTTTAACAATCTCGATAGGATTTGTTTCTTCAATTCCAACGATACTAATTGCATAATTTCTAAATTGTTCTTTATTCTTAATCCAATACCTAGACAGTAAATAGTCAGAAAACTCCCATCTCATTGGTAAAGTCCCAGTGGATATCCAGTCATGATTTTCTTGCCATCCTGCCACATCAACCGGGTTAAGTATTTCTTGACCCATATCAATACACCTGTTTTTTAAATAATTATTTAAGTTTTCACTAAAATTTTCAGGTTTTTCAAAGTCAAACTCTTTTTCAATAAAAACCATGAGATCTATTGGGCTTTTTATTAAAACATTACTAGAAAAAGAATTAAAAAAGTGTTCGCTTTTAAAAAGCTTTCTGTAAAGTGGTTCTAACTCAAAGTTGTTATTCATAAAATATAGAGCTAATTCATCAACAATAGATTCATTAACATCAGGACTAACGAAATGTTTATATAATTTTCTAACAATAAACTTTGAAATTAAATCGCTTTTTTCTTCAAATAAAATGTTTATTACGTCATCATAATTCCAGTTTCCTTTTTTTCCAAAAATGGTTTTATCTCCATTGTCAAACCTGTTAGGATTGAAATAAATTGGTCCTCCATCCTGTCTGTTGTTGTATCCAGTCAAAGCCCTTGCAGTTTCGGTGATGTCCTCTTGAGTATATCCGTTACCCTCACCCAATGTGAATAATTCATAAAGCTCTCTTGCATAGTTTTCATTTGGAGCGTTATTTCTGTTTTCAAATCCATTTAAATACATTAGCATTGCATCATCCAAACCCATAACAGAAACGAAGTTTTTGAAATTTCCTAAAACATTAGATTGTAGATTGGTGTAATATCTAAATGTATATGCTGGATGACTGTACATGTAATATTCTGTAACAAAATGGTTACTCCAAAACAATGTTAATCGATCACGCATATCATTTTTCAAAAAATCTTCAAAAACAATTTTTTGATGGTTTCTGTAAAACGCACCTCTATTTCCTCCAGCATTACTAAAATCAGTGTTTGTCCAATGAGCCCAACCAGGATCAGGTGTTGGAGGTAAATTTTTAGCATTATCAATTAATTCGTCTATAATCTCTGATGGTGTAAGAGATAATTTTGATGCAATATCCGAGTGTTTTATTCCAAAACCCAGTCTCCTGTAAACAAGTAAAACTTTGGATATATCCCATGGATTATCACCTGTTGGGATAAAAGTAGACAACGTACCATTATTGCAACTCACGACCATGATTCAAATATCTAAATTTTTTTTTTATTTATTTGTTAATCAGAGACTTGTTTTAATATAAAATCAAGAATACCATTTATATCTTTACTCTCAATTCCTAACTCGGGAGCAAACACATAATTTTCTATTGAAAGTGAATCAGCCCTTTGCTTTAAATATTT
>TARA_B100000963_G_scaffold349225_1_pt1 | contig 11717 bp, 11 predicted proteins | sample TARA_B100000963 | Tara Oceans TARA_B100000963 (sample SAMEA2622097) | marine metagenome | biome: marine biome (ENVO:00000447); feature: surface water layer (ENVO:00002042); material: "saline water (ENVO:00002010), including plankton (ENVO:xxxxxxxx)" | depth 5 m | reverse complement strand
CCTTTTAGTGTACTCATATTTACTTTTTTCCTTATTATTATTAACTTTAACTAACTTATAAGTTAGTCTTGCTCACCTTAAATAGATTTGCTCGGTGAAAGTCAATAGAAGAATTATAATTTTTGACGCAATTGTTTTTTTGCAACAATACTAAGATAATAGCGCTATTAAGCTCACAAATACAACGAGGGCAAGTCCACCATATATATACTTATTTTTATTTATGTGAGATTTCATATTTATTATACCGGCATCTTTATAACTCAAGCCTCCGTCACTAAAATTTGAAGACTTACTAAATCCCTGGTCTCTTCCAATTTGGAGGAACTTAGTTTTTCTATGTTCATAAATTTGGTCTTTGCTGTAATTTTCAAAATTTTTTAAATTTTTGATTATAGAGTGTTTGATATCAGCAGCAATATTTTCAGGATCTCGATGAGCTCCACCTAATGGCTCGGGAATTACTTCATCAATTATTTTTAATTTAAGTAAATCTTTTGCCGTGAGTTTCATAGCCTCAGCGGCTTGTAAAGATTTACTAGGATCTCGCCATAGTATCGATGCACATCCCTCGGGGGATATGACTGAATAAATTGAATTTTCTAACATTATAACTTTATTTGAAGATGCTAAAGCTATTGCTCCTCCAGAACCTCCCTCTCCAATAATTATAGAAATGTTTGGAACAGTTAATGACATGCAACACTCTATAGAATTTGCTATTGCTGAAGCTTGACCTCTTTGCTCTGCTCCTAAACCTGGATACGCTCCAGGAGTATCGATAAAACTTATTACAGGTATCTGAAATCTATCAGCAAGTTTCATAAGTCTTATACACTTTCTGTAACCTTCTGGTCGCATCATTCCAAAATTTCTCTCAATTCTACTATTCAGGTCCTCTCCTTTTTCTTGGCCAATAATTAAAACTGATTTATTTTCTATTAAGCCAAATCCTGCAATTACAGATTTATCATCACCAAAATATCTATCTCCTGAAAGAAGTGTAAACTGAGAAAATATTTTTTTAATATAAAAGTTTGCCTTAGGGCGATCCTCATGTCTTGCTACTTGAGTTCTTTGCCAGCTATTAAGATTTGAATAGATTTCTTCTAATTTTTGATTTATTTCTAGTTGGGTATTTTTAATCCTCTTTGTATCTACTTCGGAAATACCTTCGGAACCAAAAGGGCTTTTTAAACTATCGACCTCTTGTTCTAGTGCTTTGATTTCTTTTTCAAAATCTAAATAATTTTTCATATAAAATGATACAATTATACTAGTATTATTATATTATAAAATATTGTAAAGATCTGGTCGTGATGAAAATGATAGATAAAAACGGCTTAAAAATCAATTCAACTCTATTTGAGTTTATAAACAATGAGGTTATTCCCAATACAAATATTGATATTGAAGATTTTTGGACAAAGTTTTCAAATACTGTTCATGAATTATCGCCTATTAATAAAGTCTTAATTCAAAAAAGAGAGAGTATACAAAAAAGATTAGACGACTGGCATGTGTCTGCTAAAGGTAAAGATTTTAATAAGCTCGAATATATTAGTTTCTTAAAATCTATTGGATATTTAATCGAAGAAGAAAAAAACTTTAATATAGAAACTGATAAAGTTGACAGGGAAATATCCTCTATAGCAGGCCCGCAACTTGTGGTTCCAGTCGATAATGCTAGATATGCATTAAACGCTGCTAATGCGCGTTGGGGTAGTTTGTATGATGCTTTGTACGGAACCGATGTTATATCAGGAAAGATTGATCAAGACTGGGACAAAAATAGAGCGATAAAAGTAATTAATTATGTTAGAAGTTTTTTAGATCAAAGTTTTCCTTTAATAAACTCTAGCTGGAATGAAATTTCGAGAATTCAAATAGATGAAAAAAAATTAGTTTTATATTCTGGTAAAAATAAGGATCTTTTAAAAAATAATAATCAATTCATTGGCTTTAATGGTAACAAAGATAACCCCACTTCTATACTTATCAAAAATAATAATCTCCATTTAGATATTATAATTGACTCAAACACTGCAGTTGGAAAAATAGATAATGCGGGTATTACTGACGTTATAGCTGAGTCTGCTTTATCTACAATAGTCGATAATGAAGATTCTGTTGCAGCTGTTGACGCTGAAGATAAAGTTAAATGCTATCGAAATTGGCTTGGACTTATGAAAGGAGATCTTATTTCCACTTTTCAAAAAAATGGTAAAAAGGTTGTTAGAAAACTTAATCCAAATAGGACCTATACCTCTAAAGATGGTGAAAAAATTAGCCTTCATGGAAGAGCTTTATTATTAAATAGAAATGTGGGTCATTTGATGACGAACCCATCAATTATATTAAAAGATGGGTCTGAAATTCCAGAGGGTATTATGGATGCATTTATATCAACGTTATGCGCTTTACATGATTTTAAAAATAAAAATAATTCTAGAACAGGCTCAGTTTATATTGTTAAACCAAAAATGCATGGACCTGAGGAAGTTGCATTCACAAATACTTTATTTGAAAAAGTTGAGGAAACTCTTGGTATAAAAAAATACTCAATTAAAGTTGGAATTATGGATGAAGAAAGACGAACAACGGTTAATCTAAAAGAGTGTATTAGAAGAGTGAAAAATCGAATTGTTTTTATTAATACAGGTTTTTTAGATAGAACGGGCGATGAAATGCATACTTCTTTTGAAGCAGGTCCAATGATTTTTAAAGGTGATATGAAAAAATCTAAGTGGCTTAACTCATATGAAGATTGGAATGTTGATATAGGATTAAGTTGCGGTTTTTCAGGTAAGGCTCAAATTGGAAAAGGAATGTGGGCTATGCCAGATCAAATGTCGAACATGATGGAACAGAAAATTAGTCATCCTAAATCTGGTGCTAATTGTGCTTGGGTGCCATCTCCAACTGCAGCGACTTTACATTCTCTTCACTATCATAAGATTGATGTGTTTGATGAGCAAAAAAAGATTAAATCTAGAGCAAAAGCTAAAGTGGAAAATATTCTAGAGATTCCTAAAGCTGACAGACCTAATTGGTCTATTGAGGACATTAATCGTGAATTAGAAAATAATGCTCAGGGAATTTTAGGTTATGTTGTTAGATGGATTGACCAAGGAGTTGGGTGTTCTAAAGTTCCTGATATAAACAATGTTGGGTTAATGGAGGACAGAGCAACCTTAAGAATATCATCTCAACATATTGCTAATTGGCTTCACCATGGAATTTGTAATAAAGATCAGGTAATGAAAATAATGAAAAAGATGGCTAAAATTGTGGATGACCAAAACAAAAATGATCCACACTATGAAAAAATGTCAGATAATTTTGATAAATCTATAGCTTTTTCAGCAGCAATTGACCTTGTTTTTAAAGGAAGAATTCAACCATCAGGCTACACAGAGCCTCTGTTGCACAAAAAAAGATTAGAAAAAAAAAGTAGCTAATTTCCTGTTACTGGAACTCTATTTTTAAAAGCCGAGAGCAATGTACCATCATCTAACTGTTCAATTTCACCTCCTACAGGAAGCCCTTGAGCTAATTTAGTTATCTTAATTTTATCGTTTTTAATTGTGTCTTCAATATAATGTGCTGTAGTTTGACCTTCTACAGTAGCACTAGTTGCAATTATTACTTCTTTTAAATTATTTTTTTTTATTCTTTTTACCAGTGACTCGATTAATAAATTCTTTTGTTCGTAATTTTCATTAGAATTTAAGGTTCCTCCTAATATGTGATAGTGACCTTTATAGATGTTTGCTGAGTCTATTACCCACATATCCGCCAAATTTTCAACAACACAGATTTTATCGTATGAGTTATCTGATGAACAAATGCAAATATTGTCTATTATCTTTAAATTTCCACAGTCTACGCAACGAACTACTTTTTTGTAAACTTGGGCTAAAGATTTTGCTAAAGGTTTAACCATATTATCTTTATTATTAATCAGTTTTAAAATAATTCTTTTCGCAGATTTTGGCCCTAAGCCAGGCAATTTAGAAAATTGCTTTATAAGTTCATTAATTTCTGGAATGTTGTTGTCCATTAAAAAGGCAATTTAAAGTCTGGAGGAAAATTTAATCCGCCTGTAACTTTAGATAATTCTTCTGCAGATTTTTTTTTTAAATTATCTTTCGCATTATTATAGGCTGCAATTATTAGATCATTAACAATTTCTTGGTTTTCTTTTTTTGCAGCATCACTTATTTGAATTGATTTAAGTTCATAATCGCCAGAAAGTATAACTTTTACAAGATTTCCTCCGGATACACCTTCCACTTCAATTTTTTTTATCTGATCCTGAGCTTCTTTCATTTTTTCTTGCATTGCTTTAGCCTTGGATAACATTTCTGAAAAGTTGTTCATTTAATCCTCCGATTCAATATCTAATAATTTTGCATCAGGAAAAGCTTTTTCAAATTCCGTTGCAATTTTGCTTTTTTTAAATTCTTCAATTTTCTTAATTTCATTTTCTAAATTTTTTTCATATACACTTTTTGCTTCTACGTTTTTACTTAAAGAAATAATCCATCTTTTTCCAGTCCATTTAAGCAACTTTTCAGTCAAATTTTTTATGAAATTTTTATTCAACTTTTCATTAAAACTAATATCAATTTTTCCTTGGGTAAAACTGACAAGTTTTACATTTCTTTCTAAATCGTATTTGAGTTCAATTTCTTTTTCTAAGTTAGCTTTTTCAATCAAGTCTTGAAAATTAGTTATCTCCATTTTTTTAGTTTCTTTTTTCTCTGTAAAATTTTTAATTGGACTAGCTTTTATTTGATCCGTGTTTTTTAACTGATTTTTAGTTTTATTAGATAAATTTGTTTCAAAATTTTGATCTTCTAATTTTTTTCCAGATAAATTTTCTTGATTATTAATTGACACATTTTCTCCAATACTTTTTTCATTTTTATTATCTAGACTTTTTAAGTGGATCAATTGCATGATATACATTTCGATAGTTAAATTTTCGTTACCAACAATTCTCAAATCATCAATTGTTTTAATAGTTAGTTGCCAAAATAATCCTATATCCTGCATGTCTATATTTTTTGAATATTGATCGATCATTTGGGCCTCTGCCTCCGAAATTGTTACATCCTTTTCTAATGGTCCTAAATTTATTCTCCTACTAAAAAAGTACAAAATTTCTAAAATATCATTTAAAAAGTTTTTGGCATCTAGTCCGTCATTTAATAGCTCTTTTAAATATTTTAAAGAGTTTTGCTCATTTCCACTTAGAACTTCTTTAAACAATAAAAGCACTTTGCTTTTATCAGCAAGACCAAGCATTTTCCTAATATCGTGTTCCTCGATCTTTTTACTTTTATTAATTGCGCAAGAAATTAAAGCTCTATCAAGCAATGAAACTGAGTCTCGAACTGAACCTTCTGATGTTCTGCATATTAATTTGACAGCATCATCGGTGATATTACCTTTTTCTTTGGTTAATATATTTTTTAAGTGTACGCAGAGCTGATCTATGCTGACTCTTTTTAAATCAAATCTTTGACATCTTGATAAAATTGTTACTGGAATTTTTCTCACTTCAGTTGTCGCTAGTATAAATTTTAAACTTGGCGGTGGTTCTTCCAGAGTTTTTAGTAAACCATTAAAGGCTTGTTTAGACAACATGTGTACTTCATCAATAATAAAAATTTTAAATTTTGCGCTAGTTGGGCTATATTTTGAATTTTCAATCAGCTCTCTTATATCGTCTATTCCCGTCTTAGAGGCAGCATCCATTTCTAAAATATCTATATGATTTGAGTTTATAATTTCCTGACAGGTATTACAAAAATTTTCAGAAGAGCAATTTATTTTTGGATTATCATTTTTTTCACAATTAAGAGCTTTCGCTATTAATCTCGCTGTTGTAGTTTTGCCCACACCTCTTATTCCTGTTAAAAGATATGCATTAGGTGTTTTTCCAAGTTTTATTGCGTTCGTAACAGTTTCGACCATAACCTCTTGGCCGATAAGATCTTTAAATTCTTGAGGTCTGTACTTCAGCGCTAAAATTTTGTTTGTCATTTAAAAGAGGCAGGCAACAACCTGAATAATTTTCACTACGGCTGCTTCTTTTCAGACCTGACCGGGTTTATGAAACATCCACCTGATGCCAACCTCATAATGAGTATATCAAGATCGATTTAAATACTACAAGAGTAGAATTAACTTTTGTGGACTATTTTTCCCTGAATTTGGAAGCTTCGTAAACTCCCAAAATATCTAAAGTTTCTGTATGAAAACCAAGTTCCTCTAGAGCTTTTTTTACTTCAGGTTGTTCTATATGACCTTCAAGATCAAGATAGAAGTTTGCTTGATCGAAAGTATTTTTAACTGAGAAGCTCTCAAGTTTTGTTAAATTAACCTGATTTGTTGCAAAGCCCCCTAGACATTTATAAAGTGCTGATGGTTCGCTTTTAACTCTGAAGATACAACTTGTAATAAATTTTTTATTTTTTTTAAATTCAGGTTGTTCAATATTTTTTCCCATTATTAAAAACCTAGTTACATTTCCTTTTTCATCTTCGATATTTTTCTCTAAAATTTTAAGATTATAAATTTTTGCTGATAAGTCTGATGCTATTGCTGCAATAGATTTGTCTTCTCCTTCTGCAAGATCTTTAGCAGAGCCAGCCGTGTCTGCAGAAATAATTGATTTAAATTTTTTCTTATTTATCAAATTTTGACATTGGCCTATAGCCTGTGCGTGACTTCTAATAAATTTAATATCATTTATACTTGCTTCAGGCTTGCATAATAAATTATGTTCGACTGGTTGAAAGTATTCACCATGAATTTGTAATCTATATTTTGGAAGTAAATAATGAATATCTGCTACTCTTCCTGCTAAAGAGTTTTCAATCGGTATCACAATTTTTAAACTTGAGTCATTATAAGCTTGCTTAAAAGTTTCCTCAAAAGTTATACAAGTTTTAATTTCAGCTCCTGGAAATAAATTTTCGGCTGCAATATGAGAATAAGCTCCTAGCTCTCCTTGTATGGCAATTTTTGTCTTACTCATTTTTTTCCATTAATCTTTTTATATTATTTAAATCTCTTTGAGTATCTACACTTAAAGGCGGTGAATTGATATAGCCAACGTGAATAGGTAAATTATTTTCCATTGCTCTAAGTTGCTCTAATTTTCTATCTAATTCAAGTTTTGATCTTTTTAAACTTACAAATTTTTTCAAAGCTTTGTTGGTAAAGGCATAAATACCTATGTGATGATAGATATGATAATCTTTTTTTGGATTTACTCTTACAAAATCTGAAGCTTCAACAAAAATTCCAGGTTCCATTTTCTTTTTAACACAAACTTTAACAATATTTTGATCTTCGAGTTCAGAAATTGACTGGAATTCACTTGCAAGTGTGCCGATTGCACATTCTCCTTGCTTCATATAATTAATTAAATCTGCAATAGCTTTTGGCTTAATATTTGGCATATCTCCTTGAAGGTTGACAATAATGTTTGGATCTTTATTTAAAGTTTTTTCAAAAACCTCGAAGACTCTATCTGTTCCTGTTGCGTGTTTTTCTAAGGTTAATATTGCATTACCACCAAATTTTTTTATTAAATCAAAAATTATTTGGTCGGGGGTTGCTACATACACTTCACCAGCATTTGATTCCTTTGCCGCCTCGTAGACGTGTAAAATCATCTCTTTATTATTTATTAATTTAATAGGTTTATTAGGTAGTCTTTGGGCATTCAGTCTTGATGGTATTATTATCGCAGTTTTTTTCATAATTATGCGTCTTAGAGACGCAAAAAATTTTGGTTATTTTAAGTTTTTTTTTAAAAACTCGTGTTATACGTCTGTAAGGTACTTACCAAAATTATGGACAGTTTTGAATTAAATAAAATAATAGCAGCAGTGCTCTTAACAGCTTTGATTGTTATCGGAATTGGAAAATTCACAGATATATTATTTTATGTAGATAAACCGGAACAATCAGCTTACAAAGTAGAAGGGTTGGAAGTTGCAGCAACCAGCAGTTCGACAGATACAACCGAAAAAGTTTTAGAAGTAGTTGATATTAAAGCTTTACTGGCTATGGGAGATTTAGCTCATGGAGAAAAAGTTTTTAAAAAATGTAGTGCTTGTCATATGATTGCTGCAGGTGGAAAAAATATGATAGGACCAAATTTGTGGAGTGTGATCGGAAGAACCGCTGGTTCTGTAAATGATTACAAATACTCTAAAGCAATGGTAGCTTACGGTAAAGAGTGGACTTTTGAAGAAATGAACAGTTATTTAATAAAACCACAAGCATATATTAAAGGAACTAAAATGGCTTTTGCTGGACTTAGAAAAGAAAAAGATAGAGCTTCAGTAATTTTATATATGAACTCAAAAGGTAGCAACCCTAAACCCTTACCTTAGTCTAAACACCATTTTATAATACTTTTTTGAGCATGAACTCTATTTAAAGCTTGTCTCCAAACCACTGATTGATTTCCATCTATTACATCGTTTGTAACTTCCTCACCTCTGCCAACCGGAAGACAATGCATAAAGATTGCATCTGTATTAGCTTTGCTCATTAATTTTTTATTTACTTGATATGGTTTAAGGGTTTTCTTTTTTACAACTTTATTTACTTTATCGTTCATTGAAATCCATTTATCAGTCATCACGCAATCAGCGCCAATAGCGGCTTCAAAAGGTTTAGTAGTAATTAATAATTTTACTTTTTCTTTTTTAGCCATCTTTAATATATTTTTGTTTGGTGAATATTTTTTTGGGCAACCAATTCTTAGATTAAATTTAAATTTTCCAGCAGCTTCAATTAAAGAATTAGACATATTATTATTACCATCGCCTATCCAAGAAATAGTTTTACCTTCGATTGGCCCATTACTTTCTTCATACGTGAGAATATCAGACATAATCTGGCAAGGATGGCTAATATCAGAAAGTCCATTGATAATAGGAATATCCAAATATTTCCCAAACTCTTCTAAATTCTTGTGAGACGAGGTTCTCAACATAACGATATCAACATATTCTGATAAAATTTTTGCTGTATCTTTTAATGTCTCATCACCTTTTCCGTAGTGTATTCCGTCAGGATTCAATATTATTGATGATCCCCCTAATTGTTTAACAGCGATGTCAAATGACATTCTTGTTCTAGTAGAGGGTTTTTCAAAAATCATTGCCATCGATCTGCCTTCAAAGGGTTTATCTTTATCGGGTGCGGATTTATTTAAACCAGATCTATTTTGTTTTCTATTTTTTGCTTCCTCTATAATTTCTCTAAGTTCTTCAGAAGAACAGTCAGAAATATTTATAAAATTTTTCATTTAAATGTTCTACAAACTTTCTCTATTATTTTTAATCCTAAATTTATTTCGCTCTTTGTTACATTTAAAGGAGGCAAAAGTCTGACAACATTTTCAGCTGCTTTAACTGTTAGTAAATTATGATCTAAAAGTTTTTGAATAAATTTAGCTTGATTTACATAAAGACAAAGACCAATGAGCAAACCTTTTCCTCTAACTTCTTTTATAATTTTAGGATATTTATTTTTAATTTTATTGAGTTGATAAATAAAATATTTTCCATTTTTGTTTACATTATTCAGGAAACCTTTTTTAAACATCACATCCATGACGGCATTTCCAACACTCATTGCTAATGGGTTACCACCAAAAGTAGATCCATGTATACCGGGCTTCATACCTGAGGCCACTTTTTTATTTACTAACACTGCACCTATTGGAAAACCACCACCAATTCCTTTTGCTATTGGTACAATATCTGGTTTTATTTTTGCATATTCAAAAGCAAAAAATTTGCCACTTCTTCCAATTCCACATTGAACTTCATCTAAAATAAGTAAAATTTTTTTCTTGTTACATAATTTTCTTAACCCTTTTAGGCAAAAATCTGGAATAACTTTAATTCCTCCTTCGCCTAAAATTGTTTCAACCATAATTGCAGCCGTTCTTTTTGTAATAGCTTTTTCTAAACCTTTATGATCTCCAAAATTAAAATGATCGAAACCATCAACCTTTGGTCCAAATCCTTCAATAGATTTCTTGCTGTTGCTAGCAAATATTGCGGCAATAGTTCTTCCATGAAAACTATTATTAATACAAAGTACTCTGTTTTTTTTTGGTTGTCCTTTAGAGTAAAAATATCTTCTAGCAAATTTTATTGCTGCCTCAGTTGCTTCAGCTCCAGAGTTTTGGAAAGATACAAAGTCAGCAAACGTTTTTTGAGTAAGTCTTTTTGCTAATTTTTCTTGTTCTGGAATAGTAAAGACATTCGAAACATGCCATAATTTTTTAGATTGTTTATTTATAGATCTGATTAAATATTCGTTAGCGTGCCCAAGACTACAAACTGCTATACCGGCACAAAAGTCTAAATATCTTTTACCATTAGTTGTGAATAGAAAACTGCCCTTCCCTCTTGTAAAAGAGATTTTCTTTCTAGCGTAAGTGTTTAAAATTTTACTCATGATTTAATCTTATAGCCTTTTTTATACAATAAATATGTAACAAGCCAGCTAACAAAGCTTAAAATTAATAAGTATGCTAAGCCAATTTTTATTGAGCCATCTGCAGTTCCAATAAAACTATATCTAAAACCATCAATCATATAAAAAAATGGATTCACTTTGCTAATAATTTGTAAAAAATCAGGCAACCTCTCTATTGAGTAAAATGTACCAGATAAGAAAGATAATGGCACAATCACGAAATTTGTAACTGTTGCCATGTGATCAAATTTTTCAGCCCATAATCCTGCTATTATTCCAATATTACCTAATATAAAAGATGAAAGAAGAGTGAATATTACTAATAAAAAATAATTATTTATTTCAAGATCTATAAGAAACTTAAAAGTGATTATTGTAACTAGCGCTATTAAGATGCTTCTTGTAACAGCCGCTAGTGAGATTGATATAGTAACTTCGGCTGGAGACAATGGCGCATATAAAATATCAACTATATTTCCTTGAATTTTACCTATCATGAAAGATGATGAAGAATGAGAAAAAGATTGTTGTATTACCTGCATTGAAATCAACCCTGGCGCTAAAAAAGTTATAAATGGAACACCCAGGACCTCTCCTCTGTCAGAACCTATTGCAAGAGATAAAACTAACAAGAATAATAATGAAGAAATAAGTGGAGAAAATATGGTTTGTATCCACACAATTAAAAATCTAAAAACTTCTTTTTTGTATAAAGTCCATGCCCCTATCCAATTTATTAATCCAAACCTTCTTTTTCCAATTTTATATTTTTTTGAAATTTCAACCATTGATAGTTTTATAACCTGTAATTAAAAAAACTGTGCAAAACTAATTATACTCACAGTCTTAAAGTGTTTTAATGTTTTAAACCCCAACATTTTGTCTTAAGTTTTTTTAAAATACTAAATATTGTAAATATATACAATGAGTTGGACAGAGGAAAAAGTAGAGAAATTAAAAGAGCTTTGGTCTAAAGGCCATACTGCAAGCCAAATTGCCGAGGTTTTAGGTGATACAACTCGAAATGCGGTTATTGGAAAAGCCCATAGACTCAACTTAGAGGCTAGAGCTCCATCAAAACAAGGTAATTCACCTAGATCGGTTGGCAATAAACAGATTAAGCGTGGTCCCACGCCAACCTCCAGAAAAGCCAAATTTCAATCAATTTTATTAGATAAAAACTTTGAACC
>TARA_B100000963_G_scaffold305863_2_pt1 | contig 11728 bp, 7 predicted proteins | sample TARA_B100000963 | Tara Oceans TARA_B100000963 (sample SAMEA2622097) | marine metagenome | biome: marine biome (ENVO:00000447); feature: surface water layer (ENVO:00002042); material: "saline water (ENVO:00002010), including plankton (ENVO:xxxxxxxx)" | depth 5 m | reverse complement strand
CTTCACCGCAACTCTATTACTCGGAGGTTGGTTGACACTGGAGGGTGAGTTGGCGGTTGGCGCATATTCTGTATTGGTGTTTATGACTCAAAGATTGCTGTGGCCACTGACCCATTTGGGTGAAACTTTTGATCTATACCAACGTGCTATGGCGTCATCTACAAGAGTTCTAGATGTGTTGACTTCAGAGATTGAGATAAAAGAAGGTGATTTTGCTCCTGTTAGAGACATAATACAACACAGTGACATCATTTTCGATGATATTACTTTCGCCTATTCCAACAGAGATAACACTTTTGAAAATTTATCATTAACCCTGAAAGCTGGAAAAACCACTGGCATTGTTGGCTCAACGGGAGCGGGGAAAACGACTCTAACTAGACTAATGCTCAGGTTTGCCCAACCGTCTTCTGGTCACATAATATGGAGTGGTAAGGATATTGGAGAATGGTCTTTGAAACACTTGCGATCTTCTATTGCGCTGGTGGAACAACACATCACATTATTCCCAACATCTATTCTTGAAAACATAAGATATGGTAGACCAACAGCAACAAATGATGATGTTTATCGTGCGGCTGACGCTGCTGAGGTAACCGAATTTATTGCTACCCTACCTGGTGGTTGGGATACTATGATTGGTGAAGGAGGATATCGGCTTTCAGGTGGGCAAAGGCAGAGATTGGCCATTGCAAGAGCAGTTTTGAAAGATGCTCCGATGTTAATTTTAGATGAGGCAACCTCTGCAGTGGACAACGAGACCGAGGCATCACTACAGCGCTCCATTGAATACGTATCTGCAGGAAGAACTACCGTCATTATTGCCCACCGGTTGTCGACAATTCGTAATTGTGACATCATAATGGTGATGGACGATGGTAAAATTGTTGAACAAGGAAACCATGAAAAGTTAGTAGAATTTGATGGAATCTATAGTAAATTATGGCGTGTGCAAACTGGACAAAAACCGTGAAAACGCATGGATGTATTATAAATCTTAACACTCTTTTATATACTCAATGACAAAGCCGCAGACTGAGAAATATGTTTAAATCGAATATGAAGAGAACATCTAGCCTGCTTTTGATCGGAACCCTCGGCCTCTTGGCTTTAGGAAACGCGTCTGCTGCTACTGGGATACTAGAAACTGATGATATGGTTGGAGTATCTTTTTGGTTGGCAACTGCAATGATGCTTGCATCTACCGTTTTCTTCATCCTTGAGCGCCAAAATGTAGCGCCAAAGTGGCGAACATCAATGACCGTTGCTGCACTAGTAACTGGTGTTGCATGGTACCACTACACCTACATGAGAGGACACTGGATCTCCACTGGAGAGTCCCCACTAGTTATGAGATACATTGACTGGTTGATTACTGTCCCCCTACAAGTTGCTGAATTCTACCTAATTCTAGCTGCTATTGGTGCTGCAACTGCTGCACTATTCTGGAGACTATTCGGTGCTTCCATTGTAATGCTAGTTGCTGGATTCCTAGCTGAGTCTGGAGAAATGTCTGATGGACTAACCTGGCCATTGTTCGCTTTGGTGTAGCCGCATGGATTTACATCATCTACGAGGTCTGGGCTGGTGAAGCAAAAGAAAATGTCAGTGGTGCAAGCGAAGGAACACAATTTGCTTTCAAGGCCATGGCAATTATTCTAACAGTCGGATGGGCAATTTACCCAATCGGATTTATCATGGGCGAAGGTGGCGACGCTGGTGATGTAGAGAACCTAAACATCCTTTACAACATCGCTGACGTAGTTAACAAGACTGCTTTCGGTATGATGGTTTGGTATGCAGCAACAATGGATACCAAAGCAGCTGGATCTGAAGAGTGATTACTTAGAAGAGAGTTTGCGAATAAGGCGTTCAATGGTTAGCCATTGAAACCTGTTCCAAACAAATGCGAAGAAGAGCCAGGCGGTGGTGTATAACGCCACCGCCTGACTCGCTTCCATAACTGTCCAATCTTTTTCATTTTCAAGATTGGAGTATAATGTTAACGGGACAAAATGAATTACGTAGATGGTTAGGGAAATCTTACCGATACCTTCGAACAACATTATTCGACAATCTTGTATTAACATCCAGAATATGAATACACCTGTCATTGAACCAACCAAAAATCCTGTATTAGCTGGAAAGAAGTTCAGGTAATGCCCCTGTGTGGGATGAGCCCAGATCTTATCGCTACTATCGGCTGCAATTAGTGTCAATAGACAATAACACAATCCTATAATTATCAGTAACAAGGTGGTGTTATTCCTTGGAAGTGTTTTCCCCCCCTCCGTAATGGAACTTCCAAGGAATGCACCAACCACTGCGAATATCATCCATGGAAATAATGGATATGTTCCAGTTAATATCAAATGAGATAATATGGTCTCAACGCTATCGCTAGTAACTCTAATCTCCCAATCGTTAATACCTTGAAGGTTGTATACATGATTGTTAATGATGTAGATGAATATCATAAATATTGAAAACATTATTGCTAAATTTACTTTGGAGACAATATTGACAATACACGGCTTAAGTAACAGTAATAATCCGAACAGTGATAATATTCCAGGGGTGAATGTGTCATACAAATGAGGTGATGTTAAATTGACGATTACCTGTAAAAAAATTAGTATTGTTGCTTTAATCAGAGTGCTTCGATAACTAGATTGTGATTTTATTAAACCCCAACCAAATATTGTGACAAATAGTGGTGCAGCTAAACCACCTAACCCAGCCACAATGTAGGCATACCATGAATCTTGAACTGTGTTAAACGGATTCCAAGTTGCAGCAGTATGTACCATTACCATAAGCAAAACAGCAAGACCGCGTAATGAATCTATCTCTCTAAATCTTACAGCATTTGACATGTCAATCAATTATTCGAAATGACATAATCCACAGCGTTTCTGAATATCTGCAATCCCTGTCCTTCCCATTCTAGTTGAGACTTAACCTTAGGAGCAGTGCCACGAGAAAAGTCGGGATGAAGCCATTGGGCATATATTGCCTCGGGGTGCGGCATCAGACCAAATACGAGACCGGTACTATCAGAAATACCAGCGATATTCATCATACTACCATTAGGTGATTTAGGGAATGGTAATACAGCATTGGGCTCAAGTTTCGTATTTTCAGGATCAATGTAGCGAACAGTAATTTGATTGTTCGCTGCAAGTTTGGTTAGTTTATCTCGGTTTGGCATAACATATTTGCCTTCGCCGTGACGTACCGGGCAATCGATTTGGGTCATCCCTCTCGTCCATATACAGTTACTATCCGGATTAAATTCTAAGGTAACCCAACGATCTTCGTATCTCCCAGAATCGTTCAGTGTTAAACTTGCTCGCTGCACAAAATCGGGAACGTTTCCTTCAGGGCCCGGCAGTAATCCAGTCTTTACTAGAACTTGAAACCCATTACAGATGCCTATTATTGGCTTGCCGGCACCAACAAACTTCGTTAGTTCATCACGGAGGGAAAAGCGCATTCTATTGCCCATCAATCTACCACTACCTAGGTGATCTCCAAAAGAGAACCCCCCCGGAACTGCGAGTATGTCATAATTGTCAAGGCTGTCTAATCCAGAGATAAACGAGTTTAGATGCACCCTCGTTGAACTACCGCCTACCATATCAAAAACCGCTGCTGTCTCGTGATCGCAGTTGATGCCAAAGCCAAATAATACCGCCACCTTAGGAACATACATCATAATTCACCCCCGCTCATATCGAGAGTCCCTTGCCAAGATTGTACCATATCTGAGACGTTCATGGTGATTATTGGATCAAACCCGTCTGAAATATTCAATTTATCAGAATCGTCCACGATGCCAATGTATGTCGTTGTGCTTCCGGACATTGCCTCCAAGAATTTTGCATCATTGTCAGGTGATACTGTAACTACTATCCTACCGAGGGATTCGCCCCATAGTTTTGAGAATAGTGGGCAATCACCAGTACCGTCAATATCAATGGTTGCGCCAATTCTACCACCAATGCACATCTCTGCAAGGGTTACACCGAGGCCCCCTTCCGAACAGTCATGAGCCGTGTTTACGATACCACTATTAATTGCCGAGCTCAATGATCGATATGATTTGAAAAATTTGTCTGGGTTTGATAATGTTGGAACATTCCCTCCAATACCAGACACTATGTCCCTTTCCCGCAGCATAAAGGAAACTTCTGAGGCTCCTAGCTCATCATATGATTCGCCCACTAAGTATACCTTATCACCTGGGTGTTTGAAATCGCTAGTTGCGATATTTCTGACATCTGTATGATCACCAAATAATGAGAACAAGAGAGTTGGGGGGATTGAAATCTTGTCTAGCCCTTTACCATAATCGTTCTTCATAGAATCTTTGCCGCTGACACAGGGTAAACGGTAAGCCCGACATATTCGTTCTAACTCTCGATTTGCTCTGACCAATTGCGCAAGTTTGAATTTGCCATCGGGGGTTTTCACTGATTGAATTGGGTCTGGCCAGCAGAAATTATCCAAGCCAGCGATCTTATCAACATCTACGCCCACACAAACTGCATTTCTTACCGCTTCATCAATTGCCGCAGCTGCCATGGCTCCAGCATCGATATCTGAGTAACGTGGCGCTATACCACACGATACAACCAAACCGCGCGGGTTACCGTGAATAGGTGTGATTACTCCAGCATCAGCGGGCCCGTCGCGTTCAACACCAACAAACGGTTTTACCGCAGTTTGGGCAATAACCTCGTGGTCATACTGCCTAACCCAAGTCTCTTTACTAGCGATATTTGGTCTTGCTAACAAATCGAGTAATAATTGGTTATGATCTGTTTTTGAGGGGGGGATAAATGGTTCATGGTGCGGTGGACTCCACTCGGATTCGAGTTGTAGTTGTGGAACTCCGTCGTGTAAGAATTCGATTGGCAGGTATGCAACTGTTGCCTCACCAAACTGCACATGAAACATACCTGTAGAGGTGAATTCAGCGACTGCTGTTGCCTCAACCTCGTGCAACGCTGCAAGCGCCTCAAATTCTGCTATATCTTCCTCCTTGATTGCTACTGTCATTCTTTCTTGGCTTTCAGATACAAGAATTTCCCATGGCGAGAGACCAGATTGCTTGAGCGGAACTTTGGCTAAATCTATACGGCAACCATTGGTATACTCTGCCATTTCTCCAATAGATGACGATAGCCCTCCCGCGCCATTGTCTGTGATGCAAGTAATAAGGCCGGCATCGCGGGCTTCAAGCAGCATATCAAGCATCTTCTTCTGGGTAATCGGGTCGCCGATTTGAACAGCACTAGATGGTGATTCTTCGGTAAGTTCGAGCGATGAGAATGTCGCTCCATGAATGCCATCATAACCAACCCTACCCCCTACCATGTAGACTATGTCGCCTGCAGTTGGGGTTTTGATGTGAGATTCTCTACCGTCTGGTAATTTTCTTGGCATGATGCCTACAGTACCACAATATACCAGCGGTTTTCCAAGATACCGCTCATCGAAAACTATAGCACCGTTGATTGTAGGAATTCCTGACTCATTACCTCCAACACGAACACCGGAATGTACTCCGCGTAATACTCTTGATGGATGAAATAAATTGTCTGGAATGTCGCCTTGCCAATCGGGTGGGCCGAAACAGAAAACATCTGTATTGGCTATCGGACGAGCGCCTAGACCGGTACCCAATATGTCCCTATTAACGCCGACTATACCAGTCATTGCTCCACCATATGGGTCTAATGCGGATGGAGAATTATGGGTTTCAGCCTTCATACATACACTCCATTCGTCATCCCAGGCGATTACTCCAGAGTTATCATGGAATACAGATAGTAACCAATCGACATCATTTTGCATATCGTGAGTAGGTTTCATAATGTGTGTCTTAAAGATTGAATCAACAACTGATTGCTCACCTGTCTCTAAGTCTGTATGGTTGATTTTAGCAGCGAAGATTTTGTGTTTGCAATGCTCACTCCAAGTTTGTGCTAAACACTCTAATTCCACATCTGTAGGCCGATCATCAACGATTCCAATTGCGCGCCGGGAGTGTTGAGTCTGGGCGTCCCGGTAGTGGGCTTGTATTGCTCGCATTTCTTCTAAATTCAGAGCTAAAAGGCCGGTTTCTGATATTTCAATAAGGTCATCATCATCAATTTCCAGATTGATAGGGGATGGTTCTTTGAATACTTGTGGAGGTTTCTCAGGATACTCAATCATTGGCCAATCGCCCGCTTGACACATATTGGTATCTGCTATTACTGCACGTTCAATCAGGCTGTTGTATAGTGTCGATGCGAGAAATTCGGGCGTTGTCTGGTTGTTTATACCATAAAATACATAGGAGATGTAAGTAGAAATGTCTGAATTTATATCAGCTTCAGGGAAAATTGTATGAAAGCCGTCTAGTGCGGCTTTTCCTGGATTATCTGTAACCCCTGGTTTAAATCCCACCGATATCACTGCATCGGGGGTATCTGAAAAAATCTCAGGTGATTGTAAGAAGGTTTGATTGGTTGTTGAATATTCGATAATCGGATCTGCGAATAAATCATCTGCCCTCGATGAAATGTCTTCTGATGAAATATCTGAGTTAATTAGAAACCCAACAATACTTCGAACCTCGGTCATTGAGATGTTATGGTCCGCAGCCAATCTGCGTCTCACAATATCACCTCTAACATCTCGGAGGCCTTTACCACTCTTTGGTGTCGCTTCAACTCTAGTGATTTGCATTGGACTTACCTACGGGGGCTGTATTGATGGCGGTGAATACGCTCTTTGAACAATACGGAAAGATGTCACAACATATCTTTGAGATATTGGCCAGTAAAACTGCGTTCGTTTTGAGCAATTTTCTCTGGAGTTCCTGTGGCAATTAATTGGCCACCACGGTCTCCGCCCTCAGGACCTAAATCGATTACCCAATCACTTGACTTGACAACGTCGAGATGGTGTTCGATGACAATTACAGTATGACCCTTAGCCCGTAGTTCAAGTAAGACATCGATAAGCATTTGAACGTCTGATAGTGCTAAACCGGTCGTCGGCTCATCAAGAATGTAAACCGTGTGTTTATTGGGCGGCCTTCTTAGTTCGCTAGCTAGCTTTACTCGCTGGGCTTCACCGCCTGACAATGTTGTGGCTGGCTGACCTAGTCTGACGTAGGAAAGCCCAACTGCTCTGAGTGTGTCAAGGGTTCGGTGAATTTTTCGATGGTTTTCAAAGAATACTACCGCCTCGCCAATCGGCATCTGTAACACATCGTGAATGGTTTTTCCTTTCCATGTAACTTCTAAGCATTCCCGAGTATAACGTTGACCGTTACACACATCGCAAGTAATCCATACGTCCGGTAAAAAATTCATTTCTAATTTTATCGACCCGGCTCCGCTACATGCCTCACAACGACCACCTTTGACGTTGAAACTGAAGTGTCCGGGGGTGTAACCGCGTTCTTTAGAGAGGGTCGTTTGTGAAAATAGTTTTCTTATTTCATCGAAAACTTTGGTGTAGGTTGCGGGGTTAGATCGAGGGGTTCGACCAATTGGTGATTGATCAATGATAATGGTTTTATCGATTTTCTCGATGCCCTCAATACTCTTATGTTTCCCGGGAGAAGTGTCTGCATTGTGTAACGATCTTTGAAGAGCTGGCGCTAGAATACCAGATACAAGGGATGATTTTCCCGAACCAGACACGCCGCAAACTGAGGTCATACAACCCAATGGAAAGTCTACGTTTACCGATTGTAGATTATTATGTTGAGCTCCTTTAATCTTTATTTTATCTTTAGTTGGTTTCTTTCTCTTAGTTGGTATCTCAATACACTTTTTCCCGCTCAGATATGCCCCAGTAATAGATGATTGATTCGCCATAACTTCTTCTGGTGGGCCGTTTGCTACAACCACTCCTCCCTCAAGCCCAGCACCCGGCCCGAGGTCACAAAGCCAGTCTGCTTGGCGAAGGGTATCTTCATCATGCTCAACGACAATGAGGGTGTTTCCTAAATCGCTTAATTCTCTCAATGTGGATAATAATCGCGAATTATCCCTTTGATGTAGACCAATTGATGGCTCGTCCAGAACATACATTACTCCGGTAAGTCGACTGCCAATTTGTGTTGCTAATCTAATCCTCTGACTTTCACCGCCAGACAAGGTGTTGGCTTTACGGTCAAGTGTCAAATAATCCAAGCCAACGCTGTTAAGAAAATCCAACCGACTTTCGATTTCTTTTAGTATCTCAGTCCCAATGAACAGACTTTTTTCATCAAGGGTTTCTACTTGATCGGCATACATCTCAGGCGGACCATTCTCACACTCTGGGCGCCAAGACCTAACTAATTCTAGGCTATCGTGAATCGAGCACGACGATACTTCAGGAAGTCTGATGCCTCCGACTGTAACATGCCGCGCGGCGGAATTCAGTTTCTCACCGTTACATTCGGAGCACGGTAAGTCTGTCATACAATTTATCAGCCGATTACGAGTTCTATCCGAAGATGTTTCTGTGTAAGTCTTCTCAAGTCTCGGGATAATTCCCTCCCAAGGTCGATTCATCTTGTAGACAGATCCATTATCTGATTCGAAATGGAAATTTATGACAGTGGAACCAGATCCGTACAATAAGATGTCTTGTTCATCCTCAGATAAGAGTTTGAAAGGAACGTGAATTGGTATTTGATAATAATCTGCAACCTGTTCTAACAGACGACGGTACCATGAGGGTGACATAGAGCGTTTCCACGGCCTTACGCAGCCATTATTAATCGACATTTCATAGTCTACTAATAGTTCTGTATTGAACTGCCTTTGAACACCTAATCCTTGGCAACTACTACATGCTCCAAGAGGCGAATTGAACGAGAAAACTCTAGGTGATAGTTCGGGCATAAAAGCGCCATGCTCTGGACAGGCAAAATCTTCAGACCAAGAAATAACGTCACCTGCCACATGGTCTCGAGCTTTACTACCGTTGGGTAATGGTAGGTTTTCGGACGGGGCTTTTAGTGATTCGATGGCTAATGCGCCACCACCTAACCGCAAAGCCGACTCGACGGCTTCAGTTAGCCGTTGTCTAGATTTTCTACGACAGACGAAACGATCAATTCTAACATCAATATCGTGGCGAAAATTCTTATCAAGTGTTGGTGGATTTTCAAATTCGACATCATGCCCATTGACTTTGCCGTGGAGGAAACCCTGTTCAACCAATTGCCTGAATAAGTCTTGATGGGTGCCTTTTCTAGCCCTAATTACCGGTGACCAAACCGAAATTGTGTGCTCCTCTAGGTTCCACAAAACATCGTCGACAATTTCTTGAACGGTTCGTCTAGCGACTTCGATACCACAAGTTGGGCAATGCGGCTTGCCTATTCTAGCCCATAGTAATCGTAGATAATCTTGGATTTCTGTCACTGTCGCAACTGTTGAACGAGGGTTGTGGCTGCCCTGCTTCTGGTCGATTGATATGGCTGGAGATAGCCCTTCTATTCCATCACAATCAGCCTTCTTCATTTGCCCAATAAATTGTCTAGCATACGACGATAGGCTTTCTACATAGCGGCGCTGTCCTTCAGCATATAGGGTATCAAAAGCAAGACTAGATTTTCCGGAGCCCGAAACTCCTGAAACGACCACAAATTTTCCACGTGGTAGTTTGACATCGATGTTTTTCAAATTGTGAGTTCGAGCGCCCCGCACGGTTATCCAATCTTGATTATCGCTCACCGACTCACCTAACCGCAATTGGTTGTCAAGAGTTCAATAAGTCCTCTATTTGAATTAGTGGTTTGCATCATGAAAGAGTGAATGGATGGTTGGATACGAATCTTACCGGTTCATCGTTTTGTGGATGAAGAAATTCTAGAGATGTTGCATGAAGGCATATTCTGGAGTGGGGGTTGGTTTCGGCACCATGTAGTATATCACCAACGACGGGGTGTCCTAATGCCTTCATTGCCATACGAATCTGGTGGCGTCGACCTGTTTCTATCATCACTCGAACTAGGGTTGTTGAATTGTAAGATTCCATTATCTCCCAATGGGTTATAGCATGCTTGCCATACTTGTCGCTCGAAGAAGTAGTCTTGATATTCAAATGTTTATCTTCGATTAGATATTGTTCAATTGTGCCATGATCCTGACCAACATGACCTTCAACTAGAGCGTGATAAATTCGGTAAACAGAGCGTTGAGAGAATTGTTCTTGGAGATAATCTTTGGCGGATTTATTCTTGGCTAAGACCATGATTCCAGAGGTTTCCTTGTCGAGGCGGTGAACAATGTAAGCCCAAGCCTTGCTGTTAAATTGTCGCAAATAATCAACACATTTGGCATGGAGAGTTTCTTGTTCTAACTTATCAGTGGCGATAGAAAGTAACTTTGCCGGCTTTTCAACCACGATAATTGTCTCATCCTCATAAATTAAGTCAATCGAGGAGTGTTTGGTTTTTATTTTCGTTTGTGGTTTTTGGGTATCGTGAGGTTTGTTAGCCAATTCGAAGATATCGCCTAATTTTAATTGTGACTTTGCTTTGTGGGTGATTAAATTGTTGATTTTTACGCGGCCTGATGACAGCATCTTTCGCAGTTTATTAGTTGAGGAATCGGGAAATTGTTGCTTCATAAAATCAATTAGAAGCATTTCCTTGGTAAGGGTCTTTTTCATTAGATCACCTACAGTAAAATTATTTGACATCGTTCACCTTTTAGGCCCTTCGAGGCTGGTTCTATCACTGTTAAACCATCACTCATAGCTATACCTGCTATGTTGGCGGAACCTTGGTGGCTTTTGAGCATAGCAATGGTTGTTCCATCTTTATCTTGTAAAGAAACTCTCCTAAATGTGGTAAAACCATCCTGAGTTTTGATGTCCTCGCCCAATACTGCATAGGTATATTTTGTATTAATATCGGTAGATTTTGTAATTGAGGAAAGCCACTTTCCAACTATTACCCTAAACACAACGTGACTGCTTACGGGATTACCTGGAAGGCCAAATATTGGCGTTCCCTGCCAAGTGCCGAATATCGGTGGTGAGCCTGGGCGCATCTTCACCCGCCAAAATACGATCTCCCCTTCTTGTTCCATTAGTATCCTAACATAATCCCTGTCGCCCATTGAGACTCCTCCTGAGGTAATTATACAATCGTGATTTTGTGCGGCCTTGTTGAGTGTGTCACGTAAAGTATCAATTTCATCGACAACCAAATTATACCTTGTTGCTTGATGTCCGTATGATTCAATCAATGCGCTTAGGCCATAAGAGTTTGATTCGTATATCTGGCCGAACTCTAGCTTATCACCGATGGTTTTTAGTTCATCACCGGTAGATATTACCGCAATCTTAAGTTTTCTAAATACAGATATTGTTGAAACTCCGGCTGCTGCACATAAAGATATTTTTTCTGGCGACATAACATCCCCGCATGACAATATTGTTTGTTGCTCAGCGAAATTCTCGCCTTTTTTGCGAATAAAATGAGGTTTTGAGGGTTCTTTCAGCGTAACTTCATTACCATTGATTTCGCATAACTCGATTGGTATTATAGAATCTGAGCCCTGTGGAATTGGTGCGCCAGTCATAATTTTAATCGCTTGTCCCTGAGTTATTTTCATGGATTCTTTAGTTCCTGCCATCGAGGTCCCAATCACGGCAAGGGTACAAGGTGGGTTCAAAGTGTCGGAATATATGACTGCAAATCCATCCATAGAAGAAT
>TARA_B100000963_G_scaffold243985_1_pt1 | contig 11729 bp, 11 predicted proteins | sample TARA_B100000963 | Tara Oceans TARA_B100000963 (sample SAMEA2622097) | marine metagenome | biome: marine biome (ENVO:00000447); feature: surface water layer (ENVO:00002042); material: "saline water (ENVO:00002010), including plankton (ENVO:xxxxxxxx)" | depth 5 m | reverse complement strand
AATCTTTTGAAGTTTTTAACCAAACAACTGAACTTTTAAGCATTAAAGATTTAGCAGAAACCATAGGAAAAAATGCTAGAAAATTTGGAGCAAAATCTCAGGTTAAATTTATCAGGAATCCAAGGGTTGAAAAAGAAAGACACAATATGAAAATGGAAAATAAAAAATTTTTGAAAATTTTAGATTCAAAACCCACTTCCTTTAAAGAGGAGTCTGTGTCTATTATAAAAATTTTGATTAAGAATAAAAATAGAATAATAAAATATAAAGAGTCACTAATTTAAATGATTAAAGTAGCAATACCAATAACTGGAATAAATGAGTTTAAATCTTTAAAAAAAGTAGTTTTAAGTGGAAAATTTGTTAGTGGTGAAAACGTTGAAATTTTTGAAAAAGATTATGCTAAATTTATTGGCACAAAATACGCTGTAGCAGTAAATAGTGGAACTGCCGCATTACACGCATCTCTTGCATCATTGGGATTAAAAAAAGGAGATGAGGTAATAGTACCAGCAATATCTTTTGTAAGTAGCGCTACAGCAATCCTTCACCAAGGATGTATTCCTGTATTTTGTGATGTGAATTTAGAAAATTATTGTATGTGTCCAACTAGTTTAGAAAAAAATATTACAAAAAGAACCAAAGCAATTATTCCGGTTCATTTTGCTGGTTCCTCATGTGAAATGAAAAAGATAATTAAAATTGCAAAAAAATATAAGATTAAGATTATAGAAGATTGTGCCCAGGCTCATGGAACTAAATATTTTGGAAAAAATGTTGGAACTTTTGGTGAAGTGTCATGTTTTTCTTTTTATGCCACTAAACATATGACCACGGGTGAAGGAGGTATATTATGTACTGATAACAAAAATATCCGAGATTTTTGTAGATCATTTAGGAATCATGGAATGAAAGATAGAGATACACATTTTCAACTTGGTTACAATTTTAGAATGAGTGAATTAAACGCAGCGATCGGTAGAGTACAATTAAAGAAACTAAATCAAATTAATCAAAAAAGGGTTAAAAACTCTTTATACCTTCTTGAAAATCTTAAAAACCAAAAAAATAAGAACAAATGGTTTCAAATTCAAGAACCAATAAAAGAAATTTATCATACTTATTTTTGGTGCCCTATAAGAATAATATCAAAAAAAATTTCAATTGATGAAGTAAAGAATAAACTTAAGAAGAGAGGTATTGAAATACGTTCTCGATATAAATTTCCATTATATCGACAAAAAGTTTTTCAAAATTTTTATTTTAAGAAAAATCAAAATTATAGAAAATTGAGATTATTAAACGCCGAAAAACTTTCAGGAAAAATTTTTGGATTGCCAAATCATTATAAATTAAAAAAAAAAGATTTAGATTATATCATTAAAACTATGGGAAATTTATTTGAAAAATAAAGTAAAAATAATTGCTGAGGCTGGTCTTAATCACAATGGTGACTTTAAAAAATTAATTAAGCTTATTGATATTGCAAAAAGTGTTGATGCTGATTATGTTAAGTTTCAACTCTTTACTACAGAGAATTTTATAAATCAAAAATTTAATCATAAAAAAATCAATTATAAGAAATTGTATCAAAGATTCAAATCTTTAGAATTTTCTTTAGAAAAATGGAAAAAAGCTATTAAACATGCAGACAGCATAGGCATAAAAATTTTCTTTTCTGTTTTTGATAAAGAAAGTTGCGATATTTTGAAAAAATTAAAAATAAGTTTGATCAAAATACCCTCTGGTGAAATCAATAACTATGATTTACTCAAAAAGATTAATAAAAGCGGTAAAAAAGTTATTTTATCTACTGGAATGAGCAATTTATTTGAAATTCAAAAAGCTTTGAAACATTTAAATAAATGTAAAGTGATATTAATGCATTGTGTTTCCGAATATCCAACATTAAAACCAAATTTAAACAATATTAAGTTGCTTCAAAAAAAATTTAAGTTAGAAGTTGGGTATTCTGATCATACGCCAGATGTAATTACTCCAGCACTATCTGTTATCGCTGGGGCATCTTATGTTGAAAAACATTTTACATATAACAAAAAACAAAAATTAGGTGATCACAAGTTTTCTCTAAATCCAGGTGAATTAAGAATAATGATGAAAAATGTGAGGTTAGCAGAAGCAAGTAAAGGTGAGGAAAGAAAAACTATATCTCCAAAAGAAAAAAAACTTCAGTTTTTTGCAAGAAAGGGTCTTTATCTTATAAAAGATAAACTAAAAGGAGAAAAAATAAAACACTCTGATTTAATTGCACTAAGACCACAAGGATATTTAAGTGTAGATAAAATGAATATTATCAAAAACAAAAAATTAAAAATAGATCTCAGGAACTTAGAACCCTTAAAACTTAACTATTTTAGACGATAATAAATTATGAGCGAAAAATTAAGAAATGTTACAGTTTATGAGAGCGATAAAATTAAAGATGTTTTAGTAAAAATAGATAAAAATGGCTTTAATGGAGTTTTCGTAATAAATAAAAGAAATAAGTTGGTAGGTGTTATAACCGACTCAGATGTAAGAAAAAATTTATTAAAAAATAAACTTAATGTAAATAGTAAAGCCGTATCGATTACTCAAAAAAAGTTCATAAAAATTCCAGCATCAAAAGTTGAGGATAGCAAAAAGATTCTACTCAAATCTAATAAAATGCTATTACCTATTGTTGAAAAAAATAAACTTATAGATTTTATTCATACAAGTGATCTGTTTGAAAAAAAAAGGTCGGTAAGAAAAATTTTAGTTATAGGGGGATTGGGATACATAGGGTCAATACTTGTACAAGATCTTCTAAAATTAAATTATCATGTAAACATTTTAGACATAAATTATTATGGTTGTCATCTGGATAAAAAAATTTTGCTTGACCCTAGATTAAAGGTTTTTTATGGAGATTGTGATAATAAGAAAATTCTGGATAAGGCAATCAATGATTGTTCTGATGTAATTCATTTAGGTGAAATAGTGGGAGATCCAGCAGTTAATATAGATCAGAATTTTTCAATTAAAAATAATTTTGAAAATACAGTTTTTGTTATGTCAGAATGTATTAAAAAGAAAATAAATAAATTCATCTTTGCATCAAGTTGTAGTGTTTATGGAAACGTAAAATATGAGTGTAATGAAAAATCGAAATTAAATCCAGTTTCATTATATGCAAAATGTAAAAGAGAATGTGAAAAATCGATTTTAGCTTTTAAGTCTAAAGAATGTTGTCCTGTAATTTTAAGATTGTCAACAGTTTATGGAGACTCTCCAAGAAAAAGATTTGATTTAGTCGCAAATAGATTTGTTATTATGGCTATTAAAAAAATTAAAATTAGCTTATTCGGAGCAAGTTCATGGAGACCATTTATTTCAGTAAATGATGTTTCGAGAGTACTTATAAAAGTGCTTCAAGCAGAAAATCATATTGTTAGAAATCAAATTTTTAATGTTGGTGGGAATAAAGAAAATTATAGAATAATAGACATAATCAATACAATTAAAAAATATATTTCGATTAATTTTGAATTTTCAACTAAAAATGAGGATAAAAGAAATTATAAAGTATCTTTTAAAAAAATTAAAAAAGTTCTTAAATTTACTCCAAAAGATAATTTAAAAAAAACAATTTCTAAGTTGATAAAGAGGTATAAAAAAGAAGGAATTAACGAAAATAACATAAATTATTACAACGATAAGAAAATTTATAGAATATTAGGAAAGAATATTTAAATAATGAGACAAAAATTGGTAAAATCTTTTTGGAGGGGGAAAAGAGTATTTATAACTGGTCACACTGGTTTTAAAGGAAGTTGGTTAGTTCTTACCTTAAAAAATCTTGGCGCAAAGATAACAGGGTTTGCAATTGATCCTATCACAAAGCCAAATTTTTTTGATGATTTAAATTTATCAAAATTTTTAGTTAAAGATCATCGTGAAAATATCCAAAATTTTTCCGCACTTAATAACGCAATCAAAAAGTCAAAACCTCAGATACTCTTTCATTTAGCTGCTCAATCAAGCGTACTAGTAAGTTATAAAAATCCAGATGATACTTTAAAGACTAATGTTATAGGGACTTTCAATCTTTTAAAAGCGATTAAGTTAAATAGATCAATTAAGTCAGCAATAATTGTGACAACAGATAAAGTTTATCTAAATGAGGATAAAAAAATTAATTTTAAAGAAAACTCAAAATTAGGTGGATATGATATTTATAGTTCTAGTAAAGCTTGCTGTGAAATTATCACGGAAAGCTTCAAAAATTCATTTATTAATAATAATAATTGTAGAGTAGCAACTGTTAGATCTGGTAATTGTATAGGTGGTGGTGATTGGACTGAGGATCGAATTATCAAAGATTGTGTTGAGGCTTTTGTTAAGAAAAAAAATCTACTAATTAGAAGCCCGAGTGCAACACGGCCATGGCAACATGTTATAGAACCTATTTACGGCTACCTAAAGTTAGCAGAACGGCTTTATGGAAAAAAAGGAAAAAACTATATTGGTTCATGGAATTTTGGACCTAGTAATATAAATTTAAGTGTTTTAAATTTAGCTAAATTAGGAAAAAAAATATTTAATTCTCAATCTAAAATTATAATCAAGAAGGAAAAAAATAAAAAACATGAGGCTAAGTTTTTATCATTAAACTCCAACAAATCATTAAAAAAATTGAATTGGAAAGTTTATATGGGGCCCAAATTATCTCTACAATTAACTTTTGATTGGTTCAAAGTATTTTACCAAAATAAAAATAAAAAAGATGTAATTAATTTTAGTATTCAACAACTGGGAAATTATCAAAAATTAATTAAATATTTTTAACTTTTATTATGAATTTGTTTGTTACAGGTGCAAATGGTTATATTGGAAGTAACTTTATAAGAAAAGCTTCATCCAGGGGATATAAAATTTTTGCTTCTACAAGTAAAAAAAAAAATAAGAAAATTAAAAATGTAAAGTGGTTAGTAGGAAATATTGATAAATATTGGAAAGAGCTAGGAGATACTGACATTTTGGTACATTTAGCAGCAGTAGGTGGATATGAAAGATTTTCAAGGTTTAAAGATTGTTATAAATTTAATTTTTTAAAATCAAAAAAATTATTAGAAAATTCAATAAAGTGTGGATGTAATAAATTTTTGATTATTTCATCGAAAAAAGAAAAAAAAATAAAAAGTCTTAAAATAAATCAAAAAATAATAAAAGATTATGAAAAAAAACCTGATTATATTTATGCTTTGACTAAAGCAATATTTAGTAAATTTTGTTTAGATTTATCTCGAAAAAAAAAACTTAATTTAAGGATAATAAGACTTTACCATGTATATGGAAGAAATGAAAAAAAAACAAGATTATGGCCATCTTTGATAAGTGCAGCTAAACAGAATAAAAACTTTCAAATGACATCTGGAAATCAAAAGACTGACTTTAATTATATTGATGATGTAATTGATGGATTAATTGATGCAATTAATTTTAAGAAAAAAAAAAAAAAATTTCCTCAAACATGGGATATGGCGTCTGGTAAAACTATGTCGGTTAGAGAATTTGCTCAAAAAATTTGGAATAAAATAAATCCAAAAAGTAAAATATCTTTTTCTAAAATAAAAATTTATGATAAAAAAAATTATAGTACTCGAACAGATAATCTTTGGAAATTGAAATATACTAAACCGGAGCAAACAATTGAAAAATAAAAGATATAACTTAGCTGATAGTACAATAGGCCCAACAGATTATAAAGTAATGGAAAATTTTCTAAAAGCTAGGAAATATTTAAATCAGTCAGTTTATACTAAAAATTTTGAAAAAAAATTTTCGAAATTTCTTGGTTCAAAATATTCGACTTTTGTTAACTCTGGATCTTCGGCTAATTTATTAATGGCTCAAGTTTTACTTGAGGGAAACTTTCTTAAGAATAAAACTGTTGTTTTACCCTCAGTGTCTTGGTCCACGACAGTGAGTCCTTTTATTCAATTGGGCTATAAAATAATATTATGTGATTGCGACAAGTTTAATCTCGGATTATGTATTAAGAGTCTAGAGAGGATATGTAAAAAGTATAAACCAGGATTGGTTTTAGTAGTAAATGTGCTTGGGCATAGCAATAACTTTCAAAAACTAAAAAGTTTAAAAAGAAAATATAATTTTCAATTATTGGAAGATAATTGTGAAAGTTTAGGAAGTAAAACTAACAAGGGAAGACTAGGGACAATTGGTTTAGCTTCATCACATTCATTCTATTATGGACATCATATTTCAACAATTGAAGGAGGCATGATATCTACAAATGATAAAAAATTTTATAATTTATCTTTGTCAATAAGATCTCATGGATGGGCAAGAGATGTCCAAAAAAAATTTAGATTAAACCTTGAAAAAAAATTTAAAATTGATGAATTTAAATCGTTGTTCACATTTTATTATTCTGGATTTAATGTTAGGTCTACAGACTTAAATGCCTCTCTTGGAATTGAGCAGCTGAAAAAAATTCGTAAAATTTCTTTAATTAGACAGATGAATTATAATAGATATAAAAAGAATTTGAGCACTTTTTGGTGTCAAAAAAGTAATTTAAAAATCCTATCTAGTTTTGGTTATGCAACTTTTGTAAAAAATAGACTTGATGTATTTAAATATTTGAGAAAAAAAAAAATTCAATCAAGACCATTAATTTGTGGAAATATGGCTCAGCAACCGTTTATAAAGAATAAATTCAAAAATAAAATAAATCTAAATAATGCAAAGTTTGTAGACAAATATGGTATCTATTTACCTAATCATGCAAATTTATCCAAGGGTGATATTGACTATATCTCTGAGCAATTTTTGAAAATCGCTAAACCTATTTTTTTTAACTAATATGAATAATTTAAAAAAAAATAATTTTAACACTGCAGTTATACTTTGTGGTGGGAAAGGAACAAGGTTGGGCGTTCTTTCTAAAAAAATTCCTAAATCTCTTGCACTTTTAAGAAATAAGCCAATTATTTGGTATATTATAAAAATGTTAAAAAAAAATGGTTTTAATCATTTTATTTTACCTATTGGATATAAGGGTAAATTAATTAAAAATTTTATTCGTAAATCTGAGGATCTAAAAAAATATAATATTGATATTGTAAATACTGGAATTAATTCCTCAATAAGTTTTAGAATTTCAAAAATAAAAAATTTAATAAAATCAAAAAATTTTTTATTATTGAATGGAGATGCAATTTTTGACTTTAATTTAAAAAAAATTTTTAAAAAACATTGCAATTCAAATAACTCTTTTATTACTTTTTTAGGAACATATGCAACCCTTCCTTATGGAACCATAAAAGTGAAAGCTGGAAAGGTGAAAAGATTTGAGCGAAATATAATTTATGATGCAGTTATTTCCCTACATAATAAAAGATCAATTAATTCTATATATTCTGGGATGGTAATAATGAGAAATACATTGTTAAAAAAAATTTCACCAAATTATAAAAATTTTGAGATGAGTTTTTACCCGATGGTAATTAAAAAATATAAATGTAAATTTGAACGTATAAGTGGTTTTTGGTATTCCATTGATAACATGAAAGATCTAGCACAACTGAGCATTGGAGACCTTCAGATAAAACTAATTAAACTTTTTAAAAAATTATCATAATTTGAATGAAGAGTGATTTTTAATTTATGCTCCTTTCAATTTGTATACCCACATATAATAGACCAGAACATTTAAGAAATTGTTTAACTTCAATTTCTCAACAAAATTCTAGCGATTTTGAAGTTTGTATTTCTGATAATGCATCTAAGTCGGACATAGCTAAGATTATTAAACCTTTTAAAAAAAAATTTAGAATTAGATATAAAAGAAACAAAAGAAATTTAGGATTTGCAATGAATGTTTTAAATGTATCTTTAATGGCTAAAGGAAAATTTATTTGGTTTTTAGGAGATGATGATTTACTAAGTAAAAACTCTTTAAATTATCTTACAAAATTAATAAAAAAAAATAACAAAATAAATTTTTTTTGGATCAATTCTTACTATTTAGATGTCTCATATCTAAAAAAATTTTCTAATAATTTTAATATTAACAATTTACCAAAGAATTTAAAAACTCACTCACCCCAAAAAAAAGACAGAATTTTAGATTTTTTTGATCTTATTGATCATAGGGTATGTTTTGATTATTTAATTGGATTTTATGTAAATTGTTTTAATAGAGAGCTTTGGATAAAAAATTTACATGTTTGCAATTTAAAAAATATGCGGGATAAAAAAGTTTGGTCAAATTTTGATAATACTGCATTTTTTATAAAAGTCTTTTGTGAGGCTTTTGGAAACTCTAAAGCATATTTTTGCTCGAAAGCTTTGAGTGTAAATCTTAGTGGAGTTAGAGAATGGACAGATTTATATCCATTAGTTGAAATTGTAAGGTTACCAGAGGCTTTAGATTATTATCGTTCAAAAGGTCTTAATTTTTTTAAATATATTTACACAAAAAACTATTCAATGAGAAATTTTTTCAATTTTTTTTTTAAGATATTAATTAATGGAGATAAGGCAGGAATTTCTTACATAAGTTTTACTAACCATTTTTTAAAAAACTTGATTTATCCTTATTCATGGCTATCGATTATTTTTTTTGTTATAAGAAAATCTAAATTATTTATAAAAAAGTTTATTTAAATGAAAAAGAATATAGAGGGAGTAATTGTAACTCCGCTAAAAATAATTTCAGATGATAGAGGTTCCGTAATGCATATGCTTCGTAATGATAGTAAGGTTTTCGATAAATTTGGAGAGATTTATTTTTCAACGATTTTTAAAGATAAAATTAAAGCATGGCATTTGCATCGAGAGGCTACTCTTAATTATGCTTGTATTTTTGGAAAAGTAAAACTTGTTTTATTTGATGAGAGAAAAACAAGTAGCACTTTTAATCATTATCAAGAAATATTTCTTTCACCAAAAAATTATTCTTTAATTTCAATACCCCCAAATATATGGAATGGTTTCAAGGGAGATTTTGATGAATTTTCAATAATAGCCAATTGTTTAAATTTACCCCATAATGAAAAAGAAATGGTTAGGTTAGATATTAATGAAAAGCGTTTTAGTTATAATTGGTAGTGAGTTAATTTTATAAAAAAGGACTTTATATTCAAACTATGAAAGTAATAATACTTGCAGGTGGTTTAGGAACAAGAATTTCAGAATATACAAAAAGTGTGCCTAAACCAATGATTTTAATAAATAAAATTCCAATTTTAGTTCATATCATGGAACACTTTTCTCGTTTTGGTTTTAAGGATTTTATAATCGCAACTGGATACAAAGGAGGTGTAATAAAGAAATATTTTAAAAAGTGTAATTTTAAAGAATGGAATATAAGAATTGTAAACACTGGTAAAAAAACTATGACAGGTGGAAGATTAAAGCGATTAGAAAAGTTTTTAAAAAAAAAAGAGGAATTTTTTTTAACTTATGGTGATGGAGTTTCAAATATAGATTTGACGAAGTTGTTGAGGTTCCATCAAACTCATAATAAAATTGCAACTATTTCAGCAGTAAGACCGCCAGCAAGATTTGGTTTTATCAAACTAAAAAGAAATAGGGTAAATTGTTTTAGAGAAAAATCAAATTTAGATCAGGGATGGATAAATGGTGGATTTATGATTTTTAGTTCAAAAATATTTAAATATCTTAAAAATGATCAAACATACTTAGAACGTGATCCTCTAGAAAACTTGTCAAAAAAAGGAGAGTTATATGCTTTTAAGCATTCCGGTTTTTGGCAGTGTATGGATACTTTAAGAGACAAAGAATTATTAGAGAAAAGTATTAAAAGAAAAAAACATCTTGAGTTATAAAAATATACTAAAAAATATAAAGAAATATTTTAAAATAAATTTTAATCATTGATTATGAATAAGGTTTTTTAATTAATTTATACCTAAGATATAATTTTTAAAATGAAAAAAATAAGCATAATTGTAAATTGTCATAATGGTGAAAAATATTTAGATAAATGTATTAAAAGTATTTTAAATCAAAAATATCAAAATTTCGAACTGATTTTTTTTGATAATTTTTCATCAGACAACAGCAAGAAGATAATAAAAAACTATGATGATAATAGAATAAAATATTATTTTAGTGATAAATTACTTACACTATATAAAGCTAGAAATGAGGCAATTAAAAAATCTACATGTTCTCTAATAGCATTTCTTGATGTAGATGATTGGTGGGATGAAAACTATTTATTTAGTAAAAAATTTTTTTTTGATACAGATCAGTATGATTTTTTTTATACCAATGTCTTATGTTTTCATGAAAAAAAAGATAAACTAATTAAATATTCTCAAGAAAAATTACCAAATGGCAAAATATATGATTATCTAGCAAAAGATTATTTTATAATAATAAGTGGATTAATTATTAAAAAAGAAATTTTAGAAAAAGAAAATTATTTTAATAGTTCTTATAATATAATTGGAGACTTTGATTTATTATTGCGGATCAGCAAATATGCTAATGCAAAATCTTTTGATGAGCCATTAGTATATTATAGAGTTCACGAAAATAATTTTTCCAAAAAAAATAATAAAATGTATTTTGATGAATATAACGATTGGTTCCAATCTCAAAAAAATTCAGGAGACAAATTATTTTTAAAAAATATAAAATATTTTCAATCAAGATTAGATAAATTGGAAATTATTTATTTATTATATCAAAAACGAAATTTTAAATTATTAAAACAAATAATGAAATTTCCTCATTTGATTCTTAGAATAAAGTTTTTTTTAGCTTATTTCCTTCCAACAAGATTAATAAATTTTTTTAGAAAATGAAAAAATTAATTTTAATTACTAATGATTATTTAAAATTAAATAATAATTCCGTTTCTTCAAATTATAATGATACGATAAATATCATTCAAGCAATTTCAAAAAACAATTTTCTTTATTTTTTATGTAGACAAAAAAACATCAAAGGTATTTTTAAAACTTTTTTAAAAAAAAAAAAAAAATTGAAATTTTCTGATATTTTTTCGTTAAATTTTTCAGACAAATCAATTTTTATGATTTCAATAACTCCTTTTAACTTTATGATATATTTTTTAATAAAGCTGTTTAATAAAAATCTTAATGGCTTTGTTTATCTCAGAAGTGATGGCCATAAAGAATATTTTATTAAGTACGGTTTTCTAGGTAAAATCATTTATCAATTTTTTTTCACAAGAATCTTAAAGGATCTTAATGTTATAACAGTTAGTAAAAATCTTACTGGTGTCCATAATTACAAGACATTTAGGGTTTTTCCTTCTGAGATAGATGATGGATGGAAAAAAAATTTGAAAAAAAATAGTACAGAAAAAGCGAAGTTATTTTATTTAGGAAGAGTGAAAAAAGAAAAAGGGGTGTTTTCTCTTATTAATTTAGTAAATAAATTATCGATTGATTTCGATCTAAATATTTTAGGAGCAACTAAGATTAAAAAATCATCAAGTAATAAAATTAAGTATCACTTAGAAACATCAAAAAAGGTAAAAATTATAGAATTTTTCGATAAAAATAATATTTTTATATTACCATCTTATACAGAGGGATGTCCCAAAGTAGTTCTTGAAAGTCTATCTAGGTTAAGACCAGTAATTATTTTTAATGAAATATCTCATGTAAAAGCAAATTTTAAAGGTGTTTTTGTTTCAAATAGAAATCCTAAAAGTCTTC
>TARA_B100000963_G_scaffold307407_1_pt1 | contig 11736 bp, 10 predicted proteins | sample TARA_B100000963 | Tara Oceans TARA_B100000963 (sample SAMEA2622097) | marine metagenome | biome: marine biome (ENVO:00000447); feature: surface water layer (ENVO:00002042); material: "saline water (ENVO:00002010), including plankton (ENVO:xxxxxxxx)" | depth 5 m | reverse complement strand
AAACCCAATATATACAGGCGCCAACTCCTGCCGCGCCGCCTTGTACAATGGCGAGTAGTGATTTTAATGATGCCTTAGAATCAATTGAAGACAAGTCCTTCTCCGATTCAAAAATGACTATAGCGAAACAGGTTTCTCGCTCAAACTGTTTAACAGCAGACCAAATCAAGCAAATTATGATGGCTTTTGATTTCGAGAGTGACCGTCTAGACTTTGCCATTTATGCCTACCGTGAATGTGCAGACCCAGACAATTACTACAAAGTCTATGATGCCTTTGATTTTGAGCTGACGATCGACGATTTAGAGGAAGCGATTCACTAAGTCTACTTAGTAATAGAACGGGAAATTACAAGCCTTTGAATTTCTGAGGTTCCTTCATAAATCTGCGTGATTTTTGCATCACGCATCAGGCGCTCCACATGATATTCTTTGACGTAGCCATAACCTCCATGGATTTGGACGGCTTCCACGGTTTGTTTCATAGCAACTTCTGAAGCATAGAGCTTAGCCATGCTACTTGCCAAGTCATAGTTTTCACCTTGATCTTTGAGCCAAGCGCTTTTGTATACTAGTAATCTCGCCGCCTCTATTTCCATAGCCATTTCAGCCAACTTAAACCCAACCGCTTGATGCTTGTGAATCTCCTTGCCAAAAGCTTTTCGTTCTTTACTGTAAGCCAAAGCTAATTCATAGGCTCCCTGAGCTATACCAAGGGCTTGAGCAGCAATACCAATTCGTCCTCCAGAGAGGGTTTTCATAGCAAACTTAAATCCAAAACCATCTTCGCCTACCCGATTTGCTTTGGGGACCTTGATATCGTTGAACAATAAAGTATGCGTATCGGATGAGCGGATTCCCAACTTATCTTCTTTCGCACCTACCACGAAACCCTCCATCCCTTTTTCTACTATGAGGCAATTAATCCCGCGATGCCCTTTCTCCGCATCAGTCTGCGCAATGACTAAAAAGACACTAGCAGAACTTCCATTAGTAATCCAGTTCTTCGTACCGTTGAGCAAGTAATGATCCCCTTGATCGATAGCAGTTGTCCGCTGACTCGTTGCATCTGACCCCGCCTCTGGTTCACTCAAACAAAAAGCGCCAATCTTTTTTCCCTGAGCTAAGTCAGGTAGATACTTTTGTTTTTGCTCTTCTGAGCCGAAGGTCTCAAGACCCCAGCAAACCAAAGAATTATTAACCGACATGGCTACAGAAACGGAGTTATCTACTCTCGAAATTTGCTCCATTCCTAAAACATAAGACAGCGTATCCAACCCGCTTCCTCCATATTTTGGATCGACCATCATTCCCATAAAACCCAATTCACCAAGCTCTGTAATGAGCTCAGTGGGATAAATCATATCACGGTCGCGTTCAATAACGCCTTCCTTACATCGATTATCAGCAAAATCTCTTGCTGCCTTTTGAATCATTAAGTGTTCTTCGGTGAGGTTAAATGTCATGATTACCCTTTTTTTGTGAATGTACAAAGTTCAAAATCTTCGTTGTAGAATAACCCTGTAATAAATCAATAATTTCTACCCTTCCTCCAAGCGAACGAACAAATTCCCCGCCGATAACCTCTTCTTCTTTATAATCTCCTCCTTTGACTAGAATGTTGGGTTTAATGCCCAAAATCACTTCTTTAGGTGTATCCTCAGAAAACAGCACAACTGCATCTACACAAGATAATGCCATCAATTGCATAGCACGTTTATCTTGCTCGTGATAAGGTCTTGTATCTCCTTTCAAGCGACGTACAGAGTCATCGCTGTTTAAGCCAACGACCAAGTAATCACCGAATGATTTAGCACGCTTAAGGCAATGAATATGTCCTGGATGTAAAACATCAAAGCAGCCGTTCGTGAAGACAATAATTGATCCTTCTGAGCGCCATGAGCTTACCTGCTTAATAGCAATATCTAATGTCCTGAAGAATTTACTCATTGTGCTTCCGCATTTTCAATAGATTTTGATTTGTATGGCACATTCGAAATAATTAGGAAACCAATGGTACCAAACACGATATTAGAAATCACAAATGGCCAAAATATGATATTGGCAAAAAACAGTGCTGAGGTACTCGCCATTCCGTAGAGAACCAAGGCTGTTTGCGCAAAAAATTGAAAGGAACCAATACCCCCTGGAGTAGGAACTACAATACCAAAAGAGCTAAAAATGAAGACAATAAGCGCTACTTCAAATCCAAAGTTTGATGCGGGTGGGTAGGCAAAAAATACCAAGTATTGCATCAAAACATAAGAGGACCAAATTAACAGGGTCAACGCAATAAATAGAAGGGGTCTTTTAAGTTTTTTTACCGATATAATTCCCTCCCAAAGAGCCACTACAAGATGCCATAACTTGGCAAAAATCCCCCCTTTGCGCTTTGCGAGCCTTTTAATTACAAACAAAGAAGCTAGACCAAAAGCCCCACCAAACAAACCTAAATAGAATAACCAGTAAGGAACCTTAGCTTCTTCGAGCAAAAAGGAAATCAAAACATCGTACTCTAAGAAAAATCCGATACAAACAATTAGTAAAAGACAAAGCACATCAATTGCTCGTTCCGTTACAACAGTGCCAATTAAGCGCGACGTAGAGCTGCCCGTCTTATTACCAACCCAGACGCACTTTAACAATTCCCCTGAGCGAGGAATAAGGTAGTTTATAGCCACCCCTGCAATCGAGGCAGCCCATAAATCAAGAAGAGCGTAGCGCCTATCAATGGCTTCAATTTGCATCTGCCAACGAATAGCACGATACAACCAACTCAACTGAAGATTAATGATGCCAAGAATAATCCAGAACCAATTGATCGTAGTCAACTCGGCTTTAAAGCTTGTCCAATCAAGATTTTCTTTGTCAAAAAGCCAATATAAAATAACGATTCCTAAAGCCAAGGAGGCCAAAATCTGTAAAGCCTTTTTTATATTACTCAAACCAAGGTGTTTGACGGAGCTTTTGGATGGACAGTTGTCGTCTCCCATGTCGCGACATCCTCATGACTAATCCAAGCATAGGAAATAATAATAATTGTATCACCAACCGAAACTCGGCGAGCTGCTGGCCCATTTAAACAAATCACACCAGAATTTTCCTCCCCCTCAATGATGTAAGTCTCTATGCGCTCGCCATTATTTACATTGACAACTTGTACGCGCTCACCAACTACCATATTCGCCGCTTTGATAAGGGCTTTATCAATGGTTATGCTGCCCTCATAGTGCAATTCAGCTTGAGTAACTGTAGCTCTGTGAATCTTTGATTTAAAAACCTGTAACATCATGATGGTACAAAGGTAGAAAACGCTTAGTCAAATACCTCTACATTATCAATTAAGCGTACTCCCTCAACATACGCCGCACAAAAGATAACCCATTCCTTAGGATTGCCAACTTCGTTAACGCTCATTGTGTGTCGGTTGGCGATAAGAAAGTACTCCTCTTTTACCCCCTCTGCGGATTGCAAGAAAGCCTTGCCTTTAGCGCAGGCCATATCAGAATCATCACCATGTAATGCACTGGCCTTTGCGCATTGAAGGGCTTCATAAATCTGGGAGGCACTAGCTCTGCCTTCTTCACTGAGCAAAGCATTTCGAGAACTTAATGCTAGTCCTGTAGAGGCACGCTGTGTTGGGACACCGACAACGTCTATGGAAAACTTCTCCTTCCTAACCATAGCTTCTAAAACTTTTAACTGCTGGTAGTCTTTTTTTCCTAAGTACATTTTTTGAGGCTTAACGATGTTAAGTAAACGGCTTACTACGTCCACTACTCCTTGGAAATGCCCAGGCCTACGATCACCCTCCAAGCCTTGTGCAAGATGTAAATAGGAAGACATGTCGAGGGAAGAGGTGTCACCTACTGGATATATCTCATATGCTGACGGCGCAAGAACGAAATCGACGCCTTCATTGGCCAACAAGGCAAAATCCTCTTCGAGCCGTACTGGATAGTTTTCAAGGTCATTTGCGTCATTAAATTGTCTCGGATTGATAAAAATGCTCACGACCACTTGACTGCACTGACGTTTAGCTTGTTGAACTAGATAAAGATGACCTTGATGTAGAGCACCCATGGTAGGAACAAATCCGATAAGGGAATTTCCTTGGGTAAAATGCGACCTCCATTTATTATAATCCCTTGAATTTATTGACTTTACCATATAAAAATCGTACCTTCAGGTTCATTTTTCAAATTCAATGTACGTAATACATGGAAAAGTCTAGGCTTTTAATCATTACCCACGAACTCGACCCTTACGTCGCGATAACCGAGATTGCTAATACGGTATCTAAGATTCCTCTTCGTCTCCATGATGAAGAACTCGAGATTCGTGTATTAATGCCGCGCTTTTCGACGATTAATGAGCGCAGGCATCGTCTGCACGAGGTGGTCCGTTTATCAGGTATCAACATTGAGGTAGATGGGGAAGATTATCCATTAATCATTAAGGTCGCCGCGCTTCCAGGAGCTCGTCTTCAAGTCTATTTCCTAGATAACGAAGATCTATTCTGGGATAGAAATATTTACTGTGACGAGGACGGGGACTTCCATGATGAGAACCTCAACCGCATGGTCTTCTTCTGTCAAGGAGCTTTAGAAACCGTTATTAAGTTTGGATGGCCGCCAAAGTATATTCAGTGTCATGGCTGGATGACAAGTGTTATTCCTGCGTTGCTTAAAACTCAATATGCTGATAACCCTGTTTTTGCTGATGCCCAGTTAATGTATACTGCATATCCTAATGAAATGGCAGGATCCATTGCCGAAGACTTTGCCGATCGGTTTTTAGAAGATACTGCCCTTACCAAAGAAGACTTAGCCCCATATGGAACTGGATCAGAGGAAGATTTACACAAGGGAGCAATTTTTTATGCTGACCACATTGCACTAACCAAAGGGGTTGATGAATCAGTAATAAAAGCTTCTAAAGATTCAAAAAAAACCTTGGTGGAGATTGAAGAAGCAGAAGAAGCAGAAGAAGTTTTTGCCGAATTTTATGTTTCTCGAGAAGAAGAAAATGTCTAATCCAGCTAGGTGCTTCACTTACTTTGGTCTTCTTTTAAGCCTGACACTTTTCACAGGTTGTGAAAAAGATATTATTCTTGGGCCAGACAGTCCCTTTTATCCAGATAATACCCTGACGCTCGTTTCAGAAGATGGTCAGGTAATCCTTAAGTCAGTAAATTTTGCACCCGATTCTGCATTTAATGGCAAGAATATTGGAGTTTCGTCTATTGGTTCATTGTATGATCAACGTTTCGGAGGACAGCGCAATAGTATTTACAGTCAACTTCTGCCTGAAACCTACAATGTTGACCCAGGTACAAACGCCTTTGCCGACTCCTGCATTTTATTTATTAAGCTCAGTGAACTCTATGGACCTTGGACGGCTCCTCAGGACTTCTACGTATATGAAATTTCTCAAGAAATTCTCTCCACAGAATCTTATTCAACATCCTCTTCATTGACCACTAAACCGTCTCCGATTGGACAGGCCCTGCAATACATCCCAAGCTTAACCGATAGTTTTTTAATTGATGGTGCCTACAAGCAAGGTTTTTTACGTATTGAATTAAATGCAAACTTTGCTGATAATCTTGTAGCCAATATGGGAACAGATGCCTTTTCGGGAACTTCAAACTTTTGGAGTTTTTTTAACGGCCTACACATCCTTACTGACTCCACAATGCCCTATGGAGATGGTCTTGCCGTAGTGGATTTACTGAACTCAGGAAGTCAAATGTCATTGTACTACAGTAACGAGGATACAGCTGGTTTATCCCTTGATTTTGTGTTTGATGGTGGAGGATTAAATACTCGTGTAAATCGCTATGTAAACGTAGCTAGTGGAAGTGATGTTGAAATGGCCCTAAATGATAACAATAGTCCTGATAGTGTGTTATATCTGGCGCCTTTTTCAACTGCTCAAAGTATCATAGGCATTCAGGGACTAGATATCCTCGCAGATCGAATTATAAATAAAGCAGAAGTTGAATTCAATCAATTTGACCAAGATGCTCAAGATGCCTTGGATTACGGAGCTCCAGAAAACTTGTTTCTATACTTCACCAAAGACTCAAGTGATCTATTTTTTCTTCCCGACTACTCGTCCACCAATAGCACATCTTTTGGAGGAAGAAAAACTGAAGTATCTGAAAATGGAATTACTTTTAATCGGTACACGTTTAACATTACCAACTACTTGCGCAACCAAATACAAGATTCTACCTATAGTGTAGGACTAGTGCTAACCACATTAAGCAATCACCTTCCAGGACAAATCGCTATCGGTGGTGGAAATAATACTTCCCAGCCAATAAAAATTCGTGTAATTTATACCGAAACTGAGTAGCATGTGTGGAATTGTGGCATACATCGGGCCAAACCAAGCTTATCCCGTCGTCATAAATGGATTAAAACGCCTTGAATATAGGGGTTATGACAGTGCCGGAGTAGCTATCTTTAAAGACGAGATTCTGACGGTCAAAGAGAAAGGTAAGGTTGCTGAACTTGAAGCGATCTGTACCCAAAACGATATATCCGGCCACCTAGGTATTGGCCATACGCGCTGGGCAACTCATGGTGAACCAAATCAAGTAAATGCCCACCCACACACCTCCCAGAATGGCATGTTTACCCTTGTACACAACGGAATAATTGAGAACTTTAGCACATTACGCGATAGATTATACCAAAGAGGGTATTCTTTTCAAAGCGAAACAGATACTGAAGTCCTCGTTACGCTTATTGAAGATATCGCTGATAATGGCAAACTAGCCTTCGCCGACGCTGTGCGCGCTGCCCTAGCTGAAGTTATTGGAGCCTATGCCATTGTTGTCATATCAAAAGACCACCCAGAATCCATCGTTGCAGCAAGAAAAGGATCCCCATTAGTTGTTGGTATTGGAAAGGAGCGAGGAGAATTCATCTTTGCATCTGATGCTACACCTATCGTTGAGTATACCAATCGGGTAATCTACTTAAATGATGGAGAAGTTGCGGAGGTTAATCGAGAAGAGCTTGTGATAACCACCGTGGATAATGTCATTCAAACGCCGTATATCCAAGAACTGAAAATGGAGTTGGAACAACTTGAAAAAGGAGGGTTTGAGCATTTTATGCTTAAGGAAATTTTCGAACAACCCAAGTCGATTTTTGATTCATTTAGAGGACGTTTTGATTCAGAAAACGGGGAGTTTATGATGCGAAGTATCAAAGAATACAAGGATAAACTCGAAGGTATTAACCGTCTTATTATTGTAGGTTGCGGAACGAGTTGGCACGCAGGCTTAGTGGCTGAATATCTCTTTGAAGATCTGGCACGCATCCCTGTAGAAGTAGAATATGCCTCGGAGTTTAGGTATCGCAATCCTGTAATTTATTCTGACGATTTAGTATTGGCCATCTCACAAAGCGGTGAGACTGCAGATACTTTAGCTGCGATGGAACTCGCCAAAAATAAGGGGGCCACCGTGTTTGGGATTTGTAATGTTGTGGGTAGTAGTATACCACGTATGAGTCATGCAGGAGCCTACACGCATGCAGGTCCAGAAATAGGAGTGGCCTCTACCAAAGCATTTACCGCCCAAGTCACGGTATTAACGCTTATGGCCCTTGCCCTTGCTAATTTGAGGGATCAGATGAGTCAAGATGAAGTCCGCGAGGTCCTTACTGCTCTCGAAGCTATACCCGCAAAAATTGAAGAATGTCTTGAGCTTGATGCCCAAATACAAGAAATTGCTAAGGAATACCATAAGGCTAAAAACTTCCTTTACTTAGGAAGAGGATATAACTTCCCTGTAGCACTTGAAGGTGCCTTAAAACTCAAGGAGATCAGCTATATACATGCTGAAGGGTATCCCGCGGCTGAAATGAAGCACGGGCCTATTGCGCTTATCGATGAAGAAATGCCCGTTGTCTTTTTGGCGACAAAGGGAGCGAACTATGAGAAGGTGGTGAGCAACGTTCAAGAAGTAAAGGCGCGTAAAGGAAAAATCATTGCTCTAGCGAGTCATAATGATCCTCATCTTGAAGCATCCGTTGATCACATCATTCGAGTACCAGAAACATCGGAGTGCTTGAGCCCTCTTCTAAATACCATTCCGCTCCAACTGCTGAGTTACCATATTGCAGTATTGCGGGAATGCAATGTAGACCAACCGAGAAACTTAGCCAAGAGCGTTACCGTAGAGTAAGTGAGTATTTTAGGTTGACCCCTATCTAGAACTTAATTAGTACTCCAGTCCAATTTTCTGTTTTTCCTTTTTATTCATAGCAACAAAAATCAATATCTAAGAATCTATGAGATTCTTACCTCATTGAACATTTAACCCTTGTTGCTGGACTAAAAAGTCAAAGGAATGATCCGAAAGGCTTTTGTTATTGACATATGCATTCCAAGCCCCATGGTCGTAGCCTTCTAGATGAAGGAGTTCTGCATAAATTCCAAGAGTTGAATAAATATTTAACAGATCCAAGGATTTTGAAAACTCTGTATATGGTGTATTATCCATCGTTCCATGAGCCATAAAAAGCCTAGGGTCATTGCGATCATAACGTTGTTCGCCATAAATCTGCTCAAACAGATCAAGCTTTATAGAAGATCCCCAATAACTGATGATTGAATTTATTGTATAGGTCTCTTGCAAATTAGTTGTCTCTAACGTAGGATCATCCTCCAAACCTAACTCATTAACAAAGTCATCTAGATTAGACACCCCAAGGGCGAGGGCTGTGATTGCCCCAGCAGAGCTTCCTCCTACAGTGATAAAGTTTTCATCTATAGATAATTGTTCAGCGTTAGCCATTATCCATCGCATCGCAGCCTTGGCATCACGTTGCGCCATATACATCGCAATAAACTGAGCGCTTCGATTTTGCTCTGGATTTTGAAGTGCCACATCAATCCACTCTTGCGGGGCTAATTTTGATACGTCTTTACCTATGTGTGCGGTCGTTCTGTAATCTATTGAGAGAAAAACCCATCCTCGTGAAGCAAAGTATTCTCCCATCGCCTCTATGTTTTCATTGGATTTTGATCCCCCCACAAATCCTCCTCCGTGCAGGAACATATAGACTGGACGCGGCGAGGTAATGCCCATTGGTCGGTAGACATCCAGCATAAGTGCTGTTTCAACGGTAGAATCTAATTCAGCATCGTAACCAAAGCCATAGCCATAAACTACATCCTTAACTTTTTCAACTTCATACCTTGCTTGACGCTGAACTGTAGGTACAAAAGGTGAGGGCTCACTTACCGTGTCATCCGTTGCACAAGAAGCTAACAAAAATTGCAAAGTGAATAAAACTCCTATCATGAGTCGACTTAAAAAGACATAGATAAATGATTTATTAGACATTGAATAAAACGACATAGACAGCATTATGGTCTCCTACGCAGGTAGACTAACAGAAGTTACGCTTCGGCACATCAACTTATACACATAGGCCTATACTTAGTGACCAACCCTATTCTAAACCTTTATAACAAACATTTCACTTAGACTAAACTTGCCTTGAGCATTGCGTAAAACAACGATAGCCGTCGAATAAGTTTCTTTCTTCTTCGTTAGATTTACAACATGCAAAGACAACCGCTTCACATTCTATCTAGGCTCATCAAATTCCTAAGCGTATTTCTACTTCTTGCCGTTCAACTGCAAGGGGCAACAATACTTATTCCAATGGATGAAGATCAGAATGACCACCTAAAAGCCTATGGGATTACCTACTGGGCGTTAGCGCAAGGATATACAGGAGACTGGTTATTGAACTATCGTGGAGGTAGTTTCGCATTTCCTGATAATCAATCCTTACAACTTGAATGCCGGATTAGAGGGGTCGATTTCGAAGTGGTCTCAACAGCCAGTTATGATAACATACTGCGAGAAATCGCCAGCCCTTCCGTAAATGCAGAAAAAGTCAAACTTGAAAAGGCACCCAAAGTGGCTGTCTACTCTCCCAAGTCAAAAAAACCCTGGGATGACGCCGTGACACTCGTCCTTACCTATGCCGAAATACCCTACGACGTGCTGTATGACGATGAGATTTTAGATGAACGCCTTTTGCTATATGATTGGCTACACCTTCACCACGAGGACTTTACGGGGCAGTATGGTCGATTTTATGCCTCCTACAGAAACCAAGCTTGGTACAAAGAAGAGGTTGCTGAAATGGAAGCCTCAGCCCAGAAACATGGCCATGGAAAAGTCTCTCAGCTCAAGCTTGCCGTAGTAAAGAAAATTTCTGCCTTTATGGCTGGTGGGGGATATATGTTTGCTATGTGTTCGGCTACCGACAGTTATGACATAGCCTTAGCCGCACAAAACACCGATATCTGTGAATCTATGTTTGATGGAGATCCCATGGCGCCGAACGCACAAAGCCAGCTTGATTTTTCCAAAACACTAGCCTTTAAAGATTTTAATCTTCGCACCAATCCTATGGAGTACGAATACTCTGACATTGATGCCAACTTCCAACGACAAGTGCCACAGGGTATTGATTACTTTTCGTTATTTAATTTTTCAGCTAAATGGGACCCCATACCCACTATGCTAACCCAATGCCATACGCGCATTGTAAAAGGCTTTATGGGGCAGACAACAGCCTTTCGAAAATCTAGACTAAAGTCCAGCGTCACCATTCTTGCTGAGAACGATGCTTTTGGAGAGGCTCGTTATATCCATGGAAAGTTTGGCTTAGGGATGTGGTCATGGTATGGTGGCCACGATCCAGAGGACTATCGACACTATGTTGGAGATCCTGTGACTGAGTTAAAAAACTACCCAAATTCTCCTGGATACCGTCTTATTCTGAATAATGTACTATTTCCAGCCGCAGAGAAAAAAGAACAAAAGACGTAGAGAAGAAGATTTGTTGGAAATTTTTTACTCAAAAAACCGCCACACAAGCCCTCCCGTGTAATTTCTTGGGCGAGCGGGATGTTGAGCAATGCCATAATATCCTGTAGGTCCTAAATACTGATTGAGGTATTGTGCCCTAACAAAGACCCTCATGTGACTTACCTGGATTCCTAGAAAGGCCTCAAGTCGCGGTGGCATGGCGCTTGGTGACTCATCAGTAGGTAGTCCAAAACGGGATAGGTAGGGGTCGTAGGTCATTGGGGGAAAGGCTGTGTTCCAAGTTATCTGAGCCCCCAAGTTTAGAATAAGTCTTGATTGGAAAAACATTTGCTCCGCATATATTCTATGTCGAGTATAAAAGGTCGGCATGACAAAAACATCTTCTGACGTCATCTGCGCACCTAGTAAAGCTTCCCAATTTAACCACCCCTTAAATGCACTTAGACTGTAGGAAAGGATTCCAGCAAAACGATGAACGGAACCATTAAACTGAAAGGTAAGTCGATTGCTATCCACCAAAACCGGGTTCTGATCAAGAATATAATGACCAGAAAGGACTACTTTGCCACGAAATGCATAGGTTAGCTTACCCTCAAAGGTCATGGGCCTCGAATTGACTTGGAAACCTTCAGTGTAATTAGGGTCCGCAAGGCGATTAACGGGGCTCATAACGTTGCGAAGAAAAGATGCCTCAACATTTACAAAGCCCGAAGACGTTTCATGATGGAGTGCTGACACAAAGTGATGGCTACCTCTCTGATAGCCAGAAAAAATCAACTGTGCCTTATTCTCCCATGTCCATTGGTTTTTTTGAAGAATGTATCGGATTTGCGCAAAGCTTTCATGAAACCTTTGATCTAC
>TARA_B100000963_G_scaffold203269_1_pt1 | contig 11762 bp, 8 predicted proteins | sample TARA_B100000963 | Tara Oceans TARA_B100000963 (sample SAMEA2622097) | marine metagenome | biome: marine biome (ENVO:00000447); feature: surface water layer (ENVO:00002042); material: "saline water (ENVO:00002010), including plankton (ENVO:xxxxxxxx)" | depth 5 m | reverse complement strand
CTTTTAAAAAAGGGTTACATAAAGAAAGATTTAAATGATAAAGAAGGCAACAAAGTTGGTCTAACCGCAAAAACGGAGATGCTTTTAAGACAGCATGCTTTAAAGCAAATCTTTGGTAAAATGAAAAGAATTGGAAATGGAAATCATAATACCAATCATTCAGGATCAGGAGAGAGCGATTCAGGTGATTTAAAGTCATACGAGTTCGGAGACTCTATTGAAAAAATATCCATAACAGAAACTATTAGGAACGCACAAATAAATAGCGGAATAAATGAATTTAAATTATCTAAGGATGACCTTGTTGTCAATGATCAATATCATCAAGCACAGATGAGTACAGTTTTAATGATAGACATAAGCCATAGTATGATTTTGTATGGTGAGGATAGGATTACACCAGCAAAAAAAGTAGCAATGGCTTTGTCTGAGTTTATAACCACCCGATATCCCAAAGACAAGTTAAATATCATTGTATTTGGTAATGATGCACGACCAATTTCAATTAAGGAGCTACCTTATCTGAAAGTTGGACCTTATCACACCAATACGGTCGCTGGACTAGAGCTTGCCATTGACATTCTTCGAAGAAATAGAAATTCAAACAAACAAATCTTTATGATAACTGATGGGAAACCAAGTTGCCTAAAACTTAGAGATGGTAGTTATTATAAAAATAGCAATGGACTTGATTCACATATAGTTGACAAGTGTTACAATATGGCACAGGTAGCTAGGAGACTCAATATTCCAATAACTACTTTTATGATTGCACAAGATCCATATCTTAAAAGTTTTGTTCAAGAATTTACAAAGGCTAACAAAGGAAAAGCTTTTTATACAGGACTAAAAGGGTTAGGAGAAATGATCTTCGAAGACTATGAAAAAAACAGAAAAAAAAGATTGTAAAATGAGTATTAATATAAAAACCTTAGGAGATCTTAAGAAGTCAAATTATGCTTACAAAACTATTAAGCAGGAATTGTCAAATAATCTGCAAAATAACCTCTCTAATGGAATTTCATCTTTTGATGGTATACATGGATATGAGGATACAGTTATTCCAGACTTAGAAAGAGCAATACTTTCAGGTCACAATATAAATTTACTAGGACTCAGGGGTCAAGCTAAAACAAAAATAGCTAGACAATTAATAAATCTTCTGGATGAATGGGTTCCTGTTATTTCAGGATCAGACATTAATGATGATCCATTAAACCCAATTTCTTTTTATGGAAAAAATAAGATCAAAGATTTAGGTGATAAAACTCCAATTGAATGGTTACATAGAACTGACAGGTTCTATGAAAAGCTTGCAACGCCTGATGTTACAGTAGCAGATCTAATTGGAGATGTAGATCCAATTAAGGCTGCCAGTCTTAGATTATCATATTCAGACCAAAGAGTGATACATTTTGGAATGATTCCAAGAGCTCATCGATCGATATTTGTTTTAAATGAGCTTCCTGATTTACAGGCAAGAATACAAGTTTCCCTCTTCTCAATATTGCAGGAAGGTGAAATTCAAATAAGGGGTTTTAAAATGAGACTTCCTTTGGATTTACAATTTATTTTTACTGCTAATCCCGAGGATTACACTAATAGAGGAAGTATAGTCACTCCTCTAAAAGATAGAATAGGATCCCAAATTATGACACATTATCCAAAAAATTTAGAGATCGCAAAAAAAATTACAAATCAAGAATCAAATCTAGACAAGTTCAAAAACATTCATGTGCCAGATTTAGCTAAAGATTTGATAGAACAAATAAGTTTTGAAGCTAGGGAAAGTGTTTACATAGATCCCAAGAGTGGCGTTAGTGCTCGGTTAAGTATTTCAGCATATGAAAATCTAATGAGTTCTTCACTCAGAAGAATGTTGGTTAACAATGAAAATAAAACTACTGTTAGAATGACTGATTTTAATGCTGTCATATCTTCAATTAACGGTAAAATTGAATTGGTTTATGAGGGTGAACAGGAGGGAGCCACAGAGATTTCCAGATTGTTGATATTCGAATCTTGTAAAACGTTTTTTAGTAAATTCTTTCCAAAGATTAAAAAATTAAATAAAGAAGGTTATGTTGACCCATATTCAGAAATAAAAGACTGGTTCAAGAATAGTGAACTTTTTATTGATGAAAATCTAGATAATAAGTCTTATGATGATACTTTTAAAACAATTGGAGTTCTAAAAAAGTTTGTAAAAAATCATGTTAAGGAATTAGACCCAAAAGATTTAAATTTCATGTGTGAATTTTTACTTTGGGGTTTATCTGCACATAAAAAAATTTCAATCACAAGAACGTCAAGGGGTCTGAGTTTCAATGACTCATTTTCTGAATTTATAAATGGTATCTAATAATATTCTCGTAATTTTATATTAAAATAATTTTATATGAATGCAACTAAAGCAAATCTTTTAAATTCTGTAATATTGATAGCTATAGGTGGTTGGGGTTATTTTGATGGAGACGGAAAATCAATGACTGCATTAATTCCAGTTATATTTGGCGTTGTGTTATTGCTTTGTAATAATGGTATAAAAAATCAAAATAAAATAATTGCTCATATCGCTGTTTTAGCAACTTTTATTTGTATTGTAGGTTTATTTATGCCACTTAAAGGAGCGATAGAAAGAGGAAATGACATGGCGATTTTAAGAGTTACTGCTATGATTATTTCTGGCCTTATAGCTTTAATCTTTTTTATTAAAAGCTTTATCGATAACAGAAAAGCTTCTAAATAAAATAACCTCCAAATTATTTTTGGAGGTTATTTTTTAAAATCTACTGGGGAATTCCAGCTCCTCCGAATGGAGCATAGTTTGTGTGAACCATTTTCCACCCCGTGTTTGTCGCTATCCAAACAGCTGAAGCTCTTGTACTGTAATCAACTTCTTCTTTGGATTCATTTAATGTAAAAGATCCTTTTGCATAAAATGTAAGAACAGCCATTGACATATCTGGAGAAAAATGTACATCGATATCATTTAGCTTAAATTCATTCCATGTAAAATTGGTTTCTTGTAAAAACCTTTCCTCCGTTTGCTCATAGAACTCAGTCAGGTTTGAATCTCCAGCTGTAACAACCATATCATCAGTTATGTACTTTTTCCATTCTTCTAGGTTTTGTTCTTCAATAGCATCCTGAACTGCTATTTGTGCTTCTTTCAATGAATTTGTCAATCCTTCAATATTACGATTTCTAGCATAAATTACAAGGTTTTGGTAATAAGGCGATGCAAATGGCGCAATATCATATGCCTGTAGTTGGCTGTTTACGGCTTTTGTATAATTACCCTCCATTGCTGCAATTTCGGCTCTAGAATCTTTGGCGTTTGGACCATCATGAATACTTAAAGATTTTGAAATAGATTCATATGCAGCATCATAATTTCCCTGCCTTGCATATTCATATGCTAGTGCATTATGGGCACTAGCAGAAAGCTTTGGAAACTTAGAAGCAAAACTTTTCATTCCTTCAAAATTATTATAGCGAGTTGCCAACCAATTTATTAATGCGCTTTCGGGGTAAAGTTTCAATGCTTTTTGTGAAGCCTCATTAAATTTATTGTTTGGTGTGGATAGAAGCATAAACCAAGCTTTCTCAACCTCATTCAAATTATTAGTATTAACATTTTGAAGTTTCTTAGCTCTCGAACCCCAATTTGAATTATTGCTTGCAGCAGCCGCTGATACTAACTTTGCACAATCACAGTTCTCGTCAATCAAAAGGGCTGCATCTGCCATTCCAACAGCCATTAAATGTTCTAAATTAGCTAAGTGTGTAATTGCCTGATTTACTATTTCAGATGCTTTTTTATTGCAGGACATGTTATCTACCCATTGCTGTGAATATCCAGTCAAAGCAAAACCAATTAACACGAGTGTATAAATATATTTTTTCATTCTTTAAATTTTTTGTGAAGATATCAAAAAAATAAATACATACGGGTCGGAATGTTTATTTATTTTGATTTTTTCAAAGTTATCGTAAATTTGCCAACCTAAATTAATTACATGAACATAAAAATCTCCATTTTATTTATTTGTTTTTTGGTTGTGTCTGGTTGTAATGACACCCCAAAAAAAGAATCCAAACCAACAACATCTGAAGTTGTAGAAAAAAAAGCTAAAGAATTGAATTTGATTCTAAATTCCAATGATCAGATGCAATTTGATAAAAAAGTTTTATCTGCCTCACCTGGTCAAAAAGTTACATTAACATTGAATCACACGGGAAGAGGAAATAAAATGATAATGGGTCACAATTTTGTTTTATTGAAAAGTGGAATAGATGTTGACGATTTTGCAAGGAGAGCAGTAGAGGCAATTGATTCAGAATACATTCCTGAGGGTGATGAAATGATTGCATACACCACACTCATTGGAGGTGGAGAAACTACAAGTGTAACTTTCGAAGCGCCCTTGACTGGCATTTACACTTTCATTTGTACTTTTCCTGCCCATTATCAACTGATGAAGGGGCAATTGATAGTAAAATAAGTCTTAAACATATTTTTAGTTATTGACATAATTTTGTTGTCTTGACACCAAGCTGCGAAAACTGATTGTGAATTGTTTTCAATAGGCTAAAATTCCCAAAAGAATCTTGGCCAAGCTCCCATACCATAATTCCACCTACTTTTTCTGAAGCTAATTTCACTTTGGATTTTATGGTAGGTCTACCATTATAAAATTTTGAACCTACATTGTCAATGTCAGCATAATTTTGATTAGATGAAACCATACTTGAATACGTAAATGCTGTAACGTTATTAGAGTTTGAAAAATCGTATCCGTAAAAAGGGACACCAAGTGTTAGTTTGTTGGCATCAACACCAACTGTTTTTGTCCAAAAATCTATAGATTGAACAGCATGTGAGTATGAGCTGTGTTGTCCTTTGTTAGCTGGATTCCATGGGCCAGTAAAGTCGTAAGCCATAATATGAATTAAATCATATAACCCAAGTGTTTCATCACTGATGTTGTTAAATCTTGTAGTTGCTGGTAAAGCTGCTGTCAATGTTTTGGAGTGTTTTTTTAGTTCAGAGTTAAGCTTTGACACAAAATTGTTGTAACCGGATGTTACATTATCCCACTCCAGATCGACATCCACACCATCAATTTTATTATCCAAAACATATTGAACAATGTTTGAAACAAAACCTGAAACATTTCCTGGGTTATCAATTAGGTTTTTCCAGTTGTTGGCTTGGGCATTGGTCAGTACTCCACCTGCAAGTGAAATACAAATAATAATATTAGGATTATTATTTTTAGCTTCACTAATAATAGAAGAAATGTCAGGCATAATAAGTTTACCATTGGCATCTGGATTAGCAAATGCAATATTTAAATGTGTTAGTTTACAGTAATCGATTTGTTTGTTTAGATCAAATCTCCAAGTTGGTAAATAACCAACTATCAAAGAATTTTTTGATATATCTTCAGATATAGCCTCAGTCTCATTCTCTTTTGAACAAGAAATAATTAAGCATAAAAAAAAATAAAAAAAAATAGTTTTTTTCATCTTTAATGTAAAAGCCCTTCTGCTATGATTTTCTTTCGAATCTCTGTAGTTCCAGCTCCAATGTCAAGAAGTTTATTGGATCTGTATAAACGATTTATTTCACTCTCCCACATGTAACCCATTCCCCCATGAATCTGAACAGCCTCATCTAAAACTTTGTTTGATGTGGTGGATGCAAACATAACAGCTGCGGATGAATTGATATGAATCTCTCCTTTACCAGCAAGTTTTTTGTCAATGTTATCACACTCTGATAAAACCGAATAGACTATGGATTTAATTGCTTTGACCCAAGTATAAATATCTGCAATTTTTGATTGAATCATTTGAAAACTTGAAATTGGTTTTCCAAATTGTTCTCTGATTTTAGCATACTCAATTGAAATTTCTAGAGCTCTTTCACTAATACCTAGGCAAATCGGTGCTATCATTGCACGCTCAAAATCCAAACCATTCATGATCGTAATATGACCTGTTCCTTCTTCACCAATCATATTTTCAATAGGTACTTCGACATTATCAAAAAATAATTCAGCTGTTTGACTTCCTCTATAACCCATTTTTCTCAATTTGGAAACGACTTTAAATCCATTTGTTTTTGTTTCAACAACAAAAGCAGAAATTCCTTTGTTCCCTTTACTAGTATCAGTTTTAGCATAAACTAAAATAACATCGGCAATAGCTCCATTAGTGATGTAGGTTTTACTACCATTTAAAACATATTTGTTTCCATTTTTTTTTGCTGTTGTTTTCATTGAACCCAATGCATCTGAACCAGCGCCTGGTTCAGTCAAACCTAAACAGCCAATCAAATCACCACTACAAAGTTTCTTGACATATTTTTCTCTGATAAAATCTGATCCATTTCTGTACATGTTGTCAAGACACAAATTGTCATGAGCTACCCAACTAAGTGCCAAAGCATGATTCCATTTGCCAAAAGCTTGGCATACCAATCCGGCTTGTAGGTATGACATTCCAGAACCTCCATATTTTGGATCTACTGTTAGACCAAGTAAACCAAGGTCGCCCATTTTTTTGAATATACCCTTTGGCCACCATTCATCATTATCCATTTTTTCAGAAAGAGGGTAAAGCTCTTTTTTACCAAACTGGTTGGCTGTTTCTAAAATCGCTCTTTGATCAGAATTTAATGTGAATTGATTTGTCATCCGAAAATAATGTGTAATATTAGAATTATTTTGTATAAATACCTACGGTTACCAAAAAAAATATTATAATATTTTTCAATATTAAAATTTAATTTTATTATTATCTTAAGTTTGTTGTATTAGTCTTTTTTTTGAAATAAAATTCTATTTAATTAGTTGGTAATTAAAAATAAATGAAAAAAATTATGAAACTCGTTGCAAAAACTTTTCTTTTTTTTCTTTTCCCATGTTTTTTATTTTCACAATCAAATTGGGTTGATCTTTTTAATGAAAATAATTTTTCTGGCTGGGAAATAAAGCAAGGCAAAGCCAATTTTCAGATTAATAAAGACAATGTTATTACTGCAACCACAATCCTTGATTCACCAAGCACATACATGGGAACCGTTCAAGAATATGATGACTTTATTTTGGAGTATGAGATTTATGCAACACCTGGTTTAAATTCTGGTGTTCAGTTTAGGAGTCTTGTTAATGATATAGGTCAAGTCTATGGTTATCAGTGTGAACTTGATACGGACGAGTTTAGATCATGGACTGGAGGAATTTATGATCAATCGAGAAGAAATTTATTTCTTTATCCACTGACTAGAAACGAGAAGGGAAAAAAAGCTTTTAAAAATGGAGTTTGGAATAAGGTGAGGGTCGAGGCAATTGGCAACACAATTAGAACTTGGGTTAATGGAGTTCAATGCTCTAATCTAATTGATGACACTTCAAAAACAGGTTTTATTGCTATGCAGTTACATTCTATCAATTCCAAAAAAGATCTGGGTAAAGTTGTTAAATGGAAAAATATGAGGATTCTAACATCAAACCTTGAAAAGAATAGATGGCCTGTTGAAACTTATGCAACTGAAATAAATCATATTGATAATTTTCTTTCTTACGATCAAATTTCAAAAGGTTGGAGATTTCTTTGGGATGGAAAGACAAGTAATGGATGGAGAGGAGCAAAATTAAATACATTTCCTGAAAAAGGTTGGATAATAGAAAATGGTGTGCTCAGGGTATTGTCCTCTGGGGGTTTGGAAACTGGAGGCGGAGGGGATATTGTAACAATAAAAAAGTTCAGCAACTTTGAACTTGAAGTCGACTTTAAAATTACTAAAGGAGCAAACAGTGGAATAAAGTATTTTGTTGATACAAATATCAATTTGGGCAAAGGTTCTTCAATTGGATTGGAATTTCAAATTTTGGATGATAAAAATCATCCTGATTCAAAAAAAGGTGTTTCAGGAAACAGAACTGTTGGTTCACTGTATGACTTAATTACAGCACAGAATCTGCAAGAATCCAGGGGAAAGAGAAAAATCCTGCCAAACACATGGCACCGAGCAAGAATAGTAGTGAATGGCAGCCGTGTTGAGCATTGGATGGATAATATAAAAATGCTTGAATATGATAGACATTCACAAGTTTTTAAATCATTGGTTAATTATAGTAAATATCAAAAATGGCCAGGCTTTGGTCAGGCTGACTCTGGACATATTTTATTACAAGATCACGGAGACGAGGTTTATTTTAAAAATATAAAAATAAGGGAATATTAGTCTAGTAATGGTGCAAACAAAATTAGCCTACATGTTTAAAATGTTATATAAAATCATAATTAAAAAGAAGTTGATGTTAAATTATATAAATGAAAAATAACAGAAGAAAGTTCATTAAAAAAGCCTCACTACTATCGCTAGCAGCATTAGCAACTCAAAAAAGTTTGTTCGCTTCTCCAAACAAGCTTTCAGCTAAAAATTACAATAGGATAATTGGTTCGAATGATAGAATAACTTTTGCATTTCAAGGTTTGGGAAGAAGATTGCCAGGGTTGCTCAGATCATCGTTAAAGTTAAAAAATGTTGATGTCATGTACTTTTGTGATGTTATGGAAAAACAGTTGGTTAGAGCCAATAGTCTTTATGAAAAGCTAACTGGACTAAAAGCTAAGAATGAAGAGGATATTCATAAAATTTTTAATGATAAAGAAGTTGATGCAATAATAATGGCTACGCCTGATCATTGGCATTCGTATGGTGCTTGTAAAGCTTTACAAGCTAATAAACATGTTTATTTAGAGAAACCTTGTAGCCATAATATGGCAGAGAGTGATTTGATAGTTAATCATCAAAGATACTACAAGAAATTAGTCCAAATGGGTAATCAACAAAGGTCATCAAATCACACTAAATATATTATTAATAAAATTCACGAAGGAATAATCGGGAATGTATATAATGCGGTTACATTTTATAATAATAACAGAGGAAGAGTCCCAAATCAATCAATTAAAACACCCCCGGACGGATTAAACTGGGATTTGTTTCAAGGACCTGCGCCTAGAAGAAGTTATACTCACGACACTTGGGATTATAATTGGAGATGGTATGACTGGGATTATGGAACGGGTGAAGCAGGAAATAATGCAACACATGAGCTTGATATCGCACGCTGGGCACTCAATGTAAATTACCCTGAAGAGGTAACGGTATTCGCGAAAAAAAATCATTTTTTGGATGATGGATGGACAATGTATGATAATATGGAAGCAAAGTTTATATTCCCTGGTGACAAATCTATAAACTGGAATGGAAGAAGTCGAAATGCATATGGAAAGAGTCGAGAGGGGGGTAGGGGAACCATCGTTTATGGAAGTGCGGGTTCAGTATTTATAAATAGACAAGAATACATTATTTATGACCTTGATGGCAATAAAATCGAAAAAACTATATCAAAAGATAATGAGTCCTCTGTGTCACTTGGAGGTGGTGGTGATATGACAACGAATCACATGCAAAATTTCGTTGATGCAATCAGATCAGGAACAAAATTAAATTCTCCAATTGATGATGCGGTGATCAGTCAAAGTATGGTACACTACGCAAATATTTCATATCGAGCAGATATTCCATTTAAGATCAATGTTGACAGTGGAAAAACAAACAATAGAAAGGCCAATAAATATTGGTCTAGAAAATATGAGAAAGGTTGGGAAATTAATTATGTTTAGAGTTTTTTGATTGTGAACGTATTAATCTCGATCAATTTTTTTATTTTAAGAAGATTTAAAATTTTAATGCAATGAAAAATTATCAAAATTTCTTTTCTTATTTAATGCTTTTTTTTTCTATTTCCGTTTTTTCTCAGAAAAAAATTTTAGATCATAAGGATTTTGAAATTTGGAATACAATTCAAATGCCAACAATCAGTTCAAATGGTGAATATGTAATGTATTCTCTGCTTAAAGGTGAAAAAGACAGCCATTTAAAGATTAAAGACAACCAAGGAAATTTAATAATTGATCACGAGAGATCACAAAATGGAGAATTCACATATGACTCAAAATTCGCAGTATTTACTATTAGGGCTTGGAAAGATAGTATTACTGAATTAAAAAGATCAAAAGTGAGCAAAGAAAATATGCCAAAAGATTCTTTGGGTATTTTTAATCTTGTGGAAAAACGTTTAGAAAAAATAGCAAATGTAAAATCTTACAAACTTCCTGAAAAGTGGTCTAATTATATTGCTTACACTTTAGAAAATACAATTGATAAATCTAATCCCAAGAAAAAGGAATATAAAGACACCTTAAAACAAAAACCAATTAAGAAACCAAGTCTCAAAAATGGTTTTCATCTAGTTATAAGAAACCTAAGTACATCTCAAGAAGATACAATTCCTTTTGTTACCAATTATTCTTTTGCTAAAGAAGGACACGTTCTGGCATATTCAACGACTGGAAAAAATGTAAAATACAAACCGGGTGTATACGTTAAAGATCTGAAATTGTCTCAGGACAAACATGTTTTTAATACACACGAAAAAACCAAATATTTTAACCTTGCTTTAAGTGACTCGGGTAGCAATATTGGATTTGTAGTAGATTCTGATTCTACCAAATCATACACAAGGCCATACCATTTATATGCTTGGAATAAAAAAGATGAAAAAGCCAGATTACTTGTAAATCAAGAAAATTCTCCAAAAGGTTACAAAGTGTCTCCTGATCGGAACATAAAATTTTCAAAAGATGAAAATAAACTTTTCTTTGGTTTGGCATTACCAGAAATTGTACAAGATACCCTGTTGCTAGACGAAGAAATTGTAAATGTTGAGGTTTGGACTTATGATGAGCCGAGATTGTATACAATACAAGAAATTCAGGCTGATAACGATAGAAAAAAATTTTATGAAACCTTATACAATTTAAAGGAAGATAAATTAGTACAAATAGCAAATAAAAAATTTCCCAACGTAACCCTGCCATCTAATAACAACGGAAATTATGCATTAATTAGTAATCCAGAACCATATCAGTTGAGTTCTCAGTGGACAGGTCAATTTTATAAACACGATTTAGCAATTGTTAATTTAGAAACAGGTTTATCCAAAACAATTATAAAAGCAAATCCTAGCTCAGCAAGGTTAAGTCCTGAGGGATTGTACGCATTTGGTTATAATCAAGTTGATAGTATTTGGTACACTTATAACCTAAAAACTAAAAAATATTTGGAATTAACTAAGGACAAAGTTTTTCAAGATGAATTAAATGATGTTCCAAATTTCCCAAGCTCTTATGGTTTTGCTGGATGGACAAAAAATGATAAGTCAATAATAATTTATGATCGTTACGATTTATGGGAATTTGATCCAGATAAAGGAATGGGTAGGCGTTTAACAAAGGGACGTGAAAACAACGTTACTTACAGATATGTAAAACTCAATTCCGATCAGGATTATATAGACAAAAAAAGAAAAATATTATTGACCACTTTCAATAATATCAGTAAAAATTCAGGATACTATGAATATGACTACAACAAGAAGGAAGGTAATCAATTATTGGACGGTCCCTATAGATTTTCAAACCCGGTAAAAGCAAGATTAAATGAAAAAGTTATTTTTTCTAGGCAATCGTTTTCTGAGTATCCAAACATCAGAATTTCTGATTTAGATTTTAAAACTCAAATATTAATCAGTGACGCAAATCCACAGCAAAGTGATTACAATTGGGGAACTATTGAATTGGTTAGTTGGTCTTCTCTGGACGGCATAAAATTA
>TARA_B100000963_G_scaffold358543_1_pt1 | contig 11765 bp, 2 predicted proteins | sample TARA_B100000963 | Tara Oceans TARA_B100000963 (sample SAMEA2622097) | marine metagenome | biome: marine biome (ENVO:00000447); feature: surface water layer (ENVO:00002042); material: "saline water (ENVO:00002010), including plankton (ENVO:xxxxxxxx)" | depth 5 m | reverse complement strand
AAAATATAGGATATATTTATATAGATGTCGCAAATATATAAAGTAAACTTGTTAAACAGAAATAATATACAAAAAATTTTCGTATTTAAAGGTAAATACGAAATAAATGAGTCATCAAATAAAATTACAAGTCAACCAGGTGAATTACCCATTTTTTCCAAAAAAGAACTAGAAAATATAGCAAAAAATAACATTTCTGTTCAATATTTAGATCAACTTATTTATGATGATGACTCTATTTTACGCGTTAAAGAAAAAATACTTATTGAATGTAGAAGTCTTAATGTTAGTATTAATCAAATGTATCTTTTTTTAAATTCACAAAAAAAATTCAATATACACGATACTTATTATAAACTCACACAAAAAGAAACACATGAATTGAATACAAATACACTTCATAATTTTTTTAATAATATTATTTCTAATAGCTATAATTTAAAAAATAAAAATATAAATGTATCTGATGAAAAAGAATTTTTCACATTTGAAGACTTTAATAGTATTGATTTTGAATGGGACGAAAATCATTTTTTTCAAAAATCACTAGGACAAATAGCAAAATTTAAAACTAAATATCCATACGTTGTTAATCCATTCAATTGTAAAAATAGTGATAGTTTTATTTTAAATAATGATATTGTTACTACTCAAAACTCCACTCTTTTATTTGAATCATTTCCAATTAAAAATAATAATATTTATTTGTGCACTTCACAAAATGTCTTAAGTTATGTTGAGGAAGAAAATATAAATATTCCCTTTTTTTTGAAACTTTATTTTCCACTTTTATACTCAGTTGATGATGTAAAAGATAAAAATAGTTTTGAACTAAAAGCAAGAAAATTAATTGATGATAATAAAAAACATGTAAAAAAATACTATACTACATATAATAATTTTATTAATTTGTTTTATGATCTTGTATTTTTTGATGGTTCAAATGATTTTTCTTTTTCTGCAAATGGAATTAGCTATTTTGAGTTTATAATTCATCCTACTAGTATTATAAAATTACCATTAGAAATTTTGTTTAAAACTATACATTCTAATGAAAAAATACCTTTAATTAAATTTAATCAGGGCGAAGGATACGAGAATATATATAGAGTCTTTACAGATGATTATATTTCATTAACTGGGATTAAAGTTCCCTATTTGTATGTAAAAAATGACTTTAAAAAAAATAAAATATTGGATTTAATGAGAATTTTATCAAAAGAAACAAGTATAGGATTTTATATTATTGAAAAATATTTACAAAATAATTTTGATATATTATGTGAGTTTATGGAAAACGGTAATATTAGAATTAAAGTTGATTGTCCTGTTTTAATTACAAAAGACCAAGCAGAAATATTGATAAAAAAAGCAGTAAATGAAAATGTTTTAACTCATATTGTTACTTATTTGAAACAAAGTGGATATGACTATAATATTTTTACCTCATTTTTTGATGAAAATATAGAAATTATTGATATAAATTACACATTTAAACGAGAAAATAAAAAAGTATTAAAATTTAAAAGTTATTCTGGATGTATAAGTTCAATATTTAATATGCTATCAGATGATGCTTTAAAAACAAGCGATGAAAAAGAACTCACATATAAAAGAGTTTCAGGATTTAAAGTTATGGATAGTATAAAAGCATTTATAACAATACAAAGACAAAAAGGACTGATTGGACCTCTTTTAATACAAGCTATGATGGAAAATTTTCCAGAGAAAATTCAAACACAAAATAAAGCAAATGAAATATTAGCGGAATGGAATGATGAAATTAGCACAACAATTGAAACTTTTGGAAATAAACTAATAAAATTGGAAAATAACCCTGGATTTAATACAATAATTACTAATGAGCTGTCATCTGGACAAAATAATACTGTTGTAATAGTAAAAAATATTAATAATATAGAATACATTAAATATTTGAACGTATTTATAACTTCTTTATTAAAAATATTAACAAAAAAAATAAGCTTGAAAGAAAATAAAGATAGAGTAAAAAGAATTTGTAAAATCAGTAAAAACATAGATGCTGTAAATGCAACAGTTGATGTAAACAAAACAAAGAAAAATGGTTTAATAACTTTTGATGCTAGTGAGGCTTCTGATATAGATGATGATTTGCTTCTTACTAGTGACGAAGACGATCCAGACGACGATGACCTAATTGATGACGAAGAGGATGAATTAGGAAGTGAATTTAGTGAAGAAGAGGGAGAAGAGGCAGAAGAGGGAGAAGAAGATGAATATGAAGATACCGAAGAAGAAAAATTAAAACCAGATGATAAAAAGGATAAGGCGTTTAATAAAGAGATGAAAGAAAAAGAACCAGTTCCAGTAGATATAGAATTGGAAAGTGATGACGATGATGAAGAATTATTAAGTGAAATTCCAGATGACGATGATGAGGATGATGAGGATGAGGATGAGGATGACGATGAGGATGAAGAAAAAGAGAAATCTAATAAAAATCCTGAAGCAGTAGATATTGATATAGATGATGATAGTGATGAAGAACTATTAATTAGTGATGATGATAGTGATGATGATAGTGATGATGATAGTGATAGTGATGATGACTCTATGCAGGGAGGTGCCGATAGTGATAGTGATAGCGATGAAGAAGAAGAAGAATTAAAACAAGATTTAACTCATATTAAACTAAAAGGACAAAAAGGATATATGGCACAAAGATTAACAAATAGAGATCCAGAATTATTTTTGAAAAAGGACAAAAATGGTTATAAATCTTTCAGTAAAAGCTGTCAGTCTCAATATAGTAGACAACCCATTATATTAAATGATGAAGAATTAGCATACATTAATGAAAGGGATTCAAATGAAAAAATTAAATCATTTGATGAAATTGTAAATTATGAAAATCCAAATACAGGTAAAAAATATAATTATATATGCCCAAGATTTTGGTGTTTAAGAGATGAAAATGGAAAATCTAGAAGTTTATCTTTAAAACAAATTAATGATGGAGAATGTGGAGGTTGGGATGCCTTAATTCCAGAAGGAGCAAAAAGTGTTCCTCCAGGAAAAAGAATACTAGAGTTTACCTCTGAAAGATATCACAGACAGGGGTCAAAATTAAGTCCTGATGATCCAGCTAGAAAATTAGTTTATAAACCTTTTTATCCTGGATTTCTTCAAAAAGATAAACATCCAGAAGGATTATGTATTCCGTGTTGCTTTCAAAATCCATTTACTGGTGACGGAAAAAATGAAGATGATGAAACATTAGACTATAATTACTATAGTAGTAATAAAGGACCTAATCAAATAAATCCAACATACGACACAGATAAAAATGGAAATATAATTTTAGAAAGTATAAGAGGAGACAGAATATCAAAACCAGTTGGTTCTCCTAATCAAAACTATAATGATTGTAATGAAATTAAGTCAAACAAAAAAACTAAAAAAATTAACACTATTGATAGCACCCCTGTTTTACATTTTCCATTAAAATCTGGACAGCTTGGATATATGAACGATTCTTTACAAAAATTTTTAGGATTTGATAATGTTTCTTTATGTTATACATCATTTACATCCAATAATACCAATAAAAGATTGAAAATAAATAGTTATTGTATATTAAGATTAGGAATTGAGAAAAATAATAATCAATCTTTTTTATGTTTATTGGCTTCTGTTTTTAAACACTATAAGAAAAGAGTTAATGAAAAAGGAGAAACATTAATAAACAGACCTTGTAACTTAGAAGCATTTAAAAAAATTTTTATAGGAGAACTAACTATTGAAAAATTTATACAAGCTCAAAACGGTGTATTATTACAAGTATTCAAAGATGATACTAGAAAAGTTAATATATCCAAATATGAGGTAACAAGTGAAATAATAAAAAGTTTTTCTAGTATAAATTTAAAAACAAGTATTATACAAGCATATGAGAATTTTATTGATTATTTTAATGATGAAAATCAATTTATAGATTATACATATATATGGGATTTTGTAACAAAACCAAAAACAAACTGTGGTCTTTTATTTGAAGAAGGAATAAATTTACTTATTTTTTCTAATCCAAACGATGATATAACAAATAAAATACAATTAATTTGTCCTACAAATCATTATAGTGATGATTTTTATAATGAGAATCGTAAAACATTAATGATATATAATAAAAATAATTTTTTTGAACCGTTATGTAAAGTTTATACTAAAAGTTCAACAAAATTTGTAATATATCGTTTTTTATCCGGCAGATTTTGGAATTCATTAGACGAATGGAGAGAAAATACTGATTTATCAAATATGATAAGAAAGATACAAAAAATGTTAAGAGAAAACTGTTATTTTAAAAGTGGTATTATTGATAAAACAAAGTATGATTATAAAACAAATAAAACATCAAAACAAATAATAAGTCTATTAAAAAAAATTGGTGTTTTAACCAAAAATGTGATACAAATTCTTAACAGTAATAGTCAAGTGATAGGTTTATTAGTTAATTATAATAATAAAAATATATATGTTCCTACTATTTATTCAGGATTAGTTATCGATAATCAATATTTATATATTGATCAGTATACTGATTATTTGAATTATAGTGAAACAAAAAGTATTTTAAGTGAAATAAATGAAAATTCAAATGGTGAAATTCCTTGTAAACCAATTAAAAAAATTGTAGATAATAATATGATAGTTGGAATTTTAACGGAAACAAATCAATTCGTTCCCGTTATACCAGAACCTTATGAAGAAGTAGATGAAGAAATGGATGATTTAGAAGTAGTTTTTAATAAAGGAACAAATAATTTATTATTAACAGATAGCGAATTAATGATTACAAATGAAGTTGATAATCAAAGAATATTACTTATTAAAAAAATTGATCTTGAAAATAATTTTTATAATTTATTTCGTAACACTTTTAAAGTTATTATTAATTATGATGTAAATAATGTTTTAAAAAATAATATAATTTCTAGTGTAAAAGATATTACTGTTACTTATAAAAATAAACTGCTTTTTTTAAAATCACATATAAAAAATTTATTAAAAGGTGTAATTAAATTTTCAGAAATGCCTAATTTGGATACAATAGAAGATGTTAATGATTTAACTACATGTTTAGGTTTAAGTAAAGCAAACTGTAAGAAAAAACAGTATTGTTTTACAAAAAAAAATACTTATGGTTCATGTGGTCTAATTTTACCAAAAATAAATTTATATAATGGTTCAAACAATAAAGAGTTTTACTATGAAAAATTAGCAGATCAAATCATAAGATATCAAAAAATAAGAAAATACATATTTACTCCTAGAGCTTTTTTATCATTTCAAAGAATTAATTATAAAATAAATGAAAATGAAATAGTTGTATTGGAAGAAATATTATTAGAGCAATATTTAAAAGACATAAAATTATCAAAGAAAAATAAATACATAAAATCAAAAGAATTATATGAGTTAGTAGATAGTAAAAAAATTATAAGTTCAAAATATATAGATAATTGCATAGTTACTAGTGAACTAGGAAAAAAATTAAAAATTAGTAATCAAATAAGAAAGTTATTTGTTATTTCTAGTGAAACAAAAAATGAAGATAAAAATAATTTATCGCTTACAGAATACATAGATACAAGCACCTGTGGATTTAAATTTATAGAATATTTAATAAATAACACTTTGGTTGAAAAAGTGGATAATAATAAAATAAAACAAGTATTAGTGGATTTTTATAAAAATGCTAATTATCCTAATCAACTTATTCCATATGGAAGAGGAAGCGATGATAATAACTGGCACTTCTTTAGTTTAGTACAGTGGTATTCATTTCAAACAAAAATTACAGAAAAGGTTCATTCTCAACCTATGAACAAAAAAAGTAACTTAATAGAAGATATTATTATGCGTGAAAACTATATGCCTACTGAATTAGATTTATTTATTTTACTTACTCATTACAATATACCTAGTGTAATTTTTGGATTAAATAAAGGATTTGTTATGTCTCCAGGAAATCCAAAAATAAATATAGGCAATAATGAAGAAGATAAATATTTAATTGTTACAAAAGTAGAAAAAACAAAAAAAACTCCAAGGAAAAATCTAACATCTACTATTAGTTTTGGATTAATAAAACTTAATAACAACGAAAAAATAAAACCAATAGAGTTGGATAGTATAAAGATTGGACAACCAAGTGATTTAGATATGTTTATAAATATTTTTATAACTAGTAGGTTAAGATTACAAAATAAAACAAAAGAATCAAAAAAGAAAAAATCTGTTAAAAAATTAAAAGGTAAAAAAAGATTAGGTAAAAAATAATAATTTTATAATTAATTAAATTATTATCTAAAAAAATTTAAACCATTTACATGATTACTATTTACTAAATTAAACCTTAAATTATTATTCATTTGAGCAATTGATTGTCTACTATTGTTTCTAACAGGAGTTCTAGGTATTTCGTTAGTAGATACAAATGGATTCACTATATTGACTGTATTATTTGTTTCTGTATTTACATTTGGTGGAGGAGGAGGTGGATTTATTGGTCTAGTAAGAACAGTTGGAGTTTGTATATTTCTTGTAGCATTAATAACTGGTGGTGGAGGAGGTGGTATATTTCTTGTAGCATTAATAACTGGTGGTGGAGGAGGAATTACTATATTAATTGGATTATTTTCTTGAAACGAAATATTTGTAATACTAGTTGGTGTAGATACATTTTCCACAATATCTGAATCACTAATGTCATCGCTATCACTTTCAGTAAAACTAGTTTCAGTATTATTTTGTCTTCTTCTTAATCTATTTCTTCTATTTCTTAGCCTACTAATTAATGTTTCTGTGGGTGGAGGAGGTGGTTGTGTTGTAATCGGTCTTTCTGATAACGGAACATATCTCATTACCTCAAACCCTCTTTCAAATCCAAAATCAGTTGTAGTATTATTTAATTTAATAATTTGAAGTTTTAAAACACGTTTTTTCTCTTCTTTTATAACTGGATTACACGAATATTTACTTAATAGGTAATTTAATAATAATGGTCTAAATAATTTTACTGCTTTAACACGAGTTCTAGCGGCACAATAATTTGTAAATGTTATGTAATTAACTTCTTTCCTATAATCATGAAGTAAATTTAAAACTTGTTCGAATAATTCATAATAATTATTTGTTTCTGTAAAATTATTAATTGCAACTTCTTTTAAAAATGTATAATAATAAATCTGAAATTTATCTAAATTCATATTACACTTAAAAAAGTTTGTAATACAAGGGGGAAGATTTATGTAGATATTTAAACATTTAAAATATATATTATATAGGTTATTGATTTTTAAAGGTATATTTGTATATGGATTTTTTAATGCAAATGGTTTTGAAAATAATCCTTGTGAATTCAAAAGAGCTATTTTCCAACAACCTAGTAGGTCTTTTAATTTAAAATCATATAAGGTATTATTTTCTAATATTAAAATTTTTTGATTTTCCGGTAAAAGTTCTAATGGATTTAAATGTAAATCTGTATCAACATTATATTTTACGGCCTTTTTATATTTATAAATACGAACAATAGATTTTAATTTATTCATTAAATTTACAACAGAAATATATAAATCCATTAGTATTTCTTTATCTAATTCAGTTAAAAATTCTTCATCTAGTATACTATATTTAAAAACTTGAAATTTATTCTCTTTTTTCCAATTTATTAATAAAAAAATATTTACTAATGAAGAAGACAGATTTTTTGCCTTCGATAATCTAAGCACAAATTCTTTAAATAATATCATTCTTATTATATTATGTAGATATAATAAGAATTTTTAATTTAAAATCCTGGATCATATTCAGTTGAAACATTACCACTATATTTTCCATTAATATATTCGGTAGAAGAATTCATTATAATATTTTGTTTACTACATTTATCATCATTATCTACCTTTAAGAATTCACTAATATTAATTTTCTCTTCTAAATCAGCATTATCCATTTTATTAAATTCATCAATATTTAACATAATTTGAAAACTACCTGTGCCATAGTAACCTTCTTGTCCGCACATAATATTAGATGAAACACCCGTCATTAAATCTAATTCAGCGTGACGGGCTGCTCTAAGAAACATTTCCGGAGTTTCTTCAAAACTAGCTTTTGCAATAGGACCAATATCATCGTTATTAATTCCGTGTCTAAATACACTTACCATCTTTTTAGTTGCACACATTCTATCACATAATAGTGCTAAATGATGATAATTAATATAATTACCGTTTGCTTCAAAAGCTTCATTAATTTCATTAAATATACACTGTCTAGCGGCTTCAATTCCTAAAGTTTTAAATACTTCTTGTATATCATTACTATATGTTTTATTAGCATCAACATTATCTAATGCTAAAATTTGTTTTAAATTACTTCCAACTGTATCCAATACCCAAATATCTTCTGGTACAAAGTTTCCATCTTTTGGAACCATGTGATTAACTACTTTACGTAATATAATTTTTGGAATACCTTTGATACCTTTAAGAATAATGTTATTTAAAATATTTTCTTGAAGATTTTTTAACATATAAATATCATCAGTTTGGTCTAAATATTTCTTTTTACTAGCTAACAATTGAGATGATTTACCATTCATAAGACGAATTCTAAATACTAGATTATCATCATTTAAATCGCTAAATATACAATCAACAGAATTTTTTAATACATTTTTAATAGCAAAATGAATATCGTCCATATTAATATTTCTTTCCATCATAGCTTCTCTTTCTAATTCAATACGAATAACCCATTTACTAATTTCATTATTATCTTTCTTTTCATCGTCAATTGCTCCAGCATCACACATCATATTTTGAAATTCTATATGTTGAGCAATTAATTTATGGTCATCATCAATTAAAGTTGAATCAGGTTTTGGGTCAAAACAGATTCCAACAGATTTTGTAATATCTTTAATGGAAGTATATTCTAATGAATATTTAATTTCTTGTGCGTGTTCAACACTAGTTTGGTGTTCATTTTTTAAGTAAATTGTGCATGAAGGCATTTTAGGATTTTCACTTAATGAAAGAATTTCTTCAATTCTAGGAACACCACGAGTAACATTAGACTTAGAAGCTACACCAGCAAAATGGAAAGTATTAAGTGTCATCTGTGTTGTTGGTTCTCCAATACTTTGTGCACTAACCATTCCCACCATTTCACCAGGATGAACAACAGCTTTGTGATAATTTATATTAAGTGTTTCTAATAAAACTATTAAAGATTTTCTATTAAATCTTCTCAACATTAGCAATTCCTTTGGAGTTAAGTAGTAATACCATGCAATTTTAAATAGTTCAGTAGGTTTTGTGTAAGTTGATTGATGTAAATCTGTAAAATATTTATCAATAAGTACATATGTTTCAAGAGGAGTAATATCAACTAGGAAATTAGCTTGAATATTCATTTGATGTTGAATATTATTCATAATTCTAAGAAAGTGAACAGGAATATGAAGTTCAATATTATCTGTATATTTAAATACGTGCTCTAACATTTTTTTTCTGTTTTCAATCATTTGTCTTATAATATCAGAAACCCTTTTATTAAGTTCTTTCTTTTGTTTTTTCATTCTTTTAGACGCTTCTTTTGTATAGGTAGTTGTAAACAACGCTTTTGAAGAATCTTCAGGAATTTGAAAATGAGCATATATTTGTTCTAAATTCATACGTGTTAAAGGAACATTTTGATTTTCTACTTTAATTGGATCAATATTGTCATCTCCATAACTAAATTGTATAATCTTTCCTTTATTATTTCTAACGGTCATATCATAATGAACTTTACCATCTTCTTGAGCCTTAATAAGACGTCTTTGAATATAACCTGTTTGTGAAGTTTTTACTGCTGTATCAATAAGACCAACGCGACCACCCATAGCATGGAAATATACTTCTTCTGGTGTTAATCCTTGAATAAATGAACTTTCTACAAATCCACGAGCCTCAGGAGTATCATTAAATTTAGTATAATGAGGAAGAGTTCTATCTTCAAAACCATATGGAATTCGTTTACCGTCAACATTTTGTTGCCCCAAACATGAAATCATTTGAGCAATATTAATAGGAGAACCTTTACTACCTGCGTTGACCATAATTACAAATCTATTATCTGGTGATAAACTAGTTCTACCAATTTTACCGGCCTTACTTGAAGCATCATTAAGAAGATTATTAACCTTAGTTTCAAACTCTATTTCATTTGACTTACCGGTTGAGTTTTCGAAAATACCCAAATGTAATTGATCTATTAAATTTTGCACTTCTTTCTTTTTTTCACTAACAGCTTGAATAATTTTTTCGTTTGTTTCATTATCTGCAATTAAATCACTAATTCCAACACTATAACCGTGAAGCTTCAAATATTCAGTAATTATATTTTGAATATTATCAATAAAATCAGCTGATTCTGTAAAATTAAAATCATTAAATATACTTTGAATTAAACCCTTGGAACCTGAGCCTAATGTTCCTTTATCCATTTGACCCCTTAAATATTGTCCATTTCGAATTTCAATAATATTATTTGATGTTTTCTTATTTTCTTCTTGATTGAATTGTTTGTTTGGAAATCTAGCACTCATAGGAGGTAAAATTTGTGAAAGAATTTCAAAATTACTAACACCTCCTTCAAAATCTTTAAATAATTCTGGATTTACATTATCAAAATGCATAAGCAGATTCATAGCGTGTCTATTATCAAACATGAGTTTTTCACGTGTAAAGCGATAACAACCTAGTAACGAATCCTGAAAGATGCCTATAATAGATTGATTACTTTGAGGACTAATAATATTTCTAGGAACGGCTGCTAAATGAAGAAGCTCTGCTTGACTTTCTTCGTCTTGAGGACCATGTAAGTTCATTTCATCTCCATCAAAATCAGCATTATATGGCTTTGTATCGGCTACATTCATTCTAAACGTATTACCCTCTTTCATAACTTTTACAATATGACACATCATACTCATTCTATGTAGGGTAGGTTGCCTATTGAATAATACAGGATCTCCATTCATTAAATGTCTATGAACAACATCACCTTCATTAACAGTAATAGTATCTCTGTCTGCATATTTCAAAGAAATACTTTCTCCTGATTTCCTTTCTAAAATATTTGCACCGGGATAAACATCTGGTCCATTCTTTACTAATTTAGTAAGAAATGCCTTATTTCGTTTATTAACTGTATTTGGAAAAGTAATATTTTTAGCAATTTTAATAGGCACACCTAAATCACGAATTCCTAATCGTGCATCTGGTGTAATAACTGAACGACCAGAATAATCAACTCTTTTTCCCATTAAGTTACCTCTTACACGTCCTTGCTTACCTACTAAACGTTCTTTAATTGATTTTAAAGGTCTTCCACTTCGTTGTGCTACTGCTGCAACACCGGGAATACGATTATCAACCATAGTTGCAACATAGTATTGAAGAACTGTTGTCCAATCATCAATAACTTTTTCAGTTGCGTTTTCTTGAATTTTCTTTATTAAGGTTTTGTTTGCCTTAATAATATTCACGATAATATGCGAAATATCATCTTCACTTCTTTGTTGTGAGTCGTGTTTAACAGATGGTCTCACAGCTGGTGGAGGAACAGCTAAAACCTGACAAATAAACCAATCCGGTCTAGACCAGATTTTACTAAACCCCATAAATTCTACGTCTTCATCACTAATACGTCTAAAGATTTTT
>TARA_B100000963_G_scaffold89008_1_pt1 | contig 11766 bp, 9 predicted proteins | sample TARA_B100000963 | Tara Oceans TARA_B100000963 (sample SAMEA2622097) | marine metagenome | biome: marine biome (ENVO:00000447); feature: surface water layer (ENVO:00002042); material: "saline water (ENVO:00002010), including plankton (ENVO:xxxxxxxx)" | depth 5 m | reverse complement strand
CGATGCGCCAGCACTTCAAAGTCGATATCGGCCGCGCGCAGGGCCTCCACTTGGCCGATAGGTATGCCATATACGCGTTCCATGACCAATAGGTTGCGGCGTGTATATTCGCTGTATACCCGAGGCACGTACAACAGTTCTGAATCGGCAAAATTGCGCCGCAGCCGGATCTGATTGCGGCCTTCCGCAAACATGTCTATTTCGCGGTTGAGTACGTCTCTATGGTCTTGCATGACCCGAATCAGATGCAGTCTGCGCGCGATTGCCGAGTTTCGGCATAGAAATGCCGCGAGTGCGTCTAAGTTGTCCATATCCGCGTTGATACGTTCGACAACACCGGGGCGCACTAATTTGATAACGACCTCCGAGCCATCGTGTAGGGTGGCTGCATGTACCTGAGCGATGGACGCACTGGCCAGAGGTTCAGATTCGATAGCACGAAACACGTCTTGATGGGGTTGACCAAGGCGTTCACTGACGGCCTCAGTCACTAAGAACGCTGCAATAGGTTCGACTTGGTCCTGCAGCTTTGCCAGCGCCTCGACAATGGCCTTGGGCAGTAGGTCATGGCGTGTAGACAATAGTTGCCCGAGCTTTATGTACACCGGCCCGAGAGATTCCACAGTCGCACAAAGTTTGGCCGCCTGTTCGTCGACAGGAGCAGCGAATAATTTTTGCATAATCGTCAGCAGCTGCCTGCCAAGACTGTTGGGCAGTTCGGTGACGTCAACAAAGTGGTGAAGGCCAAGCTTTAGCGCGTATCGCGCTAACTTGGCAAGAGCTATCCATTGGGCAAAAGTCATTGCAAAGAACTACGTCTTGAGGATTGCTCGAGATGTTGTATTCGGGCTGCGGTGCGGTCGATGCGCAAGCGCAACTGGTCAAGCTGACTGTGCAGTTCGTCTGCTTCGGCCTGAGCTGCGAAACGATGTTGCATAGCGCGCCTACTCGTGTGCAAAAGCTCGTGGAACTGATTGCTGGTGAATTGCAGCGCCGTTTCTGAACCCAGCTCAATGATAGCGGTAAGAGTCTGGGCGGTTTCATCACCAAAAACTTTTGCGAGTATCGGGGCGAGGTCCGGACGATAGCTGCGCAGTATGTCGAGCAGTTCCAAAAGCAAGGTTTCGTCGCCGTTTACGTCGACACCGGCATGGCCGTTGTCGGCAAGCGCGCGACCAAGCAGCGCTGGCGCACTGCCGCGCAGTTGCACATTCGGTGCCGTGGCCGGCCCGTGGTGCACTGTAACGCGATCTCGATGCAGATTAACGTGTGCAGTCAGGCTAGGCCGCGTGCATTCGATTTCAACGGTCTGGCCAGCGCATTGGTTGAGCCGCTGTCGTACTTTTGGGTCCAGTGCTAACCAAGATTGGGACAGTTGATTGGTCCAGTTCTGCAGTGATTCGAATAGGTCCGAGGGGTTCATTTGTTTAATCGGTCGTGGGGACTTCCGTCGGTTTGCGGCCGCGATGGATAGCCGCAATGCCGCCGAGTAAATTGTGGTACTCGGCATCAACAAATCCGGCGTCGCTGAACATCTGGCGCAGCGCCTTTTGATCTGGGTGCACGCGAATGGAATCCACTAGGTACTGATAGGGCTGCGCATCACCCACCAATGCCTTGCCAATTGGCGGCCAAAACGTTTGGAACGCCTTGTACGCACTTTCAAGTAACGGATCCGTAGGCTTGGAAAATTCGAGAACGATTAATGCGGCTCCCGGTTTGAGTACGCGTAGTAGTTCCCGCAGCGCTAAATCCTTGTCGGTAAAGTTCCGCAGGCCAAAACTGATGCAGGCGCAATCGAATTGTTGGTCGGCAAACGGCAGCGCCTCCGCAGGTGCCCGACAAAAATCGATCTGTGTGAGACCGTGATCCAGTAGTCGATCTCGCCCTACGCGCATCATGGCTTCATTCAAATCTGTGAGCACCACGCGGCCCGCGCTACCGACAGCATCTGCAAACAGCGCGGCCATATCGCCCGTGCCACCGGCAAGATCGAGGACTTTGCCACCCGCGCGGACCCCGGACATGTGTAGGACCATGCGCTTAAAGATGCGGTGGCTGCCGAACGAAATAATGTCGTTCATAACGTCATAGCGTTTCGCCACGGTACGAAAAACCGCGTTAACCCGTTCGGTTTTTTCTTCTGGCGAAACCTCTTGGTGACCGAAGTTCACCTTTTTTGCCGAGTCTGGTTGTTGGTTATTAGCGGACATGAGTGATCTCTAGTTAAATATTTCGCCGACGCACGTATCAGGGCTTGCCTGGTTGCCATTGACCCAACGGGATTTTTGGCAGCCTAGAGGCGTTCGCTTGCTTAAGGTCGGCTAGGTAGTTCTGCCAACGCTCGGTTTGATTCATGCCCAGATCATACAGATAGTCCCAGGCGTAAATACCGCTGTTGTGGCCGTCATCAAACGTTATGCGAATGGCGTAGTTGCCGACGGCATCGATGGTTTTTATCCCGACATGTTTTTTTCCGGTCTGCAATACGCGTTCTTGTTCTGAGTGGCCGCGCACCTCTGCTGATGGCGAAAAGACCCTTAACAATTCTGCAGGTAAATCAAACCGAGCGTCAGGCCAAGCAACTTCCAGAGTATGGCCGATCCTGTGATAAATAATTTCTTTTGGCGCGTCTCTATGCATCTAACGGCACACTCGATGCCTACAAAATAAAGCGTGAAAGATCGTTATTGCTGACCAACCCCGCCAACTGCTGGTCGACGTAGGCTCGATCGATAGTGACGGTATTTTGTCCAATATCGCTGGCGTTGAAGGATAAGTCTTCGAGCAGACGCTCCATGACGGTGTGCAGTCTGCGCGCACCGATGTTTTCGGTGCCCTCGTTGACTTGCCACGCCAATTCCGCGAGCTGCTGTATGCCATCGTCGGTGAAGGCGAGTTCTATATTTTCAATATTCAGCAATGCCTGATATTGCTCGCACAGGCTTGCTTTGGGCTCGCTGAGAATGCGTCTGAAGTCATCTGGAGACAGCGCCTTGAGTTCTACCCTTATCGGTAGTCGGCCCTGCAGTTCAGGAATCAGATCCGACGGCTTCGCCAGATGGAATGCACCCGAGGCAATGAACAGGATATGGTCAGTGCGCACAGCGCCGTATTTGGTTGAGACGCTACAGCCTTCGATTAGGGGCAGCAGGTCGCGCTGTACGCCCTCGCGCGACACATCGGCGCCGGTGCCCTCAGTGCGTTTTGCGACTTTGTCGAGTTCGTCAATGAAGACAATTCCGGTTTCTTCCACTGCGATTACGGCGGCACTGCGAATTTCATCCTCGTTTACCAGCTTAGCGGCCTCTTCGTCGCGCAAGCGGCGATAGGCCTCGCGGATGTTCAGTCGCTGCTGGTCGCGTTTGCCCTGGTTCAGACTGCTAAACATATTTTGTAGCTGGCTGGTCATTTCCTCCATTCCCGGGGGAGCCATGATTTCTACGCCGACGTTGATCTGTTCTAGCTCGATTTCAATTTCTTTCCCGTCGAGTTCGCCCTGGCGCAATTTTTTGCGAAACATTTGCCGCGTACTCGATTCCTTTGATTCGTCTTCGCCGTCTCTCGGTGCGGGCAATAACGCGTCGAGAATGCGCTCCTCGGCCCGGTCCTCTGCCTGTTGTTGTACGTTTTGTATCTGCTCTTCGCGCAACATGTTGATGGCCATGTCCACAAGATCACGGATAATTGAATCCACATCGCGGCCAACGTAACCAACCTCGGTAAATTTGGTCGCTTCGATTTTTATAAATGGGGCTCGAGCGAGTTTTGCCAAACGACGAGCAATCTCAGTTTTTCCGACCCCGGTCGGCCCGATCATTAATATGTTTTTGGGGCTGACTTCATCCCGTAACTCCTCTGCCAATTGCATGCGCCGCCAGCGGTTACGCAGTGCTATGGCTACGGCTCGCTTGGCATTGTCTTGGCCGATGATGTGACGGTCCAGTTCGGCAACGATTTGTTTTGGGGTTAGTTGTTCCAACTCTGGGCTAGAGGTTTTAGACATAGTGTTTATTCGTTAAGAAAGTTCAGGCTGTTTCGGCGGTTAAATCCAAGGTTTCTATGGTCAGTGCATTATTGGTATATACGCAGATGTCGGCCGCGATCATCAGAGACTTGTGCACAACATCTGCCGCAGCTAATTCGGTATTTTCCACTAAAGCGGTCGCTGCAGCGTGAGCGTAATGACCACCTGAACCGATGGCCAACACACCGTGTTCAGGTTCGATGACGTCACCGTTGCCGCTGACCAATAGTGTGGCTTCTGTATCTGCCACTATGAGCATAGCTTCGAGCTTGCGCAGCGCGCGATCAGATCGCCATTCTTTTGCCAGCTCAACAGCGGCTCGTGTCAGCTGACCATGGTATTTCTCGAGTGCCGCCTCGAACTTCTCGAATAAGGTAAATGCGTCGGCTGTGCTACCGGCGAAGCCCGCCAGGACAGTGTCTTGATAAAGTCTGCGCACTTTAATTGCGTTGCCTTTCATCACTGTGTCGCCAAGTGAAACTTGGCCGTCGCCGCCTAAGGCAACGCTGGAGCGGTCGCGAACGCTAATAATAGTGGTGCCGTGGAATTCTTGCATGAGGGCTCTCGTTGTTGTGCATAGCGCATGCAGGTGCGCGGTGTAGCCGGTTTAACTTTTATCGCGCATAAGGATTGCCGGCAGATCCTGTTCACGCAGTCTGGTTCTCGCGCGCTCGGCGTCGAGTTTACGCGTGAACGGTCCAACGACGACGCGATGCCAGAGTTGCCCCTTAACGTTAGACGATGACAACTCTACGGGTAGGTTTTGTAATAACAAGATGGCTCGGAGTTGTTGTGCGTCGTCGGCGTCGCGAAACGAAGCCGCCTGCACGCGATAAATAACTTCTTCTCCAGGTGCCATGGGTTTAGGCACGCTGTAAGACGTAGGGTCGCCTTCTATCTGGGTATTGCGCAGACGTTCCGGAAATTCAAACTGCACCGCGGGTGCGCGCTCAGAAATGTCCTCGGCGATACCTGCGAGTTCGGTGTTACGCAGAAACTCCGGCGCATAGGCAGCGATCATTACGATGGCGGCGCCGATCAGCGCACCCGAAGAGAAGCTTGGTCCGTGAAACGTTATGGATTTTTTTTTAATCGGCGATGTTCTGGATACCGGCGACCGGCGCGGAGCAGGTTTCCGTTTGGCGGTACGCGATCGCGAAGCAAAATCTTTCGGCATCGGGTCTAGCCAGCAAGCTGTTGGGTTAGGCGCATGATACAGGTCTGTCCAGCGCTTGGGGACTCGTAACCGCTACATTGCATCATATGGATCGACGTCGATAGACCAGCGTAGTTTACTCGGAGCAATCGTCTCATCTAAGGCGCTCAAGCAGCGGTGCAAAGCGCGTCGGTTAGTCGCAATCAGCATTAATTGAAAGCGATGTCGGTTCGCCACACGACCCAGTGGGGCCGGCACCGGACCCATAATATCTATCTCTGCCAGCATTCCCAAAGCCTGACTTTGAGTTTTACATCGGTGCAGAAATTGCTTCGCCAGCTCGGCATCCGCAGATTCTGCCCGAATCAGCGCCATTGGGGTGGTCGGCGGCAGCTGCGCAGACTCGCGGCTCGTGAGCTCGGCTTCGGCGAAACCGCTATAGCCCGATTCAATCAATGTGCTAAGCAGGGGGTTTTCCGGTTGATAGGACTGAATCCATACTTCGCCGGGCCGGTCGGCGCGCCCGGCGCGTCCTGCAACCTGAACAATGAGCTGCGCGGTGCGTTCCGGTGCGCGAAAGTCCGGACTCAGTAGCCCCGCATCAGCGTTGATCACAGCCACCAGTGTGACATTAGGAAAATGATGGCCTTTAGCGAGCATTTGCGTGCCGACCAAGACGCAGGGATCGCCGCGGTTAATTTGTGCCAATTGCTCGTTGAGTTGCTTGTTGCTGCGCGTGGTATCGCGATCGATGCGATATACCGGACTGCCATCAAACAGCTGCCGGGCGTGCTCCTCTGCTCGCTGCGTACCCAAGCCGATCGGCAGCAACGCGGTGTGCCCGCAGTGCTCGCAGTGTCGAGGGATCTGAAACCGTAGACTGCAGTGATGACAGATCATTTGTGGCGGTGTTTGATGCAGTGTCAGTTTGGCGTCACAGTCTGAGCAATGACTTTGCCAACCGCAATTTTGACAGAGCAGGGTCGGCGCAAAGCCGCGTCGATTCAGGTAAATCAGTACCTGGCCGTCGGCGTCGAGGTGGCGCCGAATGACGCGAACCAATTGGTGAGACAGGCCATGCAGAACGTTCTCATTGCGCATGTCGATTACGTGAAAGCTTGGCAACTGTGCACCGCCTGCGCGTTTAAGTAAGCGCAGATGCTGGTAGCGTCCGCGTTTGGCGTTGTGCAAAGACTCTAGCGACGGCGTCGCCGAACCTAAGAGCAGCGGAATAGACAGCGTTTGCGCGCGCTTCGCGGCAAGATCGCGCGCGGAGTAACGCAGGCCGTCCTGCTGCTTGTAGGAACTGTCATGTTCCTCGTCGACAATAATGAGCTGTAAATTTCGGAATGGCGTGAAGATTGCTGAGCGCGTGCCTAACACGATGTCGAAGTCGCCTCGGCGACATTTCAGCCATGTTTGTAAACGCTCATTGTCAGTAAGTGCCGAATGCAATACTCCGGTAGCGGCAAAACGACGTTGAAAGCGGGACAGTGTTTGTGGTGTCAGAGCGATCTCTGGAACCAGCACCAGCGCCTGACCGCCCTGAGCAACTGCTGCAGCGATGCTCTGTAAATAGACTTCCGTTTTGCCGCTGCCGGTGACGCCTTCGAGCAGTAGCGCCCGAAACCTGCCGAGAGCTTGATGGACCTGCTCGATTGCCAGCACTTGCTCTGCTGTAGCTGCTAAATGCGGCTCTTTGGGTTGCAAGTCGGCACGCTGATCAATGCGATCAACAACACCGAGTGCTGCGAGTTTATTCAGCAAGGTGCGACTAAACCCGGCGGCGACGACCTCGGCGCCCGTGCTGCCCGGGTGGTTGGTTAAGAATTCCAGAAGCTGCTGCTGGCGCGGCGCTCTTGGATTTACGTACTCTGGTTGTACAGCTTGCCAACAATCGGCCGCGGTAATAGAAAATTCTGCACCGCGCCGTGCGGCAGCGGGTAACACCGTCGCTAAAACTTCGCCCAAAGGATGGTGGTAGTAACTGCTCATCCATTGTGCAAGGTCCAGCAGCTCTTGCGACACTGCAGGCTCGGATGCTTCGGCGTCGACCAAGGCGTAGATGGGTTTTAAGCGGCTGTGAGGGTTTGTCACCTCAGTATTTACGCAGATACCCAATGCGGTTGAACGACCAAATGGTACCTGAACCCGGCAGCCTGCTGGTGGAATTGGCATGCCTTCGGGCACTGCGTAGTCGTACACCGAGTGCAGGGGTCTGGGCACAGCAACTTGAATGACGCGATTATGGTCGGGCATGGGTCATTCTATGAGGCTTTCTTGGCGACTGGAAATCCCTTATTCGTGCAATGGCGATTGCGCAAGGGTTGCAGGCCCGTCCACTGCCCGGTCCGAGTCGGGTGTGCACCTAACGCGGCAACCTTGCGGCCGGTAAAAACAGTTGCACGGTATTGAGGTTCGCTGGCTGGAACGACTATTTTTGCCTTAGCAGGGCATGCCAAGTCGCTTTATGTGCTGCCTAACTTAAGCCCTGCAACACCCACAATAATTAGGGTGATGCAAACAATGCGGAGTAAATTTGTCGGTTCGCCGAACCATGCCATGCCGATAACCGCGACACCAACAGCGCCAATACCTGTCCATACGGCGTAGGCGCTGCCCATGGGTATGCTCTTTAGCGCATAGGATAAAAGCGCAAAGCTTAGCCAGGCCGCCACGATAAAAATCACAGATGGCCATAGCTTTGTAAAACCTTCTGAGTACTTAAGGGCTATGACCCAAACGATCTCGAAAACGCCTGCGATCACTAAAAACACCCAAGCCATGAGCATCTCCGCTTTCGTTATAGATCGATAACCTATACAAAAAATTAATATGGTTAACGTCGACCTGACAGCCAGCGGTTTTTCAGCGATGGACGGTGGTAAACAAGGCAAATTGCGGTGTTTTCATCTCCAGGCCTTCTGGTTAGCGTTGTGCCTCCGATTTTCTCCACCTCGGAATACCACGCGATCGAGGCGGAATGCAGCTCTGTTAGAAAGCTTCAAATTGGTTAGACGTGTGCTGAGAACATTGGCTTTGAGGCGTGTTCAAACTGTCATGCGTTTATGCTGGCAGACAGTGGGCGATTGATCCTGGTGACCCAGTGCATCGCTGTTGCAAGCGCTTCGGTAGCAGCACCGGCACAGGCTGCAGCTTAAGTGTCAAAGGTGTGGGCTGTGTCCAACATTTGCGCTTTTCTCTCGAGCGGCGTTGCGTCTATTCTATGGCTGAGCAAGACGCGAGGTCGCTGCAATGCTGCCCCTTTCCACAGTTTTCCAGTACCTAAAAGACACCCTGTCGTGGCGCCCACGCGCGGCGTGCACGGCTGGTTCTTTCGCGTTGTGGTGTGTGCTGTCCTGTCCCGTGCAGGCGGGTCCGGGAGCGGAAATGTATAACGAGTTCCTTGAAAAAGGCATTATTTACCCGGATCAGGAGTGGCAGGATTATGTTACTGAGGTGGGCGAACGGCTGCTTGCACAATCGCCGCATGCGGGACGCACCTATACTTTCGTGGTGGTGGACCAACCGGTTGTTAATGCGTGGGCGACGCCGGATGCCTACATCTTCGTAACTCGAGGGATTCTCGCTTTTTTCAACAGTGAGGATGAATTGGCTGCGGTGCTAGGGCATGAGATTGGTCACGTTGTGGGGGAACACTCGCGCAGCGCGGTAAGTAAACAACGACTAGGCAAAGTACTCGGAATCGTCGGGGCTTTTGCCACCGGTTCGTCATCGACCATAGGGCTGGCTAACGCCGTGACCCAAACGGCGATTGCCGGGTATGGGCGCAAGCACGAGCTGGAGGCGGATGAGTTTGGCGCTGAGGTGGTATTAAAAACAGGGTACAACCCCACTGCTTTGTTGGACAGCATTCAGATGCTGCGCGATCACGATAACTATCAGAAGGCGGTAAATAATAGCCCCACCGTTTATCACGGCATGTTGGGCAGTCACCCAGCGCACCAGAAGCGGCTACACGAGTTGGTGCGACAATCTCAGCATTTGGCGCCTGAGCAATTGAATGAGCCGCTGCGCGACTTTCATCAAATGCTGGAGGGTTTGCGCTTCGGTGATGACAGTGCAACAGGGGTGGTTAAAGATGGCGTTTATTACCACGGTGCGCTGCGTCTGAGCATTGCTTTTCCGAAGAACTGGGATATTCGAGCGACACCGACAGAGGTATTTGCGCGCAGCGACAAAGAGGCCGCACGAATGAGCGCGCGCAGAACCGCGTTGCCCACCGAAGAGCAGACACCGCAACAATATCTAACAGATACCTTAAAGCGCGATGATCTAGTGGATGGCGAGGTTATTCAGGCAGGCCCTTATTCTGGATATATCGCGACGATTAAGGTCACAGACGAGAAAAAGGCATTGCGCAAGATCGCGGTGCTGTACAAAGACGGTGGGGTCTATGTTTTTAATGGAGAAATCGACAAGCCCGGATCGCCCGAGCAATTTGCTAAGGATTTTGAGGACATGGTGATGTCCACGCGTGCCATGACTGCAGATGACTTACGGCTTATAAACAAGCAGCAACTGCATTTGGTTATGGCAAACCCAGGCGATACTTACGCCAAATTATCGCGCACCGTGCCGATTCGACAGAATGCGGAGCAGTTATTGCGAGTGATCAACGGCCATTACCCCAACGGCGAACCCAGAGCCGGCGACTTGATTAAATTGGTTCGTTAGGTCGGTCGAATCAGAACAGATCTACCGCTTTTATCGTTTCATCGGCATCGCTGCGACCGTCTATATCGCTGGGGGAGTTGGGTGCCTGCTCGGCGAAAAAGAATTCGAAGATGGCATTGCGATCGTCGGGCGGAGCGGCCTGCCCCGTTTGTGGATCGATCTTCATTGTTGCTATGCCTGGCGGCTGATACGGCGTTGCAGATTCGCTGTCTGCCAAGGCTTGGCGCATAAAATCAATCCAGATCGGCAACGGCGTATTAGACCCATAGGCGTTAGCGCCAAGTGGCGCTTGATTGCTGAAGCCAACCCACACGCTGGCGACCAAATCCTGATTGTAGCCATTGAACCAGGTGTCTTCGGCGTCATTGGTCGTACCGGTTTTGCCGGCCAAGTCGTCTCGCCCTAGGCTTCGCGCTCGCCGCCCAGTGCCGCGCTTGATCACATCTTTAAGCATTGAATCCATGATGAAAGCGTTGCGTTCATCTATTACCTGGCGCGCGGAAATGATTTCCCGCAGGTTTTCGGTTGCAGGCAAGTCTGCTGCAAATTCTTCGAGCCCCGAAGGCTCTACAAACGTATCGGTCTGCTGCGCAGTCGTCTCGGCGTTCTCAATTTCTTGTGGTTCCGCATCACAGTCTCGACAGACCTCGACTCGCGCGGGTTGATAGATTGTTCGCCCCTGTTGATCGACGATACGATCAATCACGTTTGCGTCCACTAGATGCCCGCCGTTAGCGAGCACGGCATAGGCGCGCGACATGTCCAAGGGCGATACGGTCATTGTGCCACCACCTATAGCCAACTGGGTGTTGCGGGGGAAGCTGCGGGTATCGAAACCGAAATTCCCGACATGGTCGATGACTTTCCCGGCGCCAATCTTCAGCAGCACCCGCATCGAAACCAGATTAATCGAGCGATACAACGCCTCGCGCAAACGGGTGGGACCGTTATAGCGATTGTTGTCATTCTCAGGGCGGTACTGCGATTCTAGGTTGACGTCGTTGAACACCAAGGGTGCGTCAAGAAAAACATCGGCTGCGTTAACACCGTTCGCCAGTGCTGCTGAATAGATGAAGGGCTTGAATCCGGAGCCGGGCTGCCGCGCAGCCTGAAGCGCGTGATTGTATTGATTGCGATAAAAGTCGAAGCCACCAACAAGTGCCTTTATGCTGCCGGTCCTTGGCGCCATGGCGACTACTGCGCCCTGAATCTCGGGTAGCTGCGCCAAGCGCCAACGGCGGGTATCGCCTTTATCGACCGGTTCTATACGCACGATATCGCCAGGGGTCAGAAGCGTTGTTAGGTCATTGATCACGGGGCCACGGGTGTCGACATCGATATAGGTTCGGGCCCAACGCGCGTCTTTTAAGGAAAGACTACGTTTTTCGCTATCGGCTGTGACAACCGTCGCGGCCTCTGGGTCGACGGCCACAACGAAGGCGGGTAATAACTGGCCGTAAGCTCTGGTGTTGGCCAACGCTTTTTTCGCCACTTCGGACGGCACTGATATCGTTAATTCCGAGTCGCTGCCGTCTTCGTCTGTGGTCGCATCAGCACTGAAGGTGAGCTGAGCAAGCAATTCGGCTTCGATGCGACCCTCGACGCCGCGGTAACCATGGCTGCGATCGTAGTTTTTGAGCCCGCGCCGTAGCGCCGTGATCGCCGCCTGCTGCAGCTCGCTGTCGATTGTGGTGTGCACCTCGTAGCCGCCTGTGTACAAGTCGTCGACCAACGTTGCCGCTTGCTGCCGAACCCATTCACCCACGTACGGGCTGGGCACATCGACGCTGCGGGCAAATACCTGAGCCGTGATTGGCTGCTGCTTTGCCTCCCGGTACTGTGTGGGCGTAATCGAACCTTGATCGAGCATTCGCCCTAGCACGAC
>TARA_B100000963_G_scaffold361035_1_pt1 | contig 11769 bp, 20 predicted proteins | sample TARA_B100000963 | Tara Oceans TARA_B100000963 (sample SAMEA2622097) | marine metagenome | biome: marine biome (ENVO:00000447); feature: surface water layer (ENVO:00002042); material: "saline water (ENVO:00002010), including plankton (ENVO:xxxxxxxx)" | depth 5 m | reverse complement strand
AAATCAGAAAGAAGTAAATTATCTTGTAAAAGAATTTGAGTGTAAGAAATCTGCTGACGCATACGCACGTACTTCTACATCAAGAACTGGTATGTTGGATATGAAAAATCTTCACACATACAAGTACAATGAAGATTTGTTCAAACGTATTAATGTAATTCCTGATGGAAAAAATCATGGATTAATTTTTATTCTTGATTGGTCAGGTTCTATGCAATATGAATTACTTGCAACTGTCAAGCAACTTCTTAATCTAACTGCATTTTGTAAGAAAGTTCAAATCCCATTTGAAGTTTATGCTTTTACAAACGAATGGCAAATTGTTGAGCGTTCTAAGCAAACAGGCGAACCAGATTTCTATAGTAACTGGTATGGTAATAGTAGTTACTCACGAAAAGAGAAACTAGTAAAGAATGAAATTGTTATTGGCGAAGGTGAGTTTCATTTAGTCAACTTTATTTCATCTCGTTCAAATTCTAAAGAGTATGAAAAGCAGTGCCGTTATCTTTTCAGAGAAGCATATTGCTACAGAAACCATTGTGGATACCGTCCAACACCAGGTTTAGGTCTTTCTGGAACACCTTTGAACGAAGCAGTTATCATGCTTAATTACATTCTTCCTGTATTTCAAAGAAACAATGATTTACAGAAAGTAAATGTTTGCATCCTAACTGACGGCGAAGCATGCACAACTGCATATGGTAGAGAGTGTAAGTCTTACCAAGAACCAGATGCTTATGTTGGAATTGGCAGGTTGCATGATGGTTGCCAATTACGTGACCGTAAAACTGGTAGAATCTATCCTACTTTTTCTGATTGGTATGGTAATACATCCATATTCATTAATCAAGTTCGTGACAGATTTCCTAACGTAAATGTCCTTGGTTTCCGTATACTTCCTGGCAAAAAATTATCTGAATTTGTAGGTCGTTATGGAACCTATGAGCATTATGAAGAAGTACAAAAACAGTGGAAGAAAACCAAATCTGCTATCATTCCTTTTCCAAAAGGTTACAGTGCTCTCTATGCTATCTCTTCTAAAGACTTAGAAGAAGAAACTACATTTGATGTAGAAGAAGGTGCAAAGAAGGGTGCTATCATTAAAGCATTCAAAAAGACTCTTAAGTCTAAGTCTGCAAATAAAATCCTTCTAAATTCTTTCGTAGATCATGTGGCATAACCACTTGACAAAGTGGCACACACAAGGCTTCCATAATACAAAGGAAGCATTATACTATATTCATACAAACAAACAAGTCAAATGCCTTTTCAACAAAAATTTTCTGATCAAGACCTCGTTACTTTCCTATCTTCAAAAGGTAATGAGATTACTAGTAGTCATCTTAAAGAAGCAGCAGTACACTTCAGTGTAAAAGTGCAAAGTGTTTCTAAGCGTCTTAAGAAGATTCCTCAGTTTACCAAAGTTGCTACTGGTGTTTGGAACTTGACAGTTCAAGAAAAACTTGAAAATGCATTTCAAGCACCACCTGCAAATCCTGTGGTTGAGAATCTTGTTCCTGAAAAAGATCCTAACTATGTACCATTTGGCAACTTTAATGATGTCAAAAAAATCATCAGTTCTGGTATGTTCTATCCTACTTTCATTACTGGATTGTCTGGTAATGGTAAAACACTTAGTGTAGAACAAGCATGTGCTCAATTGGGTCGTGAACTAATTCGTGTAAACATTACAATTGAAACTGACGAAGATGATCTTGTTGGAGGATTCAGACTTATCAATGGCGAAACTGTATGGCATAACGGTCCTGTAGTAGAAGCACTTGAGCGTGGTGCTGTTCTTCTTCTTGATGAAGTTGATCTTGCATCAAACAAAATTCTTTGTTTGCAATCTATCTTGGAAGGCAAAGGTGTGTTTCTCAAAAAAGTTGGTCGTTATGTAAACAAACGTGCAGGGTTCAACATCATTGCAACAGCAAATACCAAAGGTAAAGGATCTGAGGATGGTAGGTTCATTGGTACTAATGTACTTAACGAAGCATTTCTTGAAAGATTTGCCTTGACTTTTGAGCAAGATTATCCTACTCCTAGGACTGAGCAAAAAATTCTTGAGAAAATTGCTGGTAATCTAGGTGTACTTGATGAGAAGTTTTGTGAGAACCTTGCTAACTGGTCTGACATCATTCGTAGAACATTCAAAGACGGTGGTATTGATGAAGTAATCTCAACTCGTAGACTTGTACACATCATTCGTGCCTTTGCTATCTGGAATGATCGCATGAAATCAATAAAAGTTTGTGTAAATAGATTTGATGAGGAGACAAAGCAGTCATTCTTAGAACTTTATGATAAGATTGATGCAGATGTAGCGGTAGAAGATGTTAACGCTGATTAATCACATTACTGCTTTTTGGACAGTGGTGGTTCTTAATTGTATCCACCCTGTCAATTTCCAGTATTGTTACAAAGATGTGGATAAATGGTTATTTCCTGAAGTCATGTATGGATTTCAACTTTATACAGGACAAATTAAACCATATGAAAATGAGAGGATCAAATGATTAAACAAGGAGATTGTAGATTTATCGGCAGTATTGTGTCTCTTGAAGATGGTGCTGCTAGAGTTCAAAAAGTCAAAGAAGGAAAAATTATTGTTCAAAGACTTGACGGAACGACAAAAGAATGTTATTATGATAACATCCAGTATGTATGGACACCGTGATGAAGTATAATGAGAATGAAATCTTGGAAGAGGTTTCTGAATATATCAGTGGAACTTACAGGGGTCACTACTCGTCAAACAATGTTCAAACTTTGGACTTGATTGATTCTGTAGGTGACGCAGAGGCATTCTGTAGGTCTAATATTTTGAAATATGCCTCAAGGTATGACAGAAAAGGTTCAGCACGAAAGGATATCATTAAGATTATCCACTATGCTGTATTGCTTTGTCACTTTAATGACAAACGTGCAGCAGCAGATGCTTTAGTTTCTGGAGCAACCGCATTCACCGTTGATTATGACAAATAAATGACAGTAACATTATCAAGAACAACTTTAGATGTACTTAAGAACTACGCTACGATTAATTCAAGCATTGTTTTTCGCAAAGGGAGTACCTTACGTACCATTAGCAACGCAGAAAACATCTTATCTAAGTTCACTAGCGAGGAAGTATTTCCTGTGGACTTCGCAATATATGATCTCAGTCAGTTTCTTTCTGGCATCACTTTGTTTGACAATCCTAAACTGGACTTCTCCAATGATGACTTTGTTCGCATTGGCAGTTCTGGTAAGTCTGTCAAGTACTATTTTTCTGACCCTGAGATCACCCTTAAGTCAGCACCAGAAAAGAATGTAAACTTTCCTGGTTCAGATATACAATTCAATCTTTCAGCAGAAGATTTAGTTGCTTTGCAAAAAGCATCTGCTGTGTATAGTCTTCCTGACATGTCATTCCAATCTAGGGATGGTAAGGTTCAGTTGGTTTTATCTGACAAAGATAATGACACCAGTAATACATACAAGCAAGAAATTGTTGGTGAATGTAGTGGTGATTATTCTTTGGATGTTAAGATTGAAAACATTAGATTACTACCAGGTGATTACAATGTTAAAGTATCTAAAGCGTTAATTTCAGAATGGAATAACACTACATTAGATCTAACATATTATATCGCACTAGAACCATGACCCACCATTCAAGAGTTGTACAGATTTCATTTACACAAAAGGAGCAAGATCTTTTACAAATTCTTGATGAGTTGGTTAAGTATGATCTTGCTCCTAATAGATCTGCGTGGTTTAAGAATCAAATTCGTATGAGATATTACGATCTAAGAGAAAAAGGTATTATTACACAAAGTGATGAATGATTTTTTATGGGTAGAACGATACCGTCCTACCAATGTTGATGACTGTATTCTTCCCGATAGTATTAAGAATGTATTTAAAGGATTTGTAGAACAAAAAGAAATTCCAAACCTTTTGTTGTCTGGATCTGCTGGTGTAGGAAAGACCACAATTGCCAAAGCTTTGTGTGATCAAATTGGTGCATCCTACATTATGATCAATGGATCTGATGAAGGTAGATTCCTTGACACTGTAAGGAACAGGATTAGGACGTTTGCTTCAACGGTCTCACTGACCTCTGGAGCGTCTCACAAGGTCGTTATCATAGATGAAGCAGACAACACAACTAACGATGTCCAACTATCTCTCAGAAGTGCTGTGGAGGAGTTTCACAGTAACTGTAGGTTTATATTTACTTGTAATTTTATTAATAAGATTATTGAACCATTGCACTCAAGATGTACAGTGGTTGATTTTCGTGTAAAGAATGGACAATCTGTACAATTACAAGGACAGTTCTTTGAAAGACTTAAAACTATTTTAAAAACTGAAAATGTTAGATTTGAAGATAAGGTTCTGGCTAAGCTTATTAAGCGGTATTATCCTGATTGGCGTAGGCTTATCAATGAGTGTCAACGCTATGCTGCTAATGGATCCATTGATGCTGCTGTCCTCGTTGATGTTAGTGATGTTAACCTTGATAATCTTTTGTCGTCCTTGAAGAAAAAAGATTTTAAGAATGTAAAACTTTGGGTCGTTCAGCATATAGATAATGATCCTAGTATGGTTTTGAGAAAAGTTTATGACAGCATTTATTCTGTTCTTAAACCAACCTCTATACCAGAAGCAGTTCTTATCATTGCAAAATACATGAGGGACATTACTATTGTTCCAGATCAAGAAATAAATATTCTTGCATGTCTTACTGAAATTATGATGAGTTGTGAATTTAAATGAAAATACCTGATAACTTATTTGATGCAACAATAGTTTCTTTTTTATGGGCAGAAGAATTTGTTAAGAGAACTTTAATTGGAATATATTATCTCTGGCAAAAATTTGATTACTGGAACTTTAATCGTAAATTACCTAAAACATAATGGCAACACTTATATCAAATATGCCAGCAGAAGAGATATGGGTAAGGAAAGAATACCTTACTGATTTCACCTCTGGATTTGGCGAATACACAAGAGGAGTATGGGTATCAGCAAAAAGCATGCCTGGTCGTGCTTTTTATTTTGAAACTTATTTGCCAGAGTATGCTGCAATTTATGATAAGTTACCTATAAGTGCATTCCTAAGTAGACCAGAGAAACCAGATCCAGATATGGATCTTCCAAATCTACAGTTTTGGAATTGTATGGATTATGGTGTTACTACAATATGCAAACAATTCATTGGATCAATGGATTATGAATGCTATACTAGAGACTATGGAAAACAAATTGGTAAGTATGTAGTAACTTTAGATAACTACCATGAAGATATAGATTGTCCTGATTACAGTACTGCTGAAACACCAGCAGAACATAAGAGTCATAATCTAATTGAATTATCTAATGGTCAATTTGCTCTATACCCAAACAATAGATTAAGAATTTTTGATAATTCTTTAACACCAAAAAATCCAAAGATGCCTGACTTTAAAGTATCTACTAAGGTATACAGTGTTGAAAGAGGACACATTGAACGTTACGGTGATACCGATGATTATCATTATGGAATAAACGATGAAAGCATTAAAGACCCCTCTTAGATATCCTGGCGGTAAGTCTAGAGCAGTACCAAAACTATTTCAATACTTTCCAAATCTTTATAAGGTAAAAGAATTCAGAGAACCTTTTCTTGGTGGAGGTTCCGTAGCAATAGAGATTACAAAAAGATATCCACACATACAAGTTTGGGTTAATGATTTGTATGAACCTCTATATAACTTTTGGAAAGAGTTGCAGCATAATGGACAAGATCTTCAACTTGCTATTCAAGCAGAGAAAGAAAAATATCCTGATAGAGAAACTGCAAGACAATTATTCAATAAGATGAAGGTGGTTGTAAATGACAAATCAAAAACCAACTTTGAAAGAGCGATTGCTTTTTATATTGTTAATAAGTGCAGTTTTAGTGGCCTTACTGAGTCCTCCTCCTTTAGTGCTCAAGCATCAGAATCAAATTTTTCTGTTAGAGGCATTCAAAAACTTGAACAATACTCAGAATTAATTGAGAATTGGAAAATTACTAACTTATCTTATGAAGACCTTCTAACTAATTGGAATGGTACATTCATATACTTAGATCCTCCTTATGATATTAAGGATAATCTTTATGGCAAAAAAGGTAGCATGCATAAAGGATTTGATCATGATAAGTTTGCAGAGGATTGTGATATGCATGCTGCACATATGTTAATATCTTACAATAGTTCACAACTTGTAAAGGATCGCTTCAAGGAGTGGACAGTTGGAGAATTTGCACACACTTACACCATGCGGTCTGTGGGATGCTATAATACAGATCAAGCATCAAGAAAGGAACTAGTCCTAAAAAATTATGAAGTGTGACGTAAGACTATTTGTCGCTGGAACTGTTTTCACAGAAACCGTTCAAGCACGTGATTATCAGGAAGCAAGACAAGTTGCTCTTGCACGTAATCCAAATGCCAAAGTATTAGGTGTAAATGCAAACTTAAAGTGACTCTAGATTCATTAGACCCCAAAGAAAAATTAGAATCTCCAATAAGGGACGTTGATCTTATCTTGGAGATTCCTAAGTCTATACCTAAAAGTTTTTGCAAGAAAGTCATTGCAAAATTTGAGGATGATGACAGAAAATATAGAGGTATCATAGGAGCAGGTGCTGCAAATCCTAATGTAAAGCAAACGTATGACTTATGCATTTCTAATAAAGAAGACTATGCTGAAGAAGATACTGTTTTCTATTCCTCACTATGTGAGGGAATTAAAAAATACTATGCTCATTGTGAAACAATAAGTAAAAATTTACTAATATTGGAACACTTGCAAGATAGATATACAATGAATGATACTGGGTATCAAATACAAAGGTATGAACCTGGTGGATTTTATAAGTGGCATCATGATTTTATGTGTGATTCTAGATATGGATCTAGACAATACACATATATCTGGTATCTTAATAGTATAAATGATGGTTCTGGTTATACAGAATTTGCTTGTGGAAAAAAAGTAACTCCAAAAGCAGGTAAGTTAGTGATCTTTCCATCATCTTGGCAATACCTCCATCGTGCATATCCAAGTAAAAATAAAAGAAAATACATTTGCACTGGTTGGATCTACCATAATAGCAAAGGGGTTGGTAAATGAGAATAGGTGTAATGTGTTCTGGTAACGGAACTAACTTTGAAAACATAGTAAAGAATTGCCCTGATCATGAAGTTGTGTTAATGATACACAATAAAAAAGATTGTGGTGCAAAAGTAAGAGCACAAAGATTGGGCATATGCAATTGTCGTTTAAAATCAAAACAAGATGATGAAATGATCAAACTCTTCAAAGCATGGAGAGTAGATTTAATTGTTCTTGCAGGGTGGATGCGAATTGTTTCTCCTAAATTTATCAGAGCATTTCCTAGACAAATTATAAATATACATCCATCATTACTTCCTAAGTACAAAGGACTGCATGCTGTAGAACAAGCATTTCAAAGTAATGACAGACAAACAGGTTGTACTGTACATTATGTTACAGATGAGTTAGACTCTGGAGAGATTATAGATCAATCTATTGTTCCTATTTTTCCTAATGATACATTAGATCTATTGACTTATCGTATTCAACAAGCAGAACATCGTTTATTACCTTTAGTAATTAATCAATTATATGAAACCGAAGAAAGCACTGAGAGACGCATTGAAGCAACCATGGCTTTACAATGAAGAAGAACTCAACAAACTAAAAAGTAAATTGAGTGAACTAGAAGAAGAAGGTATGCAAGAGTTATGGCATCGCCGTACTTCGCAAGGATTTTCCAAAAAATTATTAAATGAGTAAGGCATGGAGAATATGGAAATACGCACTAGGAAGTTTTTCCGATGAAAAAACTAAAGATTATGACAACTACATTGTTATCGTACGCAGTATTATATTCTTTTCTTATCTCACTACTAACTGTTTTATTATTAGCGGAGTGATCAGACACTGGAATGACGTACCAACTGAAAGATTATCTGTACAGTATCAATCAATCAAAGAAAAATATAATTGATGATGACTCAGATGCAGAAAAAAGATACCCACCTTATATTGTAAATAGATGTTTGTCATCTTTTACAGATACAATTTTGTATGCTAATGAGATGAACAAAAATTCTCATTTGCCAAACAAGATGCAATATGACTTTTTCATAAATAGTGTGAAACCAAGGAAGCGTTTTTCTCCTTGGGCTAGGAAAGATTCAATTGATTATCTTGACGTAGTTAAAGAGTATTATGGTTATAATGATGATAAGGCTCTCCAAGCACTCAGGATTCTCACCAAGGATCAACTAGATAAAATTACATATCTATTGAGAAAAGGTGGTAACAATGACAAGCGAAATTGAAGTCCAGTGGAAACAATCAGACATGGTTGAGGTCACACTGGGTGAACCAGATGATTTCTTGAAGGTGAGGGAGACACTAACACGTATTGGTGTAGCTTCTAGAAAAGAGAAGAAGATATACCAGTCATGTCACATCTTGCATAAGCAAGGTAAGTATTACATAGTTCATTTTAAAGAACTGTTCGCACTTGATGGGAAGAAAACAAATTTTTCTACGAACGATATTCAACGTAGAAATAGAATTGCACAACTTCTTTCTGATTGGGGATTGATTGGTGTTGTTGATGGAGAAAAAATTTCTGATCTAGCACCATTAAATCAAATCAAAGTGTTAAGTTTTAAAGATAAAAATGACTGGACGCTTGAAAGCAAGTATAATATTGGTAGGAAAAAGCAAGAAGATTGATGGAGAATCACCCTACTAGGGTTAAGTATGATAATCCAAAAATGTATAGATGGAAGAGTTGGGATGCTAACACACCCTTCGCTCCATCTTTTGATGTGCCAGTTTATATTGATTATTGTGGAGAAACAATTACAAAAGACTTAATAGAGTTATGTTCTAAAAATAAATTCTCTAGAGATAATTGGACGCAGTATAATATATTTTGCATGACAGATTTCGTAGTGGCAATTCTCTCTGATAGGATATATCAAATCTATGAAGAATATGCATTTGAATTAAATCAAAAACCAGTACCCAAACATAAATTATGGATACGTGGATGGGGTGTAACATTAGAAGATGGCAAAGGTATAGACCATCATTCACATGCCTTCCATGAAAATAGTTTTCTCAGTGGCAACATATCATTATCTGATTTAGATACAACTACAGATTATCTTTTTCCATACCTAGGATGGTATTTTGGTTATTGGAAACTAAAAAATAAATTGGGTCAATTAACTTTATTTCCCTCATGGTTGGAACATAAAGTGGATATTAATAATACAGGAAAGGTACGGTTCTCACTAGCGTTTGACATATTTACCGAACATACTATAAACTATGTTAGTAACAACCGTACAAATAGTTCGGCACTCCAGAATACTATTAGGTTGTCAAAAAGAATGAATCATGTATAATTAGTAGTGTGATGCCTACGGGGTCACAAATACACATAGTCGCTTACGAGGACACTACAATGGTAACATTTGATTGGGATACCTATACCCCTTACATGCTAGGATTTGAAAATGACATCAAAAGAATCACAAGACTTGAATCAATGGCGGGAGGTTCAACAAACTACCCACCTTACAACATTATTACTGGATCTGATAACAGAACCATTTTGGAAGTCGCTCTTGCTGGATTTTCAAGATCAGATATTGAAGTCGCAACAGAACAATCAGTCTTAACAGTATCAGCATATCCAGAAACAGAAGAAGAAAGAACTTATGCACATAAAGGAATTGCTTCTAGATCTTTTGCAAAAAGTTGGCAACTGGGTGATGACATTGAAGTTAAGTCTGTAGATTATGAAAATGGTTTACTGACAGTGGTACTAGAAAAATTTGTACCAGAGGAGAAGCAAAGAAAGGTTTGGTTCTCAGAGAAAAAACGATCTTTGAAAGGATCTAAATAAATTTATTAGGGGGTGGTTGACACCCCCTTCCTTATCTGCTATAATAAATTCAAACTAACGTTGTAATATGACTGACACACCCACGGCAGCAACACCAGAAGTTGCACCGTCTGAAATTGACCATAATGTTCGTATCATTTCTCTTGTTACAGGAGAAACTGTGATTGCTAACTTCGGACAGGTACGTGAAGAAGATAAGTTTGTTGCTTATCAACTTCTATATCCATTGGCATTAAATCTTCAAGAAGGAGAAACAGATGCAAATGGCAATCCACAATTCAATGTAACGTATCGCCGTTGGAATCCATTCACTCCATACGAAGATCATAGAATTAACCCTGCGTCTGTGGTTTCTGCAATGCCACCTGCAAAGGATATCCTAACCAACTATGTCGTAAAGTTGAAGGAAGCAAATGTTAATCTAGCATTTTTGCCAAACGAAGGAAAAGATATTTTAGGAATTACTGATGAACAACAAGAACCTACAGGTGCTACTACTGAAGGACCAGTGGCTGTTGGCACAGGTGGAGGAAATTGACGGGGCACAGTTTGGTGATCCTGACTGTATTTTAGTTAATCCTATGTTGGTAGAGGGTGAAGATCTTAAAGATTGGCTACCCTTTGCTGACAATAAAGAGACCGTTGTACGATCTTCTGATATACTAACATTTGTAGAACCTGGCAAATCATTGCTTGCCAAATACTATAGTTCCAAACCAATTGAACCTGAAGTGCTTAACGAATGAAGTTCTATACTAATGTTGAACAGGCAGGGAACCGTCTTCTAGTACGTGGGTACGAGGGCGGTTCTCCTTTTTCATATAGAGTATCTTTTAATCCTACTCTATATGTTTCTAGTAACAATTATTCTGAATGGAAAACTCTAGAGGGTAATTGTGTTGAACCATTGAAGATGGGATCTATCAACGATGCTAAAGATTTCGTTAAGAAATATAGAGAGGTTGAAGACTTTGATATCTATGGTAACACACGATACCTATATCAATATATTGTACAAGAACATCCAGAGGATGAAATTAAATATGATACCTCTGTAATTCGTGTATTTAATATTGACATTGAAACTGCTGCTGAGAATGGGTTTCCTGATATTGAAACAGCAGATCAAGAAATCCTAGCGATCAGCATTAAGGACTCTTATACTGGTCGCATTGTTGTCTTTGGTGCAAGACCATTTGACAATAAAGATTCTGAAGTTGATTATATGCACTTTAGATCTGAAGAGTCTATGTTGTCTGCTTTTCTACAGTACTGGAATGAAAACTGCCCTGATGTTATTACAGGTTGGAACGTACAGCTTTTTGATATTCCCTATATCGCTCGCCGTATTACTAGGATACTCGGTGAGAAGTTTGCTAAGACTCTTAGCCCGTGGAAACTTATATCTTCTAGAGAAATTTACATCAAAGGACGAAGACAAATCGCCTACGATTTACCAGGAATTTCTACGTTGGATTATCTTGAACTATACAGGAAATTTACTTACACAAACCAAGAAAGCTATAGACTTGATCACATCTGTATGGTTGAACTTGGAGAAAGAAAACTAGATCACTCTGAGTATGATACATTCAAGGAATTCTATGAAAATGATTGGCAGAAATTTATTGAGTACAATATTCATGACGTTCGTTTAGTTGATAAACTTGACGACAAGATGAAACTGCTTGATCTAGCATTTACTATGGCATATGATGCTAAGGTAAATTATGAAGATGTGTTTTCACAGGTAAGAATGTGGGACAATTACATCTACTGTGAGTTAAA
>TARA_B100000963_G_scaffold120462_2_pt1 | contig 11776 bp, 12 predicted proteins | sample TARA_B100000963 | Tara Oceans TARA_B100000963 (sample SAMEA2622097) | marine metagenome | biome: marine biome (ENVO:00000447); feature: surface water layer (ENVO:00002042); material: "saline water (ENVO:00002010), including plankton (ENVO:xxxxxxxx)" | depth 5 m | reverse complement strand
AGTCCTTCGATATAGTCGCCTGCGCGCGGACGAGCACCGCTCACAACCATCCACCCGGAGCGAAAACCGGCCACCCGATAAGACTTCGACAAGCCGCTAAATGTCAACATGAGCAAGTCATCCGCAAGTGATGCCAATGGGGTATAGGGCTCCTCATCGAACAGAATTTTGTCGTAAATCTCGTCTGCAAACATCACGAGGTCGAACTCGCGACCAATCGCCACAAGCTGCTCCAGCATTTCGCGCTGATAAACCGCCCCCGTTGGGTTGTTCGGATTTATAACCACCAGAGCTTTAGTTCGCGGTGTGACTTTGCTGCGCAAATCGGCCAGATCCGGTTGCCAAGCGTTTTCTTCGTCGCATAGATAGTGGACCGCCTTGCCGCCACAAAGATTTACCGCAGCACTCCATAGCGGGAAATCGGGGCTTGGAATAAGCACTTCGTCGCCATCATTTATCAAGGCTTGCATGGACATAGCGACCAATTCGGAAACGCCGTTTCCGATATAAATGTCATCCACATCGACATCTGCAATACCTACTTGCTGACAATATTGCATAACGGCCTTGCGTGCCGAATACAGTCCTTTCGAATCGCAATAGCCCTGTGACTGCGGCACGTTGCGAATGACGTCACGCAATATCTCTTCGGGTGCGTTAAATCCCCAAGGGGCTGGGTTTCCGATGTTTAGTTTGAGTACAGTATGGCCATCGGTCTCGAGCTGGTCCGCTGCTTTAAGTACAGGCCCACGAATGTCGTAACATACATTTTCCAGTTTATCGGACTTTAAGATTGGCCCGGGCGTCCTTTGCGGTTTGGGGCTGTTCATAGCGGTTCCTGTTTGTTGGCTGCCGGGGCACGGGCAAGCGCTAGAATATCAACAGCGCTAAATTAGTTTTTGCTAGTCTAAAGGCGGTGTTAGCGCTTAGCATCCTTAAAGTCATGGTTTTGGAGAAAAAAATGACGCTTGAAGTGAACAAAATAGTAAAAACAGATGCTGAATGGAGGGCCCAGCTTTCAGCAGAAGAGTATGCGGTTGCGCGACAAGCGGGCACGGAAAGACCTTTTACCGGCATGTATTGGGATGAGACACGTCCCGGCACCTATCATTGCAAGTGTTGCGACTGCAAACTGTTCGACGCCGAAACTAAGTTCGACGCCGGTTGTGGTTGGCCAAGTTTTTATGCGCCGCTGTCCGCTGATGCCCTGACTACACGAGAGGATTTAAGTCTGGGTATGCGCCGAATCGAGGTGTTGTGTGCGCGTTGCGACGCCCATCTGGGGCATGTGTTTCCGGATGGCCCGCAGCCCACGGGGCTGCGGTATTGTATGAACTCGGTGTCATTGACCTTGGAAGCGGGCCAATAGCCTGAACGTTAAGGGGTTTATATAACGACCGATAACGGTTGGTTTTTGGAAGATTAAAGGGGGAATAATGAGTCCAGCAGAGATAGCCGCGAAAGACCCACAGCGGGCCGCATACATAGTCGCAGAGACCGGTCAGGTCGTTACTTATGCTGAGTTAGAAGCCGATGCAAACAGAGGCGCGCAGTTTTTTCGCTCGCTTGGTTTGCAGCGTGGCGACCACATTGCGCTGCTGCTGGAGAATCATCCCGATTTTTTTAAGATTTGTTGGGCGGCGCAGCGCTCAGGCTTGTATTTCACAGCGATTAGTTGGCGCTTACAGCAGGCGGAAGTTGAGTACATTGTTAATAATTGCGAGGCTCGAGTGTTTATCACGTCTGGGGATAGGCGTGCGGTTGTGGAGCCGTTGCAGGGTCGCATGGCCCATGTTGAAGCGTGCTTTACGGTGGAAGGGGACATTCCCGGATATAAGTCGTGGCAAGAAACGCTGGCGTCGATGCCGGCAGAACCGATTGCCGACCAGTGCGAGGGCGCAGCAATGCTTTACTCCTCTGGCACCACGGGTTACCCGAAGGGGGTCAAGCGGCCGTTGCCTGAGCACCCATACGGTGAAGGCGACGAAATAAACCTGGCCGAGGTGCTGTACGGCTGTAATGAGGACTCGATTTATCTATCGCCCGCACCGCTGTATCACGCGGCGCCACTCGCGTTCACCATGGGCTGCCTGCGTAATGGCACTACGGTTGTCATGATGCAGCATTTCGAGGCCGAATATGCATTGGAATGCATAGAGAGATATCAAATCACCCACAGTCAATGGGTGCCAACGATGTTTGTTCGTATGCTTAAGCTACCCGATGAGGTTCGCGCCAAATATAACGTCAGCACCATGCAGGCCGCGATTCATGCGGCGGCGCCGTGCCCGATTCCAATTAAAGAAAAAATGATCGAATGGTGGGGGCCGGTAATTTTTGAGTACTACGCGGGAACTGAGGGAAACGGTTTTGTGCAGTTAAACTCCGAGGAATGGCTTGCTCATAAGGGGTCGGTGGGCAGGCCTTTGAACTGCGAGTTGCATATCTGTAACGACGCGGGGGATGAGGTGCCGGTCGGGGAGTCAGGAACTATATTTTTTGCTGGTGGTGGCACGTTTGAATATTACAAAGACACCGAAAAAACTCAGGGCTCACTGCATGCGAAAGGTTGGTCTACCCTTGGGGATGTTGGCTATTTGGATGAAGACGGCTTTCTCTATCTAACCGACCGCAAGCATTTCATGATTATTTCTGGTGGCGTCAATATATACCCTCAGGAAGCAGAAAACGTCTTGATCAATCATGACAAGGTGCTGGATGTAGCGGTTTTCGGTGTACCTAATGCTGATTTTGGCGAAGAGGTGAAAGGCGTAGTGCAGTTGCGCAACCCAGAAGAAGCGAGCGCGCTACTTGAGGTCGAATTGATTGACTATTGCCGGGAGCACCTATCCGCGATCAAATGTCCGCGTAGTATCGATTTTCGAGACGAATTGCCGCGTCATCCAACCGGGAAGCTGTATAAGCGCCTGTTGAAAGATGAATATTGGAATAACGCTGGCTGAGCCTCTCAGAGTTTACGCAACAGGTTGGCCGGCGAATATTGATCGCTGAGCGGGCGTTTACGCAGGTTCCAGTCAGGCCGAGCGCCATCGGCTAAAGCGACTTCTTTAGCGATGCGGATAATCGACACATCGAAGGGGCGAAGACCCGCCTCCAAAGTTTCGGCGCGTGCCAACAGCTCTTCTCTGGTGTACGTTGTGCGCATTTCCGAACTGCGTTGAGCTTGCGGGATTAAAATGACGCGATTGCCGGTATCTTTGCGTCGATAGTTAATAAAGTCTCCAAACACTTGTCGATAGCTGTTGGATTCGTGATGATAAAGATTGCTCGACGAGAAGGTGTTGGCCACTAAAGTACCATCGGCCGTCAATAAATCGCGCATCTCTCGAAGGTATTCCACGGTCATTAAATGTTCTGGAATATAGTCACCATTGAATGCGTCTAAGACGATGAGGTCGTAACGTTGCCCTCTGATTTTGGCCCGTTTGCCAAACACTCTAGCGTCTTCGGTAACGACACGATTCTGATCATCTGTGCGGTAGCCAAAGTAGTCGGTGGCTACTCGAACAACTGCGGGATCGATTTCTACGGTATCTATAACGGCTGCTGGGACGAGCTCGCGAAGTGCCATAGGCAGAGTGCCACCGCCGAGTCCAACAATAAGTATGCTCTTGGGCGATGGGTTGAAGAGCAGCGCAGCCATGCTCATCTGGGCATAGGTAAACACCATTCTCTTGGGTTGCGCCAGGTCCTTACAGCTCTGGTTGCTGTCCGATCGGACCAACGTAAACTTTAAGCACAGAAGATTTTTATTCTGATGCACTAGGATTCGAGTATACAGCGAGCGTTCTTCGTGCAGCACGCCGTAGCGGTCTGGCGCCGCATTTATTTGGGCGGCCCAAAACAGTGACAGTAAAAAACACAGCCGAAGGCTCATATGATCATAACTTTAGACGCAGCGTTCATGGCCTATTTCTCTAGGAATCGGTCTGCGGTAAACGCCAACAGCGCCAGCAGCACCAAGCAACTGATCAGCAACGTAATAATGGTATTTACCTCAAACCACAACACAAAGTAAAAGGAGGTCATTAACGTGCCGATCGCGCTGCCGAGCGTGGAAACAAAATAAAGCGCACCAGCCACACGACCGGATTCTGCAACGTTGTCAACTAACAGTCGAACGGAATAAGGCGAAATCATGCCAAGAATCACGGTGGGCAGGCCAAATAGGACGATGGAGGTGACCAGTGACCCATAGCGCGGGTCTTCCACGCGAAGAAAGACGAATTCCATTAACGCTGGGGCATAAACTGTAAGAGGGAGTAGCAGCAGTGCGGCGACCGCAAAAATTGCAGCAAACCTGCTTGAAGACGGATTGTGCACAGATAGCCTGCCGCCAAGCAGGTAGCCGATTGATAGCGACAACATAAAAATAGTGATGATGCTGCCCCAAACATAAATGCCGCTGCCGAAATAGGGCGCGAGAATACGCCCTCCCAGCAGCTCGAGAGACATGATCACGAAGCCGCCACTGAAGGCGAGCAAGTAAATGACCGCGATCAATGGGTTCTCGCGATGTTGGTTGACATCGGTTTAGTTCTGGTCTTCGGTGGGCGCGCCACTGTCTTTCCAGCCCCGATAGCCATCGCCAATGTGGCAGACGTTTTCAAGGCCCATATCTTGGACCGTTTTCGTCGATAAAGCTGAGCGCCAGCCGCTTTGGCAATAAAACACGAGTTTTTTACCCGACGCGAAAACCTCTTTGTGATACGGCGAAGATGGGTCGACCCAGAATTCCAGCATACCGCGAGGGGCATGGAAGGCGTTGGGAATTTTGCCTTCCCGCTGCAACTCACGCGGATCGCGTAAGTCGACAAATAGCGTGTTGTCGTCTTCGAGCATTGCCTCGGCTTGGTCGATATCTAGGGTTTCAATTTCAGCCAGCGCCTGATCAATCAGATCGCGATGCGTCACTTTAAGCATAGGAGTCCCCTCGGTTATTTGCCCTGCCAATTGGGTGGGCGCTTTTCGGCAAAGGCTTTTGGCCCCTCGATAAAATCGGTGCTGCCGACCATGGCTTGCACGCTTGCATATTTAGCTTCCATGGCGTCTTGCAGTGAGGCGCTGTCGAGGCTTTTATAGACAACATCCTTGCTGGCCCGAATAGACAGCGGTGCGCATGCAATAATCTGTTGCGCCCAGTTCATTGCCGCGGACATAAGTTGCTCGTGCGGTACGACTTCGTTGACGAAGCCCAGTTGTACGCCTTCTTCGGCACTGACGTGACGCCCCGTCAAAATCATTCCCAGCGCTCGCTTGGGGCCAATCTGCCTTGGTAATCTGTTCAATCCGCCGGCCAGTGCAGCGAGGCCTACCTTAGGTTCCGGGAGAGCGAACTTGGCCTGATCCGACGCAATGATCAGATCACAAGCCAGTGCGATTTCGAATCCGCCGCCCATGGCGACACCATTGACGGCGGCGATCACGGGCTTATGCATATCAAAGCGCGAGGTCAAGCCACCAAAGCCACGAGGCATGGGAACTCGCTCGCCACCTTCGGCTTGATAGCGCAGGTCATTGCCCGCGCTAAAGCCGCGACCTTCGCCGGTAATTATAGCCACCCAGAGGTCATCGTCTGCGGCAAACTCGTCGAATACCTTACCCAACTCGGCGTTACCAGGGGGGTGTAGCGCGTTCAACCGATCGGGCCGATTGATCCGTACAGTCATGATGTGATCGGCTTTCTCTACTATGCAATATTCGCCCATATTCCCTCTCCCTTCCTGATGTAAACGATAGTTTCTGTAACCTTAACCGAACATGCCCAAGTGTGAACAGTCGTCGAAGCCGCCAAGAGAGGGTTTATCGTTGAAAGTAAGCTCTGTTAAGCCGCAATTGTGGAAATGGTAGTTGCCCCAGCGGCTGGGGTCATCATCTAAGAAAGTCGCTAAAGCGATGGCCATGGCGGCACCATGACTGACCACAAGCACGGTGCTGCCGTCGCTGTGACATCGGACGATTTGCTCAATGCTATGACGCATGCGTAGCGCAACGTCGGCGAGGCTTTCGCCGTTTGGTGGTCGCCATTGCGGATCTTGAGTGCATCGCTCATTTAATTGGTGGTCGATTTGTAACTGTCGATATTTTTTGCCTTCCCAGTCCCCGATGGACATTTCAGCAAGCCCATCAATGATCTTGGGTTGCTGAGACAGGTGGACAGTAGCCAACCTGCTGGTGTGCCTGCAGCGCTGCAGCGGACTCGTGTACACAGCATCGATCTCTCGATTTTTGCGCAGTGCGCTGGACGTTAAGACAGCTTGGATACGGCCTTTGAGGGTCAGCGCGCTGTCGGTAGAGCCATGCCACCGGCCTTGTCTATTGGCGCGTATCTGGCCGTGGCGCAACAAAAGTAGGGTTATGCTCATGGCGTTGCCGCCTCGCCGGTGTGGCCGAATCTTTCGGCCACCAAACAGCCGACCAAATCGCCTTCGACATTTACTGCGGTGCGGAATGTATCCAGTGGGCGCTCGATGATTAGTAGTAGCCCGATGGCCTCTAAGGGAATGCCCGCGGCAATTAAAACCAACTGCATGCCGGCCATTGACCCCGACGGCATGCCCGGTGCCCCCACGGACGACAGCATGGCAACGATGAAGACAGCAACTATGCCCACCGTGCCGAGTTCCACACCAAACATGTAGGCGAGAAACACCGCAGCGACGCCTTCAAACAAAGCCGTTCCGTCCATGTTAGCAGTAGCGCCCAGCGGCAGGACAAAAGCGCTGCGCGCGCGTTGCACCTGCAGCTGCTGCTCGGCGGTGGTCATTGAAAGCGGCAGGGTGGCGGCGCTGGATGAGGTTGCGAGCGCTGTGATTAATGGCTGCAGGATCAGGCGCAGGAAGCGCCAGGGTGCAATCCCGGATACCCACCAAGCCAGGATCGGTAATATCAGTAGGCCATGGACCATGGTTGCGCCCAATACCACGCCGGCGAATTGTGCAAGGGCGGAAACGGTATCCAAATTAATCTGTGCAGAAAGCTGATAGGTCACTGCGAATAAACCCAGTGGTAGCGCTGTTAGTACCCAGCCGGCAAGACGGTATACACCCTGAGTAATATCCGACAGTAGCCGCGGCAATGGCGAGTCATCTTGTATGGTCAGGGCGGTGGCTGTGCCGAACAGTATCGCGACCACAAGGATGCCAAGAATATTCATTTCACCGAGTGCGGTGAACGGGTTGCTGAGCATTCTTTGCAATAACGAGTTAGCTAATGCAAATAAGGAGCCGTCGCCGGGGTCGATCAGGCGTGGAGCTGTTGCGCCGACGCTGGCATAGGCGCCAGGATCTTCAACCAGCGGCGCGAAGGCAGTCCAGGGGTGAATAAAAAACACCACGATCAGGCCTATGGTCACAGCGATTGCAGTGGTAAAGAGATAATAGCCAAGGGTGACTGCGCCGAGGCGCCCCATGCTGCGGGTATTGCGCAATTCCATAACGCCGCTGATCAGCGAGAAGAAAATCAACGGGGCGATAAGCATTTTCAGAGCCGCAAAAAAAGCGCTGCGTAGCAGCTCGGTGAGCTGTTGTAACCACTCCATGGGCGGCAAAAATTGCGCGCATAGCCAGCCAAGGAGGGCCGCACCAACAACCAGAAACGCAAATTTTGGTGAATTCATGTGAGTCCGTCACTCCGATTTCCAAGCGCGCCAGTGTAATCGGCTGCTGCCCTGAGTTGCCAGTCGGTGGCGCAATTTTGTTATGGTGCCGTATCTGATGATATCGACGATGGGAGCCGTATGAACGGGTTGCAGTGGCCACGATATGGTCGAATCTGGCTATTGCTCGCGGCAACACTGAGCGGTTGCGGCGGATCGCAATGGCCGGTTTACGAAGCTATGCAGGGCTCGACCATGGGCACTTATTACCGTGTCCAATATGCGCTGTCGGAGGCCTGCCGACCGAGCCAATTTGCCGTAGAGCAGCAGTTGATAAGATTCAACCAAAGTCTGTCGACGTACATAGAGGACTCGGAGCTGAGTCTGCTAAACCGGGCGCCAGCACAGCAAGTTAGCCCCATCAGTGAACGCCTCGATCTGGCCCTGACCGCTGCACTGGAACTTTGGCGAGATACGGGCGGAGCATTTGATGTCACAGTAGGCCCGCTGGTTAATCTTTGGGGCTTTGGGCCAGATCAGCCAAAGCAGTGGCCGCCCAGCGACTTATTACAAGCCGAGGCCGCCGCAAGCGTTGGAATGCAGCATATCCAACTGCTGCCAGACGGGAAGATCCGTAAAAGTTTTGCCGCAACCTATATCGATTTGTCCGCTATCGCCAAGGGGCAGGCCGTTGACGAGGTTAGCCAAGTGCTCGCCGGTCTCGGGTGTAAGCATTTTCTGGTGGATATAGGCGGCGAGGTTAGAGCGACGGGATTGAACAACAAAGGCCGTGCATGGCGCGTTGGCATAGAAGCGCCAATGCCAGGACGGCAGGGTACTGTGCAAAGAGTACTTAGTGTGTCTGATCAAAGTGTTGCGACCTCGGGTGACTACCGTAATTTTCGTCGGGTGGACGGGTTGCGGGTGGATCATGTCATCGACCCTAGAAGCGGCGTTCCTGCATCCAATAACGTGGTTTCTGTGACTGTAGTGCATCCAAGTGCTATGTGGGCTGATGCTTACGCAACGGCCCTGATGGTACTTGGTGTTGAGGAGGGGCTTGCCTTCGCGGAGGCGCGTGACCTTGCGGTACTAATCCTGACAAAAAGTGCCGACGCTACAGTCGCTGAGCGGTATACTGCGCCCATGCAACCCTATCTGTTAAGTAGTGCGGAGTAAGCCAAGTCATGACCACTTTGTTTTTCGCGTTTGGATTTATGCTGTTAATGGTCGCTTTGATGGCCGTGGGCGTAGTCTTTGGCCGCAAGCCGATTGCGGGAAGTTGCGGCGGCATGAAAGCGCTGGGCATGGAAATGGAATGCGAGATCTGCGGTGGCGACCCTCAGCAATGCGACACTGGGCTAGAGACTATTGATCGGCTGGCTACCCGCCGCGGGGACTAGATTGCCAACGCCTATCGGACCACGCGCATGAGCAGTTTGAGCTGGGTTCTTGCGCTCAGGTTTGTGCTCAGTCCGATCAGCAGTTTTTCCTACGTCAGTAAGCTGGCGTTTGCGGGCCTGATCGTAAGCACCGGCGTGCTGCTGCTGGTGCTCTCTGTGGTCAATGGTTTTGACCGGGAACTGCGTGATCGGGTGCTCGCGGTAAATCCGCATTTCGTGGTATCTCTGCCCGGCGGAATTGCACCGGCCGATACCCGAGTAGACGCGGAAACATTGGCAGCAAACGGCATCCAGCATCTGGTACCCGTAGTTCACGCAACGGTGGTATTGGCAGCCAATAAAAAACTCGCCACGGCGCAACTGAAGGGCGTGAATCCGCAGGATTATTCGCGAGTGAGTAACGTTGGTTCCTTTTTAACGGTTGATGCTCTAGGAGCTGGACCGGCTGCCGGCACGCTTGCGATTCTGGAGCAGCAGCGTTTTGCAATTGCGTTAGGCCAATCCATCGCTAAACGCCTCGGAGTAAGCGTGGGCGACCGTATCGTGGTCATGCTCGCTGAACCTAAAGCGTCCATTGCTGGCCCGATCGTTCGCCAAAAGCGCTTTGAAGTCGTCGATGTGTTCGACAGCGGTTCTCAGCTCGATGGCCAAGGTGTTTTTGTCAGTATGCGCAGTGCGCAAGGATTGTTGCAGTTAGGTAATCGCATAAATGGCCTTGATGGTCGCTTAGTGGGATTGTTTGATTTCGCAACAGCCCAGCGATTTATGCGCGCCCAATTTCCCAGCGCAACCGGTGTGCGCAGTTGGATGTCCACCTACGGTAATCTGTACCAAGCCATTGCCGTCCAGAAGGTCACGATGTTCGCGCTGTTTTCATTGCTGATCGGCGTTGCCGCCTTCAATCTGGTGTCTAGTCTGATGATGATGGTCGAGCGGCATACAGCGGATATTGCGGTTCTTCGAAGCATGGGCGCGACGGGCGCTCAAATTGTTGGACTGTTTTGTTCTTTGGGGATGTTGTTGGGCGCCGGTGGTATCGGGCTGGGCTTGTTAATAGGCTGGCTTGCGGCGCTCGGATTGGAGCAGTTTTTTCCGTTCCTGCAATGGATCCTGGGTTTTGATTTGATGAGCCAGTATTTTATTTCTTATTTGCCCGTGGATGTGCAGCTGACGGATATGCTGAACATATTTGTATTTGCGATCGGCTTAGCATTTTTGGCGAGCGTCTATCCCGCTTGGCGTGCGGCTAAACTTTTACCCTCCAGAGTGCTCGCCTATGAATGACGGCGTTATGTTGACGGCCCAAGGACTGCATAAAAGCTTCTGGCAAAACTCTCTGGAAGTGCCGGTGCTCAAGGGCGTGGATCTGCAGTTGGTGAAAGGGGAACATTTAGCCGTGGTCGGCCGCTCCGGTTCGGGTAAGAGCAGTCTGTTGCATTTGCTGGCTGGATTGGATTCTGCCGATAGCGGCACTGTAGAAATCGATGGGGTCGACTTGCTGGCCGCTGATGCTAATGGTCGAGCTCGGATACGCCGCGAGAAAATGGGTTTTGTGTATCAGCAACATCATTTGCTGGCCGAGTTTTCGGCCGAGGAAAACGTTGCGCTGCCGCAGCGACTGCTGGGTATCGGCGAATCGTCAGCGCGAAAGGCAGCCCGCGAGATGCTGGCGTTAGTGGGGTTGGAGGATCGCTTGAGTCATCTACCTAGTGCGTTGTCAGGCGGCGAGCGACAGCGCGTCGCTGTTGCGAGAGCGCTGGTGAACAAACCCCAAGTGGTTTTGGCAGATGAACCCACCGGCAGTCTAGATCGAGCCAGTGCGGAGATTTTGATGGATTTGCTGTCTAACCTCAGCAGGGCTCAGGGTACGTCTTTTGTGGTGGTCACTCATGATGTCTCCATGTTGCAACGGTTTGATCGAGTAGAGTCCTTGGATGCAGGAAAATTACTGCCCCTGCATTCCGCGGTGAGGTAGATGGCCGCCGCGGTGCCTTTAAGTTTGTCGATGGCAACACGACTGATCGCTCGCGGTGGACGCGGTTTTTCGCGATTTGTAAGTTGGATTTCAGTGATTGGACTCACCCTAGGTGTCATGTCCCTGACTGCGGTAATGGCAGTCATGAATGGCTTTGATCAGGAGCTTAAACAGCGCTTGTTAGGTGCCATTCCCCACATCACCATAGCGGACGCCCGAATGACGCCGCAGCTGCTGGAATTTGCCGAGACAGATTCCAGGATTCGACAAATCGCACCGTATTTTCGCGGCTTTGGCGTGATCACGCACAACGGCAGGGTTCAGCCAGTGACTGCGGTTGCATTGGATGAGAGCGGATTCAAAGCGCAACCACAATTACTTGAGGCGCTATCAAACCAGGCGCTTGAGGCACTAAGCGAGGCGCCTAATGGTGTATTGGTCGGTAGACCCCTCGCGCGCGCTTTGGGTTTGCTACAGGGCGATAATTTGAGCCTGTTATTGAGTGTTCCAAAGGGCGAGAGCCTCGGTTCCCGGTTGTTACGGCTGCAGGTTGTTGGGACATTCGAACTTGGTGCCGACCCGGATTACGGGCTGCTGCTGCTAAATCTTGGCGCCAGATCCCCTGAGGTTTGGCGCGGATTTGGAGAGACAGGGTTGCGCCTTCAGTTACATAACGCGTTAGACGCTGAAACGTTAGTGGCAGATTTAACTGCCCCAACGGATCTTTGGGCAGAGCAATCTGAGATTACGGTCAGTAGCTGGGTGGAGGAGTACGGCGAA
>TARA_B100000963_G_scaffold350154_1_pt1 | contig 11793 bp, 12 predicted proteins | sample TARA_B100000963 | Tara Oceans TARA_B100000963 (sample SAMEA2622097) | marine metagenome | biome: marine biome (ENVO:00000447); feature: surface water layer (ENVO:00002042); material: "saline water (ENVO:00002010), including plankton (ENVO:xxxxxxxx)" | depth 5 m | reverse complement strand
ATATATCTTCAAAAAAAATAGTTTTTATTTCTACTCCGGATTGCTCAAATGAAAATTCTACAATTTATACTTCGCAAAAAAAAATCTCAGAATCACTACTAAATATACAGAAAGATTTAATAGTAAGGCCTAGCTTGGTAATTTCTGAAAATGGAACGAGCAATTTATTTAAAAAATTACCCAAATTTGGAGTTCCTATTCCAGTAAATAAAAATAAAGTTGCGCCCATGGATGTAGAAAAATTTTCTTCAGAATTGGTAAATTATTCTATAAATGATGGTGGTGTTGGGATAGTATTATTTTGCGGGCAACAAAGCATGCCTTTGAAGGTGCTGCTGCAAAAGTACTATGAAATAAATACATTTAATGTTCATAATTTTTTTTGGTTTGTTTTAATTTTTTTACTTAAATCAACTAGAATTTCAAAGTTATTTTATCTAAGTGAAAGAATTCTTGGTTTTATTTACTTAAGAGATATAGATGATTTGCACGAAGATGGGATTGAAAAAAGGTATGTATAAAAATGTATGAAAATAAAACTATAGATTTAATAGATCTTTCAGATTCATATATTGTTTTGGGTTCTGGGCTTAATTCAATATCTACAGTTCATGGCATTCTAGATACTAAATATAATACTGAAAAAAAAATATTTATTATTGATGCTGGGCTTACTAAAGATACTGATTTAAGTTTTGCAAACAGAGTTCATAATTTGAAAGCACCTTCTCCTAAATTTAAAATTAGGGCTAACCGATATATATTCGATACATTTAAAAGTATGTTAAACCTATCGGAGCAGGGTTTTGAGGCAGTTGGTTCCCTGGCCAAAGGAGGTTTATCAAATATTTGGGGAGCTGGAATACAACCATATAAGAATGAGGAATTATCAAGATTTCCATATACACTTAATGAAGTAAAAAATATTTATTCGAAAATACTCAACATTCTATTAGGTTCTAGAAATCAGGTTTTAATTGATAATACTGATATTAAAGAAAAAGAGTTTGTATTTTCGGATCCGATTCTTGCGATCAATGAAAATGCTAATAATTCACACTGCTGTCATCTCAAGAGTTGTTACGATGGATGTATTAGCTGTAACAAAAATGTTTTTAATAGTAAGGATGAAATAGACAAGCTCATAAATTTAAACAAAATTGAGTACATGCCAGGTTTATTCATAGAATCTATAGAGCTTGAAGACGAACATTATTTAATAAAATGTATTGAAATAAGCTCTGGAAGAATTATTAACATAATAGCTTCAACAATATATTGCTGTCTGGGAACGATTTCAACATCGAAGATAGTTTTGGGTTTGTCAAAAAAGAGCAATCAAATACCTCTATTAACAACTCCTGGAGCATCTTTTTTTATTTTTTCATTTAGGCATTTCCACAAAAAAAATCATTCAATTTTGTCGTCTAAGTCTTTTGCTGGTAAGTTGAACTCAAATAATTATGAGGGAAATATATTTCCATTATCTGAAAACTTAGTTTGTGCATATTTTGGTGAGTTTTTAGGTGGCATTTTGAATCTTCTTTTTAGAAAATTTATATTTTCAAGATTATTTATAGCGAATATATATTTTGATAGTGACATGAGTCTTTCAAAAATTAACTATGATAGAGAAGGTATAAAAATAACTGCTGAGAGAACGCCAGCACTTAAACAATTTTCTAAAAAAGTAGTCAAAGTAATTAAAAAAGAATTTTTATCTCATGGCCTTAAAATAATACCATTCAGTTTCAAGCTAATGACCCCCGGGCAAGATATTCACTATGGTGGTTCTGTTCCAATGAAAAATAATCCTAAAAATAATCAATGTAATTTAAATGGAGAACTAAAGGGATTTAAGAACTTTTATATCTCAGATGCCTCTTCAATGCCTTACCTAGCATCAAAAGGTCAATCGTTTAACTCTATGGTAAATTCGTACTATATTGCAAGGAAAAGTATTGTGCCAACAGATAAACCTCAATAAATTTTGTGAGAGAATTTATAAAATACTACTCTTTAACCATAATATTTTATTTATTTGAAGTTGCTCTTTTTCATTACTTGTTGAAAGTCTGGGTGTACGATATATTTTGGCTAAATATGCTTCTCAGAATGATTCTAGTTGCTTTTTTTTCAATTATAGTAAGAAATACTATTTTTAAAAATTCAAAGTTTTTTTACATAAAATTTTTAGGATTAATTTTAATCAATCCTTTGGTTGCATCAATGTTATTGAAAATATTAACTATTTTATACCCAATATCTACAATTATTTTCTTAAAAGTTATATCAGATTTGATATCATCTTTGATTACATTCATAGCACTAAAAAAAATTGCTTAGTTGTCATCATTTTTATGATTCTTTAGTGCGTTATGTAAGGCAATTTCCTTTGTTAGTTTAGAAATTCTTTTATTTGTAACATCAAGCCGATTTACTGTATAGCCGATAAATAAGAAGATTGTTATTAGGCCTAGATATAAAAATAAATCAGCCGCCCTTCCAATTCCTAGTAAATTTGCAAACATTTGTGCATATTTTTCTCCTACTAAACTTAATATTCCAAACATAGAACCGATCAAGACAAATACCTTTGATATTAGGCTTGAGAAAGGCCTAATAGATGCATAGATAAAAGTCATCGTAAAAATTGCAATAAATATAACTTTGAATATCATTTTAAATTAATTGATTTGAATATATCTTCTAAAATAATTAAACCATTTCGAAGCTTTTGGCCTTTATTTTTTGAATACTCAGTATAAATTGTATTTGTTGGCATTTCCTTGTGCGTAATTTTATATCTACTAACAATATTTATTATCTCTGTCTCAAAGGCAAAACCATCAATACTGATATTTAAATTTTTCAGCGCCTCAACCTTATATGCTTTAAGCCCATTATGAGAATCAGTTAGATGCATTCTTGTTAACTTATTTGTGATGAAAGTTACTATACGTAACACAAGTCTTTTAAGTGGTGGGATATTAGAGCTGTTTTTAATGAATCTGCTTCCAAATATAATATTTTCTCTACATCCTACTATTTCATTAGCAAATTTAATTGCATCTTCTACTGAGTGCTGGCCATCTGCATCAAATGTAATTACAGCTTTTGCATTAGCTAAGTCCTTGATGAAATTAAAGCCAGATGATATTGCAGCTCCCTGACCAAGATTTAATAAATGGTTAATTACAAGAACATCTAAATTATTGATTATATCTAGAGTTGAATCAGTAGAGCCGTCATTAACTACGACTATGTTATTGAAATGCTCTTTAAGGCGGAGTATAACCTCAGATATCTTTTTTTCCTCGTTATACACGGGTATAAGAATGTAGACATCATTATTCATCTAAAGATTATACAGAATTTATAGTTTTTAATTAAATTTAGAAAAAATCGTCAATCGTTATAAATTAACAAAGTTATATTAATTGATACAATGTTACAAACTAATTTTTTATCATGTATAAATATATAAATAGTGATTTGTTAATGAGGAAAATAATTGTCAATTTACAATTATTAATAATTTTCTTTCTAATTTGCCTAGGTTTAGGGTATGCGGTTTTAAACCGTTTTGATCCTGCATCTTTGGTTTCAATGAACGATACTGCTTTTTATGCAGCAATTGTAATGAATGGTATTGATGGTGTAAGTGCAGATTTTCCTGACAGAATATTAGTTCCATATCTAGCACATTTAGTTTTTTTAATAATCCCAAAAATCGGTTCATGGAATATGGTGAATTTTGCTTTATTGATTGTTAACTCATTTTTTACATCAATATCAGCAATGCTCATTTTGCAGATGTCATACAAAATTACTAATAGAATGGAATATTCAATATTATCTTGTATGTTTTTTCTACTTAATTTTCATGTTATTAATTTTTATCTTGTAAGTTCTATTGATTCAGCATACGGATTTTCATTACTCCTATTAATTTATTCTCTGTATAGTCAAAAATTTTATTACTTACCCTTTCTTGCAATTCTAGGCTGCATGATTAAAGAAGTTTTCTTACCTGTCGGATCGGGTTTTATTCTTGGTTGGTTATTTTATGAAATATATAAATATAAAAGTATTGAAATTAATAAAGTAATATTGTTTATTTCTTTTATGTTAATAGGCGTGATCACAATTTTGTTATCAGATTTAGTAGTTAATAGTGGAAATAATACTTTCCTTTATTGGAGTGAACATACTCAAAGTTTAAATTCTCAGGAAATTCATCTTAATTTTTCTGAAATTTTAATTGGTATTGTTAAATTCTTTTTTACTCTTGGCTGGATTTTAGTACTTGCAATTCCAAGTCTAAAAGATCTTCCATCCAGTCTAGTTTTTTCATCATTTTTTGCATGCATCATAACTATTATTCTTGGATATGCTGCTGGAGTTCAAGGTTCTGACTATGCAAGATTTATCTATATTCCTGGAGCATTCATATTTTCTTTGGGTTGCTCCATGTCTATTTTTAAGATGGTAAATAATTTGTTGAATAAAATTGATTAAAAGGTTATTTTTTTTGGGCTATCCAGCTATCTAAGCACATATCTTTTAAATTTTTTTCTACTCTCCAGTTTGAATAATTTTTTAATTTTGTTGTATCCGAGAGGCTTCTTGGTAGCTCTCCTGGTCTAGGTTCCGATATTTTGTAAGTTAATTTTATTCCATTAGTTTCTTCAAATGTTTTTATAAATTCAAGAACAGAAACTTCTTTTTCAGAGCCCAAATTAAATATTTCACAAAATGTTATGTTTTTTAACATACTAATTACTTTAAAATGTGCGCTTAGTAAGTCTTCAATATGAACATAATCTCTTGTAGCACTTCCATCATTAGTGCTAAATCTATTTCCATAGATTGAGATTCTTTCTTTTCTTTTATTAGCCACCTCAATAATATTCATCATCAAATTTTGTGAGGTTTTGCTCGTTTCATAAAAAAATTTGTCTTTATGACAGCCGCATACGTTAAAAAATCTAAAAATAACAGCATCTAGAGTATTATCTTTACAAAAATCTTTTATGAGATTTTCACATTCTAACTTTGTTTTTCCGTAAATTGATTCAGGTTTTAAAATTGATTCCTCGTTAACAGGTTGAGAATTGTTTTCTCCATACACAGCAGCTGAAGAGCTAAAAATAAACTTTGAGCATCCTATCTCTTCTGCAAAATTAAGTAGATTGGTTGTTGCATTAATATTATTTTCCCAATATAGATCAGGATTTGCTTCTGCAGCTGAAATTGATTTGAGGGCTGCAAAATGAAGTATGAGATCTGGTTTAAAGAATTTAAGATCTTCAATAACCATTTTTTTACTTTTTGCTAAATTTAATTCTAGGAAACTAAAATTTTTTTTAAAAATATTTTTTAGGATCCTAGTTGTTTTTCGTGAAGAATTAGAATAATTGTCTACCCCCAGCACTTTATGATTGTTTTTTAAAGCCTCATAACAAAAAGATGCTCCTATGAAACCAGCACTCCCTGTAACCAATATATTCAAAATTAAGTCCTCAATGCTTTTTCAAATCTTCGTAGCCTTCAACATTACTTTTTAATAATTCCTTTATTGCTTTAACATCGTTTTCATCAATTATATTTTTTAGATCGTTAAGTACTATATTTAAATCAGTTGCTGGTAAAAAATTTTCAACAGATTTAAATATTTTTTTATTTGAGGTTTTGATCTCGTCCCCTGAAATTAACAATTCCTCATATAACTTTTCGCCGGGTCTTAGACCAACCTCTTTTATCTCAATACCATCTCCTTGATTTTCACTCATATTCATGCCTGATAAGTATATTAATTTTTTTGCAAGATCTAAGATTCTAATCTGCTCACCCATATCTAAAATAAATACTTCTCCTCCGTCAGCTAATTCTCCAGCTTGAATTACAAGGCTTGATGCCTCTGAAATTGTCATAAAGAAACGCGTAACGTCTTTGTGAGTTATGGTTATTGGTCCTCCATTAGCAATCTGTTTTCTAAACAAAGGTATAACTGATCCTGAAGAATTAATAACATTACCAAACCTAACCATACAAAATTTTGTGTTGATTGCTTCTTTGTTGCTAGATTGAACAACCATTTCAGCAAGACGTTTAGATGCTCCCATTATGTTTGTTGGCCTAACAGCTTTATCTGTTGATATAACAACTACTTTTTTTAATCCACATTCATTTGCAGCTTCGCATATCATTTTAGTACCAAAAATATTGTTATTAATACCCTCAATAATATTTTCATGATATTCAACAATTGGAACATGTTTATATGCAGCAGCATGATAAAGATAATCAACTTTATGATTAATAAGTATGTCTTTAACACGAGATTTGTTCTTTATATCACCCAAAACACCAATTATGTGTGTATTGAGTTTTTTTGAAATTTTTATTTGTTCAATTTCAGATTGAATTGTATATAGATTAATTTCTGATATTTCAAATAAGACTATCTTATTGGGGTTACATAATAACAGCTGTCTTACTAGTTCAGAGCCAATTGAGCCTCCAGCACCTGTGATCATAATATTTAGCTCAGTAAAATCAAAATTAGAAACTTTGACTTGAGTTCTAGGAAGAATTTCGTCAATTGACAAGTCCTGCATCTCTATCATTTTTTTCTTATTGGCAATTATTTCATGTAATGCTGGGATGCTTCTTACAGCAACTTTAAATTTTTCTAAACTTGTAATAATTTTTCTTCTCTCTGAGAGGCTTAAGCTTGGAATAGCTAAATAAATTTCTAAGTTTGTATGCTTTTCTTTAAGAAATTTTATATCTTTTTCAGATCCATAAATATTAATATTATTTATACGAGATCCATTTAATGAATTTGAGTTGTCATAAAAACCTACGATATCTACATCATTATTATTTTTAAGCAAATTATATAATTCATTTCCAGCTGCTCCAGCTCCATAAATTAATACCGGTTTTCCTTTTTTATTGATATGAGATGGGTAAATGAGTAATCTAGCTAAATCACGAATAATCTGAATAGACGCATAAAAAACGAATGATAAGAAGATAGATTTTAGAAAAACAGTTAAGAAAAATTGATTTCTTAAAATTTCATACTGAAATAAATAAACAGTGCCCCAAGAAATACCAAAAATAAATGTTCCAATTATTGTGCGAACTGTTAAGTCGCTAGAATCTGAAAACCTTATGGATGTCCTATATAAGCCTGAAATATAAAAATATGAACAAGTTAACAAAAAAGGAATTATAAAATTTAATTGATTTATGTAGATAATGTCTATTAATTTTATATCAAAGTTGTTAGATAATAAGACCGTAAATGGTGGACCAAATATTATCCAGCAACTCATAGCTAATAGTAAATCTACAATCAAAATTAACAAGATTTTATTCTTTCTAGAAAGATTTCTTAAATTTAAGATTATGCTATTCATTGTTAATAAAAGAAGATAAGCCCTCTTCAAGGTTTAAAATTTGAATGTTGTTATTTTGATTTATCTTATCGTTATTTATGACAAAACTTCCATATAATTTAGTTAAAACATTCTTCAAGACAGGAGCTTTTGAAAATATCAAAAAAATTATATTTGGAAGTTTAATAAAAGCTGATCGAGATCCGCTTGTTGTTTTATATTTTTTTATAAAATCATTAAGAGAATAATTATGATTATCAGAGAGATTCAATATACTTTGGTTAATTGAATCAGGATTCTCTATGTTAAATGCTATATGTCTTTTTATATTTTCAATGCTTAAGTAAGACTTCTTATAATTATTAGCTATAACAAAATAGGGAAACGGAATTGATTTTTTAATTATTTTCATAAGGCTTCCAATATTTGATTTCATATTTGGGCCATATACCATTGGCATTCTATAAATTAGGTAATCGATTCCGCTCAGTTGTGCGTGTTTTTTTATTACCTCTTCTGCATTGGCTTTCTCTTTACCGTAATCTGTCTCAGGATTTAATGATGATTCTTCAAAAAAGATATTATTATCAAATGACGGCTCTCCATATACTTTTGCTGAACTAAAATAAATTATTTTTTTGCATTTATAAAAATATAAGCTGGATACGATTTTATCCGTCAATTCTGTAATGCCTTTTTTTAAAGAATCGTCTTTGCAAAAATCATAATTTGGCGATGCAAGGTGCAAAATACATTCAATATCTAGTTGAATATTTCCTGAAAAAAATTCTGCATATGTATAATTCTCTATTTCATTTCTAGATTGTGTATTATTCGAAATTGTCACAATCTCATAATTCATTTTAAGCAACATTTCTTTGAGTTGCTTGCCAATAAATCCATTAGAACCAGTAATTGCTATTTTCATTTTATATTCTTTGTCCAGGATCATATTATATAATCTTACTTCAAATTCATAATATGTATATATAATATACTCACATGAATCTCATATTAAAAACATTAGCTCTAATAGGCTTGATACTTTTATTACCAATTATTTTTATTTCTATGCTCTTGGTTATAATTGAAGACGGCTTTCCGGGATTATTTATTCAAAAAAGGTTGGGGAAAAATAAAAAAATAATAAAAATCTTTAAGATTAGAACAATGAAAAATGCAACTCCAGATCTTGGTACGCATGAAATTAATAATTCTAATATTTTAAAAACCTCAAAATTTATTAGAAATTTCAAGATTGATGAATTGCCGCAAGTAATTAATTATGTAATTGGCGATATTAACTTAGTTGGTCCAAGACCTGGGCTACCAAACCAATATGAGCTAAAAAAATATAGAGAAAAAGAGGAAATATTCAATATCGCTCCAGGGATAACTGGTTTGTCACAGATTTTAGGATATGATATGAGTAATCCAAAGCTCTTATCAAAAATAGATAGATTATATATAGAAAACAAAAGTTTAAGATTGGATTTAATGATCTTTCTTGCAACCTTTCTTCCATTTTTAAGAAAAAAAATAAAAATCTTCTTTCATGTAAAAATTCAAGAAATTATTAATAAATTAGATTGAGGTATAACATTATGTTCAACTTTTTTAAGAAAAAAAAATCAACGCCCAAAGAAATCAAAATAAATTTTGATATAGAATTGACAGCATCGATATTGGCTTATGAGATAGCAAGATCTGACGGTGACATTGATGATAACGAATTATCAGTATTGATGGAAGAAATTGAAAAAATTTCTAAAAAAGTTGGAAAAGAAAGCCTCGAGATTTTAAAAATAGTTGAAAGCTATAGCAAGGATAGTGTTTCATTTTACGAATTTATAGAAGATATAAATAAAGACTATTCTAAAGAAGACAAATTATCTCTTTTAAAATTCTTATGGAAAATAGCTTATGCAGATGGGAGATTGGATGTAGACGAAGAACGGATAGTAAGAAGAGTTGCTGATTTAATTATGATTAAGGATATTGAAGTTTTAAAGTTGAAGGATTTATCAAAGAGGAATGATCAATCATAGTCAATTACGCTTGCATTATTTATAATAAAATTCTCTGATGTTTTCCTATCGCATTTACCAGGATAGTCCCTCATATTTTCTTTATATATGTCATTGCCTACATATGTAAACATCTGATATAGAACAACACATTTCTCAACTTCATCTAGTCTAGAATCTGAGTATACTTGTTGAGATAATTTTGTGAGGGTTAAATTATCTGATGACATTTTAAGATTCTTTTTATTATCAAGAATCATATAATTTGATACATTATTCTCATTTGGCCTATAAGGCTCCCATTTCACATTATTTGAAGAAAACCCAGGTTCTCCATATTTAGCAAAATTACTCCAAAATTTCATCATGTTTTTAGATATATAAAAACGTGAAATGCCCCTGGGGTACATAAAATTAGAAACAGGAGGGCCTCCAACCAACTTAGTACTTCCAGTTAATAAAGGTATCTCTAAGGCATGACCAGCTCCGAAAAGTTTTTTAAAGTCTGCGATCAAAAACTTTCTTCTATCATCCCAATCAACTCTGTATGAATATAATTGCGAGTTTCCAGCCTTTGCTAATGAATTAAGTGGTTCATTGACTCCTCTTATCTTCCAGGCATTACTTCTGTAATAATTGAATGCTTCAAAAGCATCTTCGTCATTTAAGATAACTTTTGGGAGCCCAAATATAGAACCTGATACGGAATAATCAATAGTTACAAAATATTCTGAGAATGCTAGCCATATTTTAACCTCGTCGCGAGTTGAACCGGCAATCGTAGGTACATTATTTGTATGCTCTGCTTTAGATAATGATTCTTTAAGACCAATCTTCGGTATTACAATTCCATCATTCGTTAACAAAGGTAATTCTTCAAAGTTTTCTCTTTCAGCATAATATTGATAAAACTCTTTACCTGAGAGACTATATAGGATTCTCCTTAATTCTTCTTGTTCAAGTTGATCTTGTAAATTTTTATCTGATTTATCTTGTGTAATTCTATTGACGACTTCCCAAGTTGAATAATTTGATGAAGGGGAATACTTTTTTTGTCTATATGCGTCTTCAAGTGAGGTTGATTCGGTGTATCCCGACATTGATATTGCTTTATGAAACAATCCTTTTGCTTCAGTAGATACAAGTAAAGATAAAACATTATGCCCACCAGCAGATTCTCCAAAAATTGTGATATTTTTAGAATTACCTCCAAATGAGTTAATATTTTCATTTACCCATTCAAGTGCGGAGATAATATCCAATGTTCCAAAATTTGAGGTCTTGTCGATACCATCTTGAAAAGTCTGAATTGATGGGTGAGTAAACCATCCCAACGGACCAAGTCTGTAGTTTATTGTTACAACTATAACGTTATGCTTTTTTACTAATTTAGTAAAATCATATAGATCTTTTAGACCAGATGTATTTCCACCTCCATGAATCCAAAACATTACTGGAAGTAATTCTTTAGATTTTTTCTTAGGAGCATATATATCAAGATATAAACAATCTTCAGAACCTGAAATAAGATCATCAGAAAATTGTGAGGAACCTCCTAGGCTAGATGTTCTTTGTAAGCAAAAATTATTAACTTTAGGCAAAATTACATTGGAATTTTGTTTCATTTTTCTTGGAGCTTTCCATCTTAAGTCACCAACTGGAGGCTCTGCATATGGAATATCTTCCCAGATGATTACATTCTTTTTAATATATCCTTCTGTGATACCAGAATCTGTAATAACTTTTAAATCTTGTGCATTAACTACTGCAATAAATGTTAAAAGAAATAATGGAACTAATCTCTTCATTTTAGTTTTAAATAAATGTTTTATTATATTTTAAGGTTATATATTATATACAAACTCGGGATGTAGCGCAGCCTGGTAGCGCACTACACTGGGGGTGTAGTGGTCGTCGGTTCAAATCCGGCCATCCCGACCATTAATAACATTAATTTAGTATATTTCTTATTTTATTTGAAGATCTAAAAATTATTTTTTCTCTTTCCGTAATTTTAAATTCTTCCTTAGTTTTAGGATTGCGACCAACTCTCGCGGGTGAAGTGTGAGAATAGAAAGTTCCAAACTTTGAAATTTTAATTGTCTTGCTATTACTGTTTTTAATTAAGATATTAAAGAATTTTTCAAGTAAGGTCTGACTCTGACTAAATGGAATTTGAGCCTTAACTGAGATATTTTTTGCAATATCCCTTCTGTTAAGGCTCATAATCTAATTTAGGAGCTTGTACCTGTGCTAGTGCTGGTTCCAGTACTTGTGCCAGTTCCAGTTCCTGTTCCAGTACTTGTACTTGTGCCAGTTCCAGTATCTGTGCTTGTGCCAGTTCCTGTATCTGT